>Ga0056909_1000104_pt1 | contig 139456 bp, 122 predicted proteins | sample EBPBio102011_DNA_FD_62115 | JGI IMG/M metagenome (GOLD analysis project Ga0056909, IMG submission 62115) | Wastewater treatment Type I Accumulibacter community from EBPR Bioreactor in Madison, WI, USA - Reactor 1_1/10/2011_ DNA | ecosystem: Engineered > Bioreactor > EBPR > Anaerobic-Aerobic >... | reverse complement strand
ACCCGCCTCAGACAATACCTTCGTAATCGCCGCCGTCAGCGTCGTCTTGCCATGATCCACATGACCAATCGTCCCAACATTGCAATGCGGCTTCGTCCGCTCAAATTTCGCCTTCGCCATGTCGCTCCGCTCCGCTTCCCGCGCCGTTACCGTCAGCTCGCCAGCCGCTGCCGGACTTCCTCAGAGATCGACTGGGGGACCTCAGAGTAGCGCTCGAATTGCATGGTGTACTGCGCCCGTCCCTGGCTCATCGAGCGCAGCGTGTTGACGTAACCGAACATCGTCGCCAGCGGCACCAGCCCCGTGATCACCCGGGCAATGCCGCGCTGATCCATGCCGGTGACCTGGCCCCGCCGACTGTTCAGATCGCCGATGATGTCACCCATGTACTCTTCGGGCGTCACCACCTCGACCTTCATCAACGGCTCCAGCAGCTTCGGGGCCGCCTTCGGCAGTCCTTCGCGATAGGCGGCCCGCGACGCAATTTCGAACGCCAGAACCGACGAGTCGACGTCGTGGTAGGCGCCATCGATCAGTGTCGCCTTGAAGTCAATCATCGGAAAGCCGGCGATCACGCCCGTGGTCCGCGCCGCATCAAGCCCTTTCTGCACGCCCGGGACGTATTCCCTCGGGACCGCCCCGCCGACGATGGCGCTTTCGAACTCGAACCCTGAGCCCGGCTCGAGCGGCTCGAAGCGGATCTTGACGCGCGCGAACTGGCCGGCGCCCCCCGTCTGCTTCTTGTGGGTGTAGTCCACCTCGGCGACGCGGGAAATGGTTTCGCGATAGGCCACCTGCGGCGCGCCGACGTTGGCGTCCACCTTGAACTCGCGCTTCATCCGGTCGACGATGATCTCCAGATGCAGCTCGCCCATTCCCTTGATCACGGTCTGCCCGCTCTCGGGATCGGAGGCAACGCGGAAGCTCGGGTCCTCGTTGGCGAGACGTGACAGCGCCACGCCCATCTTCTCCTGATCGGCCTTGGTCTTGGGCTCGACCGCCACCTCGATCACCGGATCGGGGAACTCCATCCGCTCCAGAATGACCGGGCTCTTCGGATCGCACAGCGTATCGCCGGTCGTCGTCTGCTTCAGGCCTGGAAGGGCGACGATATCGCCCGCCCGGCATTCCTTGATGTCTTCGCGGGAATTCGCGTGCATCAGCAGCATGCGGCCGACGCGCTCGTTCTTCTCCTTGATGGTGTTCAACACCTGCTCGCCCGTCTGGGCAACGCCGGAGTAGACGCGGACGAACGTCAGCGTTCCGACGAAGGGATCGTTCATGATCTTGAACGCCAGCGCCGAGAACTTTTCGTCGTCCGCTGAGCGCCGGACCACCTCTTCGTCCGTCCCCGGCTTCACACCCTTGACCGGCGGCACATCCAGCGGCGACGGCAGGAAATCCACCACCGAGTCCAGCAGCGGCTGGACACCTTTGTTCTTGAATGCAGAACCACAGATCACCGGTACGAAAGTGCCGGTGACGGCACCCGCGCGGATACACTTGAGCAGCGTCTCGACGTCGGGCTCCTGGCCTTCCAGGTAGGCCTCCAGCGCCGCCTCGTCCTGCTCGACCGCCATTTCCAGAAGATGGTGCCGGTATTCGGCTGCCTGTTCCGCGAGATCATCCGGGATCGGACCATGAACGAACTCCGCCCCCAGCGACTCATCCTTCCAGATGGTCGCCTGCATCCGCACCAGATCGACAACCCCGACAAACTCGGATTCCGCACCGATGGGCAACTGCAGGACGATCGGCCGCGCGCCCAGCCGGTCCTTCATCATCTCGACGCAGCGGTAAAAGTCCGCCCCGATCCTGTCCATCTTGTTGACGAAGCAGATCCGCGGCACGTCGTACTTGTCCGCCTGCCGCCAGACCGTCTCAGACTGCGGCTCGACACCCGCGACCGAATCGAACACCGCCACCGCACCGTCCAGCACGCGGAGCGAGCGCTCGACCTCGATGGTAAAGTCGACGTGCCCCGGCGTATCGATGATGTTGATCCGATGCTCGCGCCAGAAGCAGGTGGTGGCAGCCGAGGTGATGGTGATCCCCCGCTCCTGCTCCTGCTCCATCCAGTCCATCGTCGCCGTGCCCTCATGCACCTCGCCGATCTTGTAGGATCGCCCGGTGTAATAAAGGACGCGCTCGGTGGTCGTCGTCTTTCCGGCATCGATGTGCGCCATGATGCCGATGTTGCGATACCGATCGAGGGGCGTGGTGCGGGGCATGGAAATTCAGCAGCCTTTACCAGCGATAATGGGAGAAGGCCTTATTGGCCTCGGCCATCCGGTGCGTATCTTCCCTCTTCTTCACCGCTGCGCCACGGTTGTTTGCGGCATCCAGCAGTTCCGCCGCCAGTCTGTCGACCATCGTGTTCTCGGCGCGCTTGTGCGCGGTGTCGACAATCCAGCGGATTGCCAGCGACTGGCGGCGCAGCGGCCGGACTTCGACCGGCACCTGGTAAGTCGCCCCGCCAACGCGGCGCGAGCGAACTTCCAGCGCCGGTTTGACGTTTTCGATCGCATCGTGAAACAGCTTCAGCGGATCCTGACGCGTCTTCTTTTCCATCGAGGTCAGCGCGCCGTAGACGATTCGCTCGGCGACCGACTTTTTCCCCTGCGTCATCAGCCCGTTGGTGAACTTGCTGATCAGGAGGTCTCCGTACTTCGGATCCGGAAGAATCTCGCGCTTTTCCGCTGCACGCCGACGGGACATCTGCTTTTCAAGCCTCTCAAGGAAATCCGTTACTTCGGCCGCTTGGCGCCGTATTTCGAACGACGCTGCCGGCGGGCGTTCACGCCCTGCGTATCCAGCGTGCCGCGAATGATGTGATAGCGCACGCCGGGCAAATCCTTGACCCGGCCACCGCGGATCAGAACGACCGAGTGCTCCTGCAGATTATGCCCCTCACCAGGAATATAGCTGGTTACCTCGTAGCCGTTGGTCAGGCGCACCCGGGCCACCTTACGCAGCGCCGAGTTCGGCTTCTTCGGCGTGGTCGTGTAGACGCGCGTGCAAACCCCCCGCTTCTGCGGCGCACCGACCAGCGCCGGCACCTTGTTCCGCGTCGGAGGTGAGCTCCGCGGCGCCCTGACCAGTTGGTTAATCGTCGGCATCCCTACTCTCCTGCGGGCCGCAGTGCGCCCCTCAAGCCAATATCGTCGCTCACATCGGCGCGCCAGCCCTGCATTACAGGAAGCGCGAAAAAACGGCGCGCAGCCGTCCTTTCCCTCACGCCCGAGGGCGCCGATCAAGTTTTGTCCTGCCTCATGCGGAACTGCGTCTGGGCGGGACCGCCCACCACCAGCTCCTTCGGAAGGAGGCGGATACTATGAGCGCGGTTCCTCCGCGTCAAGCCGCAATGCCGGCTTCGTTCGGCGGCGACAGCATCGTCACCGCCGGCCCTGTCCTGACGCGTTCGACATCGATTTACCCACGTCCGATCAGATCAAGAACATCACCCAATGGACGATGAATATGACATTAACGGAACATTAAAACTATAAATAGGCCGTGGCACGGCCCCTAACATACATCCCTAAGAGGCGTCCTTATGGTCTGTCTAGATAGGGGACATCAGTGAAAGCATCATATCTGATCCCAGTATTGGCGGTCACGTTGCTGATCGTTGATATAGGGAAGGCGCGAGCAGAGGAAATCGATTGCCCGCCAAACATTATCAACAGAACAGTAGACAACGTCTTCGTCGATGGCGTGTGCACGATCCACAACCCGACCGTCCAGGGCAACATCGTCGTCACCACCAACGGTAATCTCCTGGTGCTGGGCTCGACGATTCGCGGCAGCGTGCAATCGGAGGGCGCGAGGCGCGTCCGGCTGCAGACCGACCCGAATACCGGGCGCGATACCGTGGTCATCGGCGATGTGCAGATCAAGAACATGGTTTCGTCGAGCCTGACCAGCGCCGTCGCCGATGCGCGAGTGGGCGGCACCATTTTGCTCGACAGCAACCGTGCGCCCACCAACCTGTTTGGCAACGACGTCAAGGGTGACGTCCAGGTCTTTCAGAACGCGCGTGTCGTTCGCATCCGCGACAACACGATCGACGGCAACCTGCAGTGCAAGGCCAATACCCCTCGCCCGGTCAACGGCGGCGGCAACATCGTGCACGGCAACGCGGAGGATCAATGCGCGGGCTTCGACAGCAACTGACCCCCGGCGAGATCTGAATGCTCTCCAGCGAACGCCCGGCCTCTCGGGCGCCCTCTTTCGCGTAGACAGCGATGGAGCAAGGCACGACAGTGGTCCTGGGTCGGACGGGATGCGGCTGACGGCCGTGTTGTCGCTCGATGTAGTTCGATCCGGGACATCGCCGTCATCGTCGATCGGGACTTCGATGGCGGGTTCATGGCACCATGACGTACCGCTCGAAGTTGCTGATGGCCTGCCTCGTTCTGCTGGCGACGACGCTGACCACTGCAGCGTTCAGCTTCTGGAGCGCCGGCCAGTTCCATCATCAAAACGAGCGGAGCCGTGCTCATCTGGTGCTGCATCGCCAGCTGAAGGCGCGAACCTATAAGCTCTTCAAACAGTTCGCCGACGCCATGATGGGCGGCAGCTTCGACGACTCGTTCGGCGAAGGACCTCTCCGGCAGACCCTCCAGCAGGACATGGCGGCTCTGCGCGATCTCATCGCCAACGAAATGGCGCTGGTTGAAGGGCAGGAGTGGCTGGACGAAAAACGGGAGCTGCAGGCGCTCGCTCTGCTCGAGCAGCAGATCCTGGATGTCGTGCGCGAGGCTGCACATGCGCTGCTCGAAGCCGGCCGTCGGGATGAAGCCTGGGGGATGCTGCGCGGCACCCTGGAGCGAAGCATCGATGAGACTTCAGTCGGCTGGTTCGCCAGTTGATCGAAGAAGAACAGCAGGAGGTGGCGGCCATCGACGAAGCGGCCGCTGCGATGATAACCAAAGTTCGCTGGCTTGCCGCGGCGCTCGCCCTGGCAGCGATTATCGCCACAGGCGCTTTCCTCTCCGGCCTGATGGCACGCTTGCAGAAGCCGCTGAGGGCGTTGGTCGACGGAATGGCACGTTTGTCGCTTGGAGATTTCGGGCAGCGAATCGCGGATTCAGGACGCGACGAATTCGCGCACCTCGCCAACGGCCTTAACGCGATGGCGGATCAGTTGCAGAGCCACAGCCTGCAGGCCAACGCCGCGCGCGACGACCTGGAGCGCGTCGTCTCACAGCGGACGAAGGAGTTGCAGGACGCGAACCGCTTTTGCAAGGAGCGGACGATGCCCGACGCCGGCTGTTTGCCGACATCAGCCACGAGCTTCGCACGCCTCTCACGGTCATTCGCGGCGAAGCGGAAATTGCCCTTCGCGGACGCGAGAAATCGATCGAGGACTATCAGACTTCGCTGCGACGCATCGTCGATCAGGCGAATCACACGGCCCGGTTGGTCGACGATCTCCTCTTTGTCGCCCGTACGGACGCGGGAGAGCCGCGTCTGAAGATGCAGGTCGTCGCCGTGGTCGAACTCGTCCAGCAAGTGTCCAGCGATGCCCAAGCGCTCTCCGCCTCCAAGAACATCAGCGTCGCGTTGGACCTCGGGATCCCTAGGGTCACCATAACCGCCGATCCGGAGCGGCTGGGTCAGGCGTTGATGGTCGTTATCGACAATGCCATCCGTTACTCGCGTCCACACGAGCAGATCGCCGTCGGCATTCATGCGCATGTGCAAGGAGTAAGCGTCCAGATTACCGACAACGGGATCGGCATCTCGCCCGCCGAAATCGAGCAGGTTTTCGAGCGTTATTACCGCGGTGGCGGCGCCGAGCGTCAACATAGCGCCGGCAGCGGTCTCGGCTTGCCGATCGCCAAGGCGATCATCGTGGCTCACGGGGGCGAAATTTCTCTCGACTCGGCGCCCGGCCGCGGGACCCGAGCGACCATCGTCCTGCCGGTCTCTCGCCGCCTGCATGCGCGGAACCCAGATTTGCCAGGAGTTGCGTGACGAAGGCAGGCTGACGCCGATCTTGATGCTGACGGCGCTCGATGCCGTCGAAGACCGGGTTAACGGCTTTCGCGCCGGTGCGGACGATTATCTCACCAAGCCTTTCGCGTTCGAGGAATTACTCGCGCGCATCGAGGCGCTTATCCGCCGCAGCCGGAACGTCGCAGGCAGTTCGTCGCTCCTGCGCGTCGAAGATCTCGTCATCGACCGCGACCGGCTGATCGTCACGCGCGGAGATCGCAGAATCGACCTGACGGCGAAGGAGCTCGCCGTTCTGGAGCTGTTGATGAGCCGCAGAGGCATGGTGGTGAGTCGGCACCGGATCCTGAGTGGCGTCTGGCATCAGACGACAGATCCTCTCACCAACGTCGTCGATGTCTATATCGCCCGTCTGCGCAAGAAGATCGTCTGCCCCGGAGAGTTGGAGCTGATCTACACCGTTCGCGGCCACGCCTCGGTACATAGCGGCTGAGACAGTCGTGGCCCTCGCGTGCCCCGGTGTCTCCCGGTATCCCCCGGTTGTGCGCCATTGCCAAGATCGGCCCGAGACACTATTCCGGTGCGCGCCAAACCTGCTGCGGGGGACCCGCCAATGACCACGGATAACGCCATCCTCGTCGGCCAGGCGGAGGGCCCGGTGGTTCTCGATCCCCGCTTCGCCAACCGTCACGGCCTGATTGCCGGCGCGACCGGAACGGGCAAGACGGTCACCCTGCAGACGCTGGCGGAGGGCTTTTCGGCCCTCGGGACGCCAGTCTTCCTGGTCGATGTCAAAGGCGATCTGTCCGGGCTGTGTATGGCCGGCGCCACCACCGGCCCGTTCGCCGATCGTGCGCGGCAGATCGGTTTGAGCACCTGGGCGCCGACGGCCTTTCCCACCGAGTTCTGGGATGTGCTCGGCGAGCAGGGGCATCCGATTCGGGCCACCGTGTCCGAGATGGGGCCGCTGTTGCTCTCCCGCCTCCTGCAACTCAACCCGACGCAGGAGGGAGTACTCAATGCCGCCTTCGCGGTGGCGGACGACCGCGGCCTGCTGTTGCTCGACCTCAAGGACCTGCGTGCGATCCTGCAGTTCGTTTCCGACAATGCCAGGGAGATGCAGCAGACCTACGGCAACATCGCTCCCAGCACGGTCGGCGCCATTCAGCGGAACCTGCTCGTCCTGGAGCGGGAGGGCGGAACGGCATTTTTCGGCGAGCCTTCGCTGGCGCTCACCGACCTGATTTCGGTCTCTGCCGATGGTCGCGGCATGATCAACATCCTCGCCGCCGACAAGCTGATCCATAAGCCGCGGCTTTACGCGACGTTCCTGCTGTGGCTGCTCTCCGAGCTGTTCGAGGAACTGCCGGAAGTGGGTGATCGCGACAGGCCGAAGCTTGTGCTGTTTTTCGACGAAGCGCACCTTCTGTTCGAGGATGCACCCAAAACCCTGATCGACAAGATCGAGCAGGTTGTCCGTCTCATCCGCTCCAAGAGCGTCGGTGTTCTCTTCGTCACACAAAACCCGACCGACCTGCCGGAGGATGTTCTGGCGCAACTCGGCAACCGCGTTCAACACGCGCTTCGGGCCTTCACCGAAAAAGATCGCAAGGCGGTTAAGGCGGCGGCCGCTACCTTTCGCCCCAATCCCTCTTTCCGAACGGAGAGCGTGATCTCCGAACTCGCCGTCGGCGAAGCCCTGGTCTCGATGCTGGAGGAAAAAGGAACTCCGGGAATCGTCCAACGCACGCTGATTGCGCCACCGCGCTCCCGCGTCGGGCCGGCCCTGCCTGCCGAGCGGCAGGCCGCGGTCTCGAACAGCCCGCTCACCGGCCGTTACGAAATCGCCATTGACCGGAACAGCGCGTACGAGCAGTTACGGACCCGGGCAGAGGCGGCGGTGCCGCCGCAACCGCCTGCCTCGAAAGAGACGGCTCCGCGGGCCACCCGCGCAAGGAAGCCGCCGCCCGGCATCGCCGAAACCCTGGCCAGCAGTGCCGCGCGCAGCATCGGCAACCGGCTTGGCCGCGAAATTGTCCGGGGCGTGCTCGGCTCGCTGTTCCGGGGCCGCTGACGTGTTCGCCGAACTTCTGAGCGTCGAGGCGCTGACCGCCCTGGTCTCGGTGATCCTCATCGACATCGCTCTCGCCGGCGATAACGCCATCGTCGTGGGCATGGCGGCAGCGGGACTTCCGGGCGCGCTGCGCCGGCGCGCCATTCTCGTCGGCGTGCTTGCCGCGGCCTTGCTCCGAATCGCCTTTTCCCTCTTTACCGTCCAGTTGCTGCAGATCATCGGCCTGCTGCTGGCCGGCGGCATCCTCCTTCTTTGGGTTGCGTGGAAGCTCTGGCGGGAGCTGCGGGCCGGCACGTTCAGTGCGCTCGCGCCATCGCCGGAAGATGAGGCGGAGGCTGCGTTGCAGGGCCGGGTCTCCGACGCCCCGCCCGAGAAATCATTTCGTGATGCGGTGACCCAGATCGTCATCGCCGACGTTTCGATGTCGCTGGACAATGTGCTCGCGGTCGCAGGCGCGTCGCGGGACCACGAAATCGTCCTGATCTTCGGGCTTGCGCTTTCCGTCGCGTTGATGGGGCTGGCAGCGACTTTAATCGCTCAGTTGCTGCACCGGCATCGCTGGATCGCCTATGCGGGGTTGGCCATCATCCTCTATGTGGCGCTCCGCATGATCTGGGAAGGCGCGCATGAGGTCCTCTCGGCGGTTGCAGCCGTTTAGCCGCATTTTTCGTTACCGGGTCTTTGCCGGCCTGTTCTTGACCACGATATTGGCTGCTATCTCGCGGGAAGCCGGTGACCTGGCAGGCGCCGGCTTCGCGGCAGGCGCCGTCGCCACCTTCGTTGACCCCATCGCCGCCGGCTTCGCCGATCGGGCCGCCGGCTTCGCCGCCTTACCAGCTCCGGAAGCCGACGCTGCGACGATTTTACCGCGGGGCGCCGCTGCAAGCATGGGCTTGGCGGGCGCAGAAGCCTGCGGCCTGGACCGTGTCGCTGTCTTTCCCTTCTGGACCACGCGAACGGCGGTAACGGAGCGCGCCGCCGTCTTTGCCGCGGCGCGGCGACCTTTTGATTCGTTTGCCTTGGCCGAGGCGGACGACGCTGGGGCAGCAGCGAGAGCGACAGCTTGCACTTCAGGCGCCTTGTAGCGCGGCGGTGACGACGGCTGGACGCGCTGGATGGGCTCCGCCGGGTCGTCCGACACAGCCGGGCCGGCAGTTTCTTCCGGCGCGGCACCCGCGACCGCATAGGGCAAGCCGTGACCGCGGCGGGCGATGACGGGCGCGGCTGGAATGCTGCCGCTTTCCAGCAATGCCAGCGCCTCTGCCGCCTCGCCGTGTCCTTTATCCGCCGCAACCCGGAACCACTGCCTGGCAGCCGCGACGTCGCCCGGTTCGTCGGCGCCGCTCAGATAGGCCTCCGCCAGCCGGTACGCCGCGTCCGCGTGCCCCTGCGCCGCCGCCTTGCTCCACAGCGCCAGCGCTTCTGCCGGCTGTCGGATGACCCCCTCGCCCGAGTCGTACAGGTTGGCGAGGAAGTATTCGGCGTCCGCATCCCCCTGTTCGGCGGAACGGCGGAGCCACTCCGTCGCCTGCGCCATGTCGCCGCGCGTCGCCGATGAGGAAACCAGCAAGCTGCCGAGATTGTATTGGGCAGTGGGGTGATTCTGTAAAGCCGCCTGCTCCCACAACTGCCGGGCCTTGAACGTGCTCTGGGAAACGCCGATTCCCTCAGCGTAGGCGACGCCCAGGGCGTTCATCGCGTCCGCGTTGCCCTGGTCGGCCGCCCGCTGCCACCAGGCGAGCGCTTCATCGATATCTCTGCGTCCGGCCCAGCCCTCGGCCAGGCCAAGACCGATGGCATAGGCGGCAGCCCCCTCCCCGGCGTCAGCCGCCATGCGCAGCTCCTGCAGCGCGTGACCATCGCCGACTTTCGCCCGGTCCACCGCCTGATGTACGGAGCTGCCCGCCACAGAAGTGGCTGGCGGGGACGCACATCCGGCCATCACCAAACCGCAAACGAAAAGGCCAATGCCTGCTGCGACGGGTAAACGGCTCATCGTGGAGGTCAAAGCCTTCGAATGATGCCAACGAGAGAAGGCAATCTTATAATACAGGCAGCAGAGGTTTGCGATTGTCTGTTGATCCGCTTCCTCGTGACGGGAAAAATGGGGATAAGAGCCGGCTCAAGCGGTCAAAAGAGCGCTGTTTTGACCGCTTGAGGCAAAGCGCAGTGAGTAACGGTCAACCGCCCCCCGGCTTTGACTCGCCGAACTTCCGAATCGCCTTGTCAGCGCTTTTCCTGCTGGAGTCTTTCCAGATTACGCTGGGCCGCGGGATGGCCCTGCGCGGCGGCTTTCTCGAACCACTTCTTTGCCTGCTTCAGGTCCTTCTTGACGCCTTCGCCATTGGCGTAGAGCACGCCGAGATTGTTTTCTGCCTCGGCGAAACCCTGGTCCGCCGCTTTCCGGAACAGGCCCGCCGCCGTGGTCATATTCTTCGGCACGCCCTGACCGGTGGCGTAGAGAAGCGCCAGATTGTTCTGAGCGGGTGCCACCCCCTTGTCGGCCGCCCGCTGCAGCCAACGCGCGGATTCCGCATCGTCCTTGGTCACGCCGCGGCCGGTATAATAGAGGAGCGCCAGGTCGTACTCGGCCGGGGGGAAGCCCTGATCGGCCGCCATCCGCGTCCAGCGGACCGCTTCCGCGTCGTCCTTGGTCACGCCGCCCAGGCCGGCGAGATAGACCGTGGCGAGTGCCGTCTGGGCAATAGGGTCGCCCGCGTCAGCCTGCTGGCGCAGCGTATCGACCGCTGTCGTATCGCCGCTCTTGGCCCGCTCCAGCAGGCCCAGCGCCTCCTGGTTGTCCATCAGGGCGCTTGCCGGGTTCGGCAGAAGAGTCGCGGCCAGCGCGAGCGACAACGCCAGCATAGACGCTCGGATTACGGAGAGACGCATCGGTCCCGGTTCCTTTCTTGCGAAAATGACCGCTCAGTCTAGCGAACGAATCCATGGCCAGCCAGACGATGCGGTCGTCGATCCATCGGCAGGCGATCCCCCCGGTGGCCGACCGTTCAGCGCAGCAATAGCCCCAACCGTCCGTGTCAGTCGAACATATAAGGCGGCCGGTGGTGCGCACAGGCATCCCGCGACGACAAATCCTGCGAGCACGCCCGCCCGCTGCTGCACCATCCCGGATCCCAATGTGAGCATGATTGCACGACGGCGCACCCCAAACCGCCAGCGGTTAACCGAACCTTCAGCTTTGGAGGCGAGTCTCGCTTCGTAATCGGCGAAGCGAAACCCGGCCATGATGATTGTGAAGAACTACGTCGCGCCAAGCGAGATTCAGGGGGTCGGGGTCTTCGCGGGGGAGGACATCCGGTCCGGAACCCGCATCTACGAGTTCGTCGAAGGTGTCGATCTCGTCATGACCCGCGAGCAGGCCGCGTGTCTTGGCGCAGAGTTCGCCCGCTTCATGCGCGTCTTCGCTTACGTCGATCCTGCAGACAAAACCATGGTCATTTCGGTCGACAACTCGCGGTTCATGAATCACGCCGACGCTCCCAATACCGCCTGGGATCAGGTCTACGGGTGGGCCACGCGCGACATCCGCTGCGGCGAGGAAATCACCTGTGACTATTACACATTCTGGTTCGAGCCGCCTTTTGCGGATCCCGCCAAATAAATAAAGCGGCTCACCAATGCCTGTGCCCCGGGATATTGACGGCGCTCTCGCCCACGTCAGCCCGTGGGCGCCGGTACGTCCCTGTCTGCGGCCTCCTGCTGACGATGCCCGCTGATGCAAGAAGTTCTTAACCTTCGACGTGCATGCTGCCGCGACAGGTCGAGCAGATCGGCCTGTGTGGTCCCTTGCCACGGAGACACCGGTTGCGGCGCACGATCCTTTCCGAGACGGCTGTGTACGGAAGTTCCGCCGGGACGGTAAGCGCAGCTCCAATCGGGCGGAAACCATCGGCGCTGAACATCGACACCCCGCTCTCAGGCGCGGCCCGCCGGCCGAATGACGGTCGTCTGACGGGACGGGCGCAATGAGAATCCGCGGGAAAGTGCTGTGCGCGATCGGGTTTGCGCTGCTGGCCACGGCGCTTGCCAACTTCTTCGTCCTGAAGACGCTGGTCTTTCCGACGTTCCTTGAACTGGAGCAGCAGGCTGCCGCGCGCGATGTTCAACGCATCAAGGAAGCCCTGAACGCGGAGATCGAGGACGTCGATAAAACACTGTGGGATTACTCCAGTTGGGACGACAGCTACCGCTTTGCCAAGGGCGGCGAAAAATCATACCCAAGCACAAACCTCGGCGTCGAATCTTTGCAAACCCTGCGCCTCGATGTCGTCGAGATTTATACTACGAAAAAGGTCCAGATCTTTTCCACCGTCTTTAATCGCCGGTCCGGGCAAGTAAGACATGCGGATTGGACGCTCGCTTTCCTTGCCGATGGCGATGCGCTGCGATCCTATGCTGATGATGCCAGTCGCGTGACCGGGATCTTGCGCACGCCGGAGCTTCCCGTGCTTGTGGCATCCAGGCCGATCGTCAAGACCAACCGGGAAGGCCCGGCGGTCGGCTCGCTCCTCTTTGGCCGCTTCGTCGATGATGAGCTGCTTGCGGACATCAAGGACAGGATCAAGGTCGACTTTGCCCTGACACCTGTCGGAGAGCTTGCGGGCTCGGCGGCCGTCGCCTACCAGCAACTCCTGGCGTCCGGGGCCTCGGTTCAGACCGAGCGGTCGTCGGACGATCGCCTCCTCGCATACTCCCTCATCAGCGATCTTCAGGACCGTCCCATTCTGCTGGTGACGGCGAAGGTCAAGCGCGACCTGTCGCAAATTGGTGAGCGCGTCTTGCTTGCCTCCGTCGGCGGCCTGGCGGTGACCGCCGTTCTGGTGACGGCGGTGCTGGCGATCCTCCTGCAATGGCTGTTGGTCGGCCCGCTGGTCAGCCTCACCCGGCATATCGTCGCGATCCAGGCAGAGGGAGTGCCGAGCCGGCGTGTCGCCCTGACCCGCAGCGACGAAATCGGCATTCTCAGCCGCGAGTTCGATCGCATGCTGGCTCGTCTCGCGGACGCTCGCGACCGCCTGCTCGATCACTCCTACCAGTCGGGTGTCGCCCACATGGCATCCGGTGTTCTTCATAACCTGCGCAACCAGTTGATGCCCGTGAACACACGGGTCGAGCGCCTGCGAGAACGCCTCGTCGAGCCGTCCCCCAAGCACGCCGAGGCTGCCTTCGAGGAGCTTGCATCGCCCGGCACCCCCGCCGAGCGTCGAACCAAGATGGCCGCCTACCTCCGGCTGGCCTTCGACAACCTGCGGGAAACGCAAGCGGAAGCGGGCGGTCAACTCGCTCTCGTCTCCCAGGACCTGCTCAGGGTCGAGGACGTCCTTGGCGAACTGGACCGGTTCAGCCGGGTGGAGGCGGGCATTCAGGCGGTGGCCGTGGCCGATTGCGTTCAGGAAGCGGTGGCCATGCTGCCGTCGTTCCCGGATACCGAAATCGAGATCGACATCGATCCGGACATACACGAGCAGCCACCGGTCGCCTCCGCTCGCTTCGTCCTGAAGCACGTGCTGCAGAACCTTTTCGTCAACGCCGTCGAGGCGGTCACCGCCGCCGGTCGATCGGTTGCCAGGATCGCCGTCACCGCATGCCCGAAGACGGTAGACGGCACCCAGTACGTTGATTTGCAGGTGCGAGACAACGGCATCGGCATTCCCTCCGAGCTGATGGCCTCGATTTTCGCCCGCGGCTTCTCAACCAAAAAGAACGGGAGGAGAGGCGCTGGTCTGCACTGGTGTGCCACAAGTATCTCGACGTTGGACGGCAAAATATATGCCGAAAGCCTTGGCAATGACCAAGGATCAACGTTTCACATACTGCTGCGTATAGCCGCCTAGAATCGGATACAGGCTGACGATCATGACCAATAGCAACGATAACGAATTCAGCGGCGTCCGTATCCTTGTTGCCGATGATGAACAGCGGATACTTGACGACTACGCTGCGATCCTTTCGGGCGGCGCTGGCCAGGACGATGTCCGCCGGGCCAAACTTGCAGACATCGAGTCCGAGCTTTTCGGCGCCGCGCCACACAGGGCCCGATCGGCGGGGTTTTCGCTGTGCCTGTGCCTGCAAGCGGATAAGGCGGTGAAAGCCGTCGAAGAGTCTCTGCGGGATGGCAATCCCTTCGCGGTCGCGTTTCTCGATGTCCGGATGCCCCCCGGCCCCGACGGCGTCCAAGCCGCCGAACAGATCCGAAAGCTCGACAAGGAGATCAACATCGTCTTCGTCACCGGCTTCTCCGACATCCGCGCCGAAGACATTGCCGCCCGCGTTCCACCTGTGGACAAGCTGCTTTATTGCCAGAAACCGTTTCACGCCAACGAGCTTCGCCAGGTTGCCTTCGCTCTGTCGGCGAAATGGCTTGGTCAGCGGACGCTGCGAAAAACCAAACTGAGACTGGAGCAGGTCATCAATGCCACGGACGTTGTGGTCTACAGCTCCGCGCCGGGGCGCGACCACTCGCCGGCCTTCGTAAGCGAGAACATCAAGACCGAGTTCGGCTGGGACGCCCCGTCGTTTCTCGAAGATCCGCGGTTCTGGATCGACCGCGTGCACGACGAAGATCTCCCCAGGGTGCACAAGGCTCTCAAGGACATCCACGAGAGCGATGAACTCTCGATCGACTACCGGTTCCGAAGGGCGTCGGGCGAGTTCCGCTGGGTCAGTGACCGCATGAAAATGCTGCGAGATTCCGCCGGAAAGGCGCAAGAACTGGTCGGCTGCTGGCTGGATATCACCGAACGCCGCGAGGCCGAGGCTCGCATCCGGTCGCTCGCCTACTACGACCTCGTCACGGGTCTGCCGAACCGTCTGTTGATGGATGAACTGCTGAACCACGCCCTGGCGCAGGCCGAGCGCTTTCGCCATCGTCTCGCCGTTCTTTTCCTCGACGTCGATAACTTCAAGCGAATCAACGACACCCTCGGCCACGACAGCGGAGACGTTCTCCTGCGCGAGGTGGCGCGGCGCCTTCTCGGCTGCATCCGCAAGAGCGACGTCCTGCTCAGAGAGGGAGATGTCGAAAATCTGCTGGCAGAGCCAGAGCAGGAACTGGTGTCGCGGCTGGGTGGGGATGAGTTCGTTATCATCCTCTCCAAGATCAAGAGCCCAGAAGACGCCGCCATCGTCGCCGAGCGGATCGCCCGCGCTCTGGCTCAGCCGGTTGCACTCACCGACGAAGAGACCCGGATCACCGCCACAATCGGCATCAGTGTCTTCCCCGATGATGGCACGTGCGCAACGTCTTTGCTCAAACACGCCGACATGGCCATGTACGAGGGCAAGGAGCAAGGCCGGAACTGCTATCGGTTTTTCTCCGAGGGGATGCGCGTCCGCACGGCTCGCCGCTTCTACATTGAATCGAAGCTGGGCCGGGGCCTCGAACGCGGCGAGTTTCTGCTCTATTACCAGCCGCGCGTAGATACGAGCTCGCTCGCCGTCGTGGGCATGGAGGCCCTGCTCCGCTGGAACCAGCCCGAGGACGGTCTGGTCCTGCCCGGTGAGTTCATTCCGATCGCCGAACAGAACGGCCTCATTCTGCCGATTGGCGACTGGGTGCTCCGCGAGGCGTGCCGGCAAACGGCCGCGTGGCACGCCGCGGGCCTGCCGCCGCTCGTCGTTTCGATCAATCTGTCCGCCGTGCAGTTCCGCCATCGCCCGCTGGCGGACCGTCTCGCCCAGATCATCTCCGAAACGGGCATTAATCCCCGTCTGGTGGAGCTGGAACTGACCGAAAGCGTGCTCATGGAAGACACCCGGCTGAGCGCGCATCTCCTCGCCCAGATCAAGGAACTGGGGATCAACATCTCCATCGACGATTTCGGAACCGGCTATTCCTCGCTCAGCTACCTTCGCCGCTTTGCGCTGAACACTCTGAAGATCGACACGTCGTTCATCAGCGACCTGACGACCGGAGCCGGCGACGTCGCCATCGTCAATGCGATGATCTCGCTCGGCCATCAACTGGGCATGAAAGTCGTCGCCGAGGGCGTCGAGCAGGCCAGCCAGCTTGAGTACCTCCGGTCGAAGGGGTGCGGCGAAGCCCAGGGCTATCTGTTCAGTCCGCCCGTCGATGCCAGAGCCTTTGAAGACTGGGTGTTGCAGAGGTCAATAGCCACCCCAGCTCGTAAAGTCTGGTGTCGGTGAACTCTTTAACCTAAGCCGCGCATTTACGGGGATAGCGATGAATAAAAGACAAAGGCTCCGCATTGACGTAACTCCTCGGCCTCAGGCAAAAATATCCCAATATACCTATGTTTATATTGCGCCAACCGATAACTGCGGTTTTGGTCTATTTACTGTACGGGATATCGCAGCCGGGGATATTGCTCTGCAAGTCTACGAACCTGCGTACTACGCAGGAGCGCGACCGCACGCCCAGTTGCGCCTGAGCGGCTATACACATGCCGACATCTTCCAAGTGGGACCAGATCTGTTTATCCCCCCCTACGGGGGGCTGGACGACTTTACAAATCACAGCTGCCGACCGAACTGCGGGCTGCGGGCTGGCCCCACCGGCTTTCTGATGATCGCCCTTCGCGACATCGGCGCGGGCGAGGAGTTGACCTACGACTACTCGACCCATCAGGAGCATCCGCAGGAAGACATGATCTGCCATTGCGGCGCTGTCGGCTGTCGCGGCGTCGTTCGCAGCTTTTCCACACTGCCGCAGGCATTGCGCCGCCGTTACCTCGATCTCGGCGTCGTCGCCACGTTCATCGCCGAGGCAGAGGGCGGAGCTCCTTCCGCGGCCTAGATGCGCTTTTCCAGCTCCAGCGCTCACCTGGCCGACGCGTTTCGGGGTTACGTCCGGCGGCCACCCATCGTCCTGGAGCTTGCCCTTCTCGCCGCCGTTCTTTCTTCCGCCGTGATCATTCTGATGGCGGTTGGTTCCGCACAAGTGCTTGCCGATGAGGGAAGCGAAGGGCTTCCCCTTGTTTACCTTCTGCTGGCCGGCGTTTCGATGCCGCTCGCGTCCGGAATCTCGGCGGCACTCTGCCGCTGGCCGGTCTCGCGGATCAGCAGCGCGGCGTCTCTTGCTTCGCTTTGTCTCGTCCTGGGTCTGCGGGCGGCGCTGGTATTTGATCTGCCCTACGCCTCATCGGCAACGTGTATCGCCGCCTATGCCCTTGAGATCGTTTTTGACACGCTGTTCTGGCTGTCGGCCTCCCAGCACCTGCCGACGCTGGAACTCAAGCGTCAGACGCCCTTCCTCGCCGCCGCCTTCGGCCTTGGCGGCATCGTCGCCGGGTTTGTCGCGACCCTCTTCTGCGAGATCTTCGACGGCGAGGACCTGCTCCTGCTCGACGCCGCCTTTTTCGGGCTGTGTTTCGCGCGGTATCGCCGGATCGGCAGGCTCAGCGCTTCCGCCGACGAAGGGGACGCAGACGAAAACGAGCCGGGTCTCATCGAGGCGCTGAAAGCAACCTGCAACGTGGTCCGGACTTTCCCGATCACCGGCGCCATCGCCCTGAGTGTCCTCCTGATGTCGGTTTTGTTCTGTCTCCAGGATTACCTGGCGATGACGGTTTACGGCGAGACCTTCAGCGAGCCCGGTGCTCTCGCCAGTTTCATGGCGCTGGTTTATGCCGGCCATCAACTGGCGGAACTTTTGATCCTTGCCGTGTGCGGCAGGCTGCTGCTGGAGTCCGCCGGACCCGTTGTCCGGAATCTGGTTTTTCCCCTGTCCACCTGCGCCGGATTGCTTGCGCTCCTCGCCACCTGGACCTTGCCGGCGGCCATCTTCGTCCACGCCAATGTCATCGCGCTGTCGAACGCGGTGTTCGAGCCCGTCAAGACTCTCGACTTCGCCGCCGTCCCCTACCGGGTCTCGGCGCAGGTCCGCGTGCTGGTCGATGGTATCATCTATCCCCTCGGCGTTGCGGTCTCCGCGTCCGGCCTGCTGTGGCTGCAGCATTGGGGCGACCCGAGGGCCATCCTTCTCATTGCGATTGTCGTGGCGCTCATCTTCCTTGCCGTCTCGGCGGTCGTCGGCATGTGGTTTCTGCCGCATCTCCTCCGCAGCCTTCGCCTGCGCGCCGTCAGCCCCGCCGAATATGCCCGCGCCGAGGGTTCCCGCGTTTTTTCCGCCGCCGATATCAGGCAGTTGTTGACTCACACCGACCGCGAAGCCCGTCGCTTCGGGGCGGACCTGGCGGCGCGGCTGGCTCCGGACCTGCTGTCTCCGCCCGCTCCCGACCAACCCGCGGTGCTTGGAAGCCCACAGGCGTTCGGCTCGCCCGAGGCGCCTCGACCAGACGGGGCTTCGCGCCCTCTGCGGCTGCGGCGCAACGACTATACCCAAGTGGGCGAGGCGCCGCCGTTCCTGTGCCTGGCGACGAGCAGAGCCGGGCGGAGCAACAGACGGCGCTCGGACGCCGGCATCTGGCGACTTGCCCTCATTCAGCGTCGGGAAGCGATGGACCGCATCCACGAAGTCGGCCGTGGATTGGAGGACCGGTCGAGAGCCGTGCGCCGGGCAGCCGCCAGCCTGCTTGCGACGTTCGGAGCCGCCGCAGTGCCCACCGCTGCGCTCCGCCTGCGCTCCGACCGTCCGGAGGTCTCCGAAGCGGCAATCCTGGCACTGGGCGGCATCGGCTCGCGCAAGGCCGTGCACCTCCTCAAGGAACACCTGCAGCCCCTGTTCCAGCAAACGCGCCTCAACCTAGACGCGCTGGAAGCGCTTCGGTGCCTTGGTGATACAAGCGATGCCGCCGCCCGCAGTGCCCTCGAGGCCTGGCTGATCGACAGCAACCGCCGCATCGTCCACCGCGTTTTCATCGTCAAATCGGCGCTTGGCAACCCGCGTGACGTCAAGTTCCTGCACGCTCTGACCAAAGCACGGGAAACGCGCACGCGCTCCAATGCATTCGAAGCGCTGATCAACATGCCCACCAAGTGGTTCATCCAGCCGGTCATGCCGCTGCTGGAAGCCGCGTCGTTCGCCGCAACGGACGCACGGCCCCAACAAGCCGCGGGGCCGGCTCCGCCGGCAGCCGTGCTGGCGATCGACAAGGCCACAGCTCATGACCGCCGGGCCCGTCTTCTCGCCGACCGACTCTTTGCCCGCCGCACCTGCAGCAGCTATAGCGAGGAAGACCTGGCGATGCTCGACCTGGCTTTGTTTCTGAAGACGACGCCGCTGTTCAGCGCGGTGGCTCTGGAGGACATCACCCGCTTCGCCCGGTTGGCGGAGACTGTGACGAAGGGGCCTGGAGAGATCATCGTCAATGCGCTGGAGCCCGTCCGGCATATTCATGTCGTTCGCAGCGGCGCCGCACATCTCGTTCTCGACGGTGCTGCTGTGGAGACACTGGAAGCGCATCGGTCATTCGGAGAAATGGCGCTATTCGGCGAAGAACTGCCTCGGGTTTCGCTCCGGGCAGCAACAGAGACGGTCCTGGTGCGGTTTCCGCTCAGCCTCTTCGCCGATCTCGTCGCTGAGAACCCCGACGTGCTCAGCCCGCTCGTTCTCGATCTGAACACGCGGATCAACACCCTGTACGGTCGCTTGTCCGCCGCCAATCGCGTCGCCCCGGCCAACAACACGACGAGCGAGCAGCGAGCGAAGTCTGGCCTCGCTCCCATCGCCAGCGTCGCAGCGGCAGCCTGCTGAAACCCGCCGGCGCTTGTCTGTCCCGGCGCGGCGCTCCCTTGCTCTTCCCTTTCAGCGTACTCGCCAGTTGCCGGCTGGGTTAGGGCACGGTAAGCCTGCGGCAGACATGCAAGAGCCGGGACCGGGAGGCCGTCGAATGAAAGAGATCTACCACGCGCTCGTGCTGAACATGCACCAGCCGCCCAGTAACCTCGACGACCTCCTTGAGCACAATGCGTGGGAAGTTAAGGAGATCCTGTTCGCCTACGACCGCATGGCGCGGACGCTTTGGTCCTATGAAGACCTGGCGCGCGTTCATTTGTCGATGTCAGGGACGCTGCTCGAAACGCTGACCCACCCCGCTTTCCAACGCCGGGTTTATGGCACGGTGGATTGCGGGACCCTGCTATGGGGGCTGCAGAACACCAAGATTTTCGAAATCCTGGGCACCGGCTATTACCACCCCGTACTGGCGCTGATCCCCGAGGCCGATTGGGATGAGCAGATCGGCCGGTGGCTGGCGCTGGCCCGACATGTCTTCTGGCGCGAACGCTTCGCGGGGTTCTGGCCCCCGGAGATGGGGTTCGACGAGCGGCTGATCCCGCATCTGAAGCGTGCCGGCTACCGCTATGTCATGGTCGATAGCGAGTATGTCGATCCGCTGGATTCGATGAGCTGGCAGGAGCTGCGTTATCGCCCACACATCTGCGCGTTCGAGGGCGAGGAAATCGTGGTCGTCGTTCGCGACCGTGACCTGTCCAATGCGCAGCTCTCCGGCATGGAATACGGCTGGTTCATCAACGAACTGATCGAGCGAACCCGCTGGTGTGATTTTCCGCCGCTGGTCGCAACGGCAACCGACGGCGACAACGGCGGCTGGTTCCGAAACGTCAACCCGTTGGCCAACTTCTGGAATTACTTCTATCAGAACGCCCTGGACGAGGTTCGTGCCGGCAACTCACCACTGCGCCCAACCTTTATCGACGCCTATCTCGATCGCTTTGGTGCGCACGGCCGCGTGCAGGTGAGGCGCGGCGCCTGGAACACCGACACGCACCACGGTTGGGATTTCCATCAGTGGCAGGGGGGTCAAACGCAGCGCGATGCGCTGGGCCGGATCTACGACCTCTCGGGCCGTTATCACCAGTTCGCCGAACGCGGACGACAGGGCCGCGATGCCGAACTCTCGCGGCTTCTGACCGAGGCGCACTGGCACCTGCTGCGGGCCGAGACCAGCTGCAATCTCTATTGGGGTGATGCCTGGGTCTGGAAGGTTCACAAGGATCTCGACGACGTCGCCTGGCACCTGGGCGAGGCATCGGTGATTCTCGGCCCCGAGCCGGCGCCTTCCGCCTCCGCCACGGATGCGCCGTCGGCAACGCTAACCGGGCCCGAGGCATTGGACTGTTCCGCCGATGCCGCCGCCCGGGATCGCGACCTGACATCCGAAGACGATCGTCTTCCGTAAGGCTTCGGATGCCGGCAGCCCACGCGGACAGGGGTGCAGACCCGCCCGGCAATCTTAAACCGGTTGCTTAAGTCCGCGCGTCAATGGCCTGCGAGCCTTGGGTTGGTCCGAATCGGGAACGAACGCCTCGCGAACAAGAGGAAGCGGTATCCCAGTTCCGCCGGCGACGTCCCAAGCCTGGCCTTCCGGCGTCATCCCGGCCGGCTGTGGCTTCGGTGGCGCGGAAAGACCATATAATCGCGAGCCACTCGGCGATCTGCGTTGCCGCAGCCAGGGTCCCCGCCGGAGCTATCACCAAAAACGGGGCCGGGAGGGAGGGATGACGGGATGCTCAAAGGCAAGGTGGCGATCGTCACCGGTTCCACCAGCGGCATCGGCCTCGGGATCGCCCGCGCTCTGGCAGCAGAAGGTTGCCGCATCGTCCTCAACGGACGCCGCCTGAGCGAAGAGATCGAGGCGACACGCATCGAGATCGCGAACCAGACCGGTGCCGAGGTCATCTTCCAACGCGCCGATATGAGCAGGCCGGCGGAGATTTACGCTCTCGTGGACGCCGTCGCCGATCACTGGGGCCCCGCCGACATCCTCGTCAACAATGCCGGCGTTCAGCACGTGGCACCGATCACCGAGTTTGCCACGGAACAGTGGGATCTGGTCCTGGCGACGAACCTTGGTTCGGCCTTCCATGCCACCAAGGCGGTGCTGTCGGGGATGAAGGCCCGCAAGTGGGGCCGCATCATCAACATCGCTTCCGCGCACGCCCTCGTCGCCTCGCCGTTCAAGGCGGCCTACGTCGCGGCCAAGCACGGCATGCTTGGGCTTACCAAGGTCACCGCTCTGGAAACGGCGGAAGAAGGCATCACCTGCAACGCCATCTGCCCCGGCTACGTCTGGACACCGCTGGTGGCGGGGCAGATCGAGGATCAAGCCCGTGCGCACGGCATCCCCCGCGACGATATCGTCCGGGACGTCATTCTCGCGCCGCAGCCGACCAAGCGATTCATCCAGGTCGACGAGGTGGCGGCGTTGACGGTGTTCCTGGCCTCGGAGGCCGGCCGATCGATCACCGGGGCGGCCATCCCGGTCGAGGGCGGCTGGACCGCGCGTTGAACCACGGCGCCGGCCGCCCCCCATCTTCTGCTATCGGGGATTTGTCATGCAATTAACGTTTGTCGTCCTCTACGGATCGGTACGCAGTGAACGGCAGGGGATCAAGTACGCGCGCTTTCTCGAGGCCCAGCTGAGGACGCGGGGACATGCCGCCACCCTTGTCGATCCGCTGCACTACCGGCTTCCGCTGCTCGACAAGATGTACAAGGAGTACCCGGCCGGCGCAGCCCCTGCCCCGCTACCCGAACTGGCGGAGATCATCAAGGCGGCCGACGGCTTCCTGATCGTCAGCGGCGAGTACAATCACGGCATTCCTCCGGCGCTGAAGAACATGCTCGATCATTTTCTCGAAGAGTGGTTCTGGCGGCCATCCGCCATTGCCTGCTATTCCGCCGGCGCCTTTGGCGGCGTGCGGGCGGCGATGCAGTTGCGCGCCACCCTCGCCGAACTCGGCATGCCGAGCATCCCGTCGATCCAGCCAATGCCGAAGGTGCAGGATCACTTCGACGATGACGGGAGCCCGCGAGATCCGGCACAGGTCCGCCGCGTTTCCCGGTTTCTCGACGAATTCGAGTGGTATGCGCGGGCGCTCAAGGGCGCGCGCGAACAGGGCGTGCCATACTGACCCCGGATCGACGAACTCTATTGGCGGTTATGATGGAACGACCGGATAGCGGCCGCGGGGACATCAGCGGGCGCGTTGTCGTTGCGATGTCCGGCGGGGTGGACAGCTCGGTGGTGGCGGCGCTCCTCAAGGAGGCGGGCTGCGAGGTCGTCGGCGTCACCCTGCAGCTGTACGACCACGGCCGCAGCGTGGGCCGGCCGGGAAGCTGCTGCGCCGGCCAGGATATCGCCGATGCGCGCCGGGTCGCCGATCGGCTCGGCATTGCACACTACGTGCTGGATTACGAAGAGCGGTTTCGCCAGCGCGTGATCGACGACTTTACGGCGTCGTACCTTGACGGCGAGACGCCGATTCCCTGCGTGCGCTGCAACCAGCAGATCAAGTTCGCCGACCTGCTCGAGACCGCCAGGGCTTTGGGCGCAAGCGCTCTGGCCACGGGTCACTATGTGGAGCGGCGAGCAGGGACATCGGGACCGGAGCTTTACCGCGGCGCCGACCAGGCGCGGGACCAGAGCTATTTCCTGTTCGCCACCACCCGGTCGCAGCTCGGATTCCTGCGCTTTCCGTTGGGCGGGATGGACAAGCGACAGACGCGCGCGCTGGCGCAAAGGTTTGATCTGCCGGTTGCGGACAAGCGCGACAGCCAGGATATCTGCTTCGTGCCGGAAGGGGGCTACGCCCGGATGCTTGGCCGACTCCGCCCGGAGGCCCAGCGGGACGGCGATATCGTCGATGCCGATGGCCGCGTTCTCGGCCGCCATTCCGGGATCGCCGGCTTTACCGTCGGACAGCGCCGCGGGCTCGGCATTACAGCCGCCGAACCCCTCTACGTCGTGCGGATTGACCCGGGCGAAGCCCGCGTCGTCGTCGGCCCAAAAGCGGCGCTGCTTCAGCAGCACGTCCCCCTGCGCGAGGTCAATTGGATCGGCGACGGGCAACCGCCGCTGCGCGATGCGCGGGTCGAGGTGAAGTTGCGCTCGGCGATGGTGCCCGTTCCCGCCCGGCTTGACGTGCGAGCGGACGGCTATGGCGACGTTCGCCTGGACATCCCTTACGCCGGCGTCGCGCCGGGGCAGGCTTGCGTGTTTTACGAGGGCGCGCGTGTCCTTGGCGGCGGGTGGATCGAGCGTCGCGCACAATCGGAGATGACCGCAACGAACGGCTGGGACATGCTGACGGCGGTCCCTTGACGGCTCCGCCAATAGACGCGGCGTTAGTTGATGGAGATATCCCGCCGCGCCGTGGACAAGCTGACGGTGAAGCCGGCAATGACATCGATCAGCGTCAGCGCCGCAATGATCAGGAAGACGTCCGTTCCGCACGCCGGCACCAGCAGGAACTCCAGCAGGGCGATGACGAACAGCACCATCGACAGCGCGTGGTCGACCCCGGCCCGCCTTGCCCGGGTCGCCTTGACGATCTCAAGAAACAGAAGGGAGATGCCGACGAGGATCAGCAGGTCGCCGAGAGAGAGCACCCAGGCGGCCCCGGACGGCAAGGTGGCGCTGATGATTGCGCTGCTCAGCGCCGGGCCGGTCAGCAGCACAATGATGTTGTAGGCAACGACGATGATGGCCAGAAAAGGGATCGCTGTGAACATGGCACGGCCTCGTTGAAAACTCCGGGTCAGGACGCGAGCACCCTATTTTTCTTTCGGAAACAGGAAGGTGAGCTGCAGGCGCAGCGAGGCTTGCGGCGCGAAGTCCGGGCGGACGGCATTGTAGAAGCCCTGCACCTGGGCGTTGATGGCCTGGGTCCCAACCGTGAACACCCGCCCGACCCCGCCGCCGACCGGCAGCATCACGGCATTGTCCTTATCGGCCTCCCAGTTGACGGTGATGACCGGCGAGGATACCAGGTACCAGCCGCCTGCCATGTTGTAGTTGACGAACGGCTGGACCAGCGTCTGGCTGACATCGTCGCGGTCGCTCTTGCCGGCGAACGACCAGAGCTGGCGCACGAGCGTGCCGGCGACCCACGGCTTTGGGGTCACCAGAGCCACCGCCGCCGGCCCGGCGCTCCACTTCTGGGTGCCGAGGCGGTCGCTGGTGGCGGTCCTCAGGGTGATCGACGGGCCGGCGCCCCAGGTGAAGATGCCGGTGGAGACCGGCGAGAAATAGGCCGTAAAATTGATATCGCCCAAGCCGAAGTCGTCGCCGCTGGTATCGGCATTCGGGATTTCCGGAAGCGAGTCCGTCACGCTGGGCAGATAGATCACCGGGATGATCGTCCGGGTGATGAGGTTCCAGTCGCCGCCCAGGCTGAACGGGATCACCGGCTGGATGTTGAGAACGTTGGCGGTGTCATTATCCGGGCCGGTGCGGAAGAACGTATTGTTCTGGAACGGCAGGCTGATCATGGCGGCAATTGGGTTCTGCGCCGCCGCGGCGAGATCGGCCTGCCCGCCTCCGCCGGCCGAATCATCTTCCTGTCCGAAGGCGTAACCACCGGAGCCAGCGAGGACCGCGGCAGCAAGCAGTATCGACGACAGGGCGAGGTGGCCTCGTTTGCGCCGGGTGTTGCCGGGGAAATCACCCCATGGAGAAAAACTCATCCACCCCATCTTTGCGGCCTTAGCCGGCCTGCGAGTGGGCAGGTGCGACCTCACGTGACCTTCTCGATTTTTGGCGGCTGCCACGTGGCGTCGAGGATTGGCGCCTGCCCCCAGTATGCGCGGATGTAAAGCGAGAAGGCGCCGTCGGGCGCAGGCAGCCAATTGCTTTCCAAGTCCTTACCCGGCGATTTCGCGCCAGCATAGAGCATCAGCGATTCGTCCTTGTTGCGCTTGAGAGCCTTGTTCTTGGTGCCGAGCGAGTAGCGCTTCAGGTCGTTCGGGTGAAACAAGTGCTTGTCGTTATAAAGCGTCAAGGACCAAAAACCATTCACCGGCGGCTCCTGCCCTGCCGCAAACGTAATCTGGTAGTTATTGCGGCCATTCAGCTGCGCACCCGTCCCATCGAAGTCAGTGTAGAAATATTGTGTCTCGTTTGGCCGATTTTCGAACATGTTTGATTTGGCTGTCGCCGTTCTATTAAAATAGTCTATGCCATACTCCGCATTGTTGACCGAGCGATTCCAGCCATTGCCGGCCGGAACTCCGTTGTGTTTCCACTGGAAGAACGGATGGATGACTTTTTCCTCCGCTTCAATGGCGGTCGCAATCAGAATCTTTTTCAGTTCGGGATCTTTGGACGCCGCGCCGAGCAGCAGGCGGAACTGCCCGTACAGCGCCTGCTCGCCGGGTAAGGAGTCGGCGATGTCGAGTGCCTCGCCGAATTGGTCAAAGAACTTCTCAGGGATCACCCATTTCGTTTCTTCGCCGGTGGCTTTTGGGCCAGGAATGTTCGGGACCTTGCTCCATTCGATCGTCTTCATTTCACCGGTGAAAGCGCTCAGCGGGTAGACAACAATCTGATTTATCACCGGCTGAATCGCCTTTTTGTCCTCAAGCGTGTCGTCCTGGAACACGCGGGGTATCGCGGTGCCCAGTGAAGTGGAGCAGCGGAAGACATCGGTGATACCGGCTCGCTTCACGCCGTTCCACCTCGGACCAACAAGCTGATAAAAACCGGGCTTCGACCCGTAGGCCTTGCCGAGTTGGCCGAACTGGTCAGTCCGGGCATCGTACAACGCATAGACCCAGAAGCGGTCGCCGAAGTCCGGCACCTGTATCACGACCGGCTCGTCGTCGAGCGAAAAGAATCCCAAGCCGTAGACAACGTCCTGGTTCGGGCAGGTGACGAAGGTTTCTGACGGCTCAATATAGTCGGCGAGCATCGCGATCTGGCCGCGCGGTGCAACGGGCAGGACGCCGTTGAGGTGACCCGGCTGCGGCGCCTGCGTGATTGCCGCCCTGCGGTTGAGCATGTTTACGATCGGCCAACCCCAGACATAAGCGATCTTCGCAATCGTTCGGGCATACTCCGGGTACATAACGATGCCCGCAGCCGGCTGCGTAAGCTCAGACGTCATGGCGGCGTCTTCCGCTTGGGCCGCCCCGGTGGGAGCGGCAACCGAAGCGACCGCGGCGGGGACAGTCGCTCCGGTGCCGAAGGCGCCAACGACCGCTGCGCCGATGCCGCTCTTCATGGCGTCGCGCCGATTGATGTCTAGGTGGTCACCGGATTTCGTTTCCATTGCACCCTCGCTTCTAAAGATCCCTTTCACGACCGGTTCGCGCCACCCTCCGAAGGGCAAGGGCGAAATGGTCCCTTCCTTACGGCGTGACGATGTTGAACCAGAAATCGAAGGTGTCGAGGTAGGAGACCAGCTCGTCGAGCTTCGCCTTGTTGCCGCTGACCTTGACGTCACCGGCGCCGGTGGCGTCGGCGAGCGTCGTCTCCTTGAGGATGATCTTGTTCAGCGTGTCCCGGCTCAGCGTCACCGTGGCGTCGGCCTTGTCGGACTGCTGGCCGGCGGTGTGGTTGAGAACGCCGTTTTCCAGCTCGACGAGGTACTTACCGCCGGACTTGCCGAAGTCGAAGTTCAGCACCGCCTTGGCATCCGCCGCTTTCGGGCCATTCAGGCGTACGGCGAGGTAGTCGAAGAATAGGTCGAGCGACATCGCCCGAACGGTATCGGGGCTGGCGGTGTCCGGCGTCGGCAGCTTGGCGACGCCCTCGCGCAGTTCCTTGGCGCCGGTGAGGTAGAAGTTGCGCCACGGCCCGTTCTCCGCCTGGTAGCCGAGTTGCTCCAGTGCATCGGCCTGAAGCTTGCGCGCCGCCTCGTTATCGGGATCGGCAAAGATGACGTGGTTGACCACTTCCGCCACCCAGCGGTAGTCGCCCTTGTCGTAGGACTCCTGCGCCTTCTTCAGCACGGCATCGGCACCGCCCATGAAATCGACGTAGCGCTTGCTGGCCTCAACCGGCGGCAGCTCGTGCAGCGTCGCCGGATTGCCATCGAACCAGCCCAGGTAAAGAACATAGGTGGCTTTGACGTTGTGGCTGATGGACCCGTAATAGCCGCGATTGGCCCAAACGTGAGCAAGGCTGTCGGGCAGCTCGAACTGCTCGGCGATCTCGGCCTTGGTGAGGCCGTGATTGACCATGCGCAAGGTTTCGTCGTTGATGTAGCGATAAAGGTCGCGCTGGGACCGCAAAAGCGTGACCACCTCGGCATTGCCGAAGCTCGGCCAGTGGTGCTGGGCGAACATCACATCGGCCTTGTCGCCCCACATCTGCAGCGCCTGGTTGAGGTACTTCGACCACGGCAGCGGCTCGCGGATCTTGGCGCCGCGCAGCGAGTAGGTGTTGTGCAGGGTGTGGGTGCAATCCTCGGCGGCCGCGATGGCTTTCTTCTCCTTGATGTACCACAGCATCTCCGAGGGCGCCTCCGAGCCGGGGGCGAGCAGGAACTCGTAGGTCAAGCCGTCGATCACGTGCGTCTCGCCAGTCTTGGTCACCGTGTCGGTCGGCGGGATCAGCGTCACCGTGCCGGCCGACGTGGTGGTTCCCAGCCCCGCGCCGACCTGCCCCTTGGCGTCGGGCGGCAGCAGGTTGCCGTACATGTAGCTGGCGCGGCGGCTCATGGCGGTGCCGGCCATGACATTCTCGGCCACCGCCGCCTCAAGAAATCCCTCGGGAGCGTAGATCTTGACCCGTCCCGCCTTGACGTCGGCCTCGTCGACAACACCGCGGACGCCGCCGTAGTGGTCGACGTGGCTGTGGGTATAGATCACTGCCTTGACCGGCTTCTTGCCGCGGTTCTTGTAGTAGAGATCGATGGCAACCTTGGCGGTCTCGGTCGAAATCAGCGGATCGACGACGACGATCCCCTCCTTACCTTCGATGATGGTCATGTTCGACAGGTCCTGATTGCGGACCTGATAGATGCCGTCGATCACCTGGAAGAGGCCGCTCATGTTGATGAGTTGAGCCTGGCGCCACAGGCTGGGATTGACGGTATCGGGCGTCGCCGCGCCGTCGGCGATGAACTTGAACTGCTCGGGATTCCAGATCAGATTGCCCGCCTGTCCCTTGATCATCTCGGTGGGCAGCGGCGCGATCAGTCCCTTGCGCGCGCCGTCAAAGTCGGACTTGTCGGAAAACGGCAGCTCGTCCAGCAGCTTGCTGTTCGCTGCTTTCGTCGCCGCGGTCGCATCCTTGCGCGCATCCTGGTTCTGCGCGAGGGCGCCGTCCGTACTCGCTGTCCAGATCAGCCAGAAAGCCAACACATTGGCGCAAGTAATCCTTCGTCCCATCGACTGTCCTCCCATTGCCCGATTGCAATTCTTTGTTGTGGATTTTGGCCAAAACCCACCTTTGGGGTGACAGACGACTGCCTGCGCCCCTTTGTCGGCGCAAACGCCTTTCGATCGCAAAGGTTCCGGGGAGGCCCGCGCAGGCGCCGGAGGGGGAGAACCGGCGCGCGGTCGTCGCTGTGGCCAATGGCGGACGCCCGGCCCTCTCGAACGATTTGGCGCGCCGCTGGTCCCGGCGCGCCATAATGAGACCCGCTGCCGGCGCTTACGCAGTCCTCGCCACCGGAGCCTGCGTCAACGGGCATATCAACGCGCGCGGGTCTCGCACGGCAGGAGCAAGGAGAACCCGCCCCTGCCGTCGCGGCTCGGCCGCTTTGCTCAGCTTTTTGGCAGCACCTTTGCCGCGATGGCCTCCGAGTAGGCCAGCTCGACCAGATCGCCCACCTTGAGATTGGTCATCCGCTGCTGCATCTCCGGGTCCTTGACGGTGATCGTCCGGCTTCCGTCAACCCCGCGCAGGGTCACCGTATGGGTGGCGAGGTTGATCGCCGTGACCTCGGCGACGACGTTGACCTGCTGGCCCCACGCACGCCCCGAGGGCTGTCCGGGCGGGGTGCTGCCGGTTGCAATGGTGGTGCTCACCGTCGCCGAGCCCGGGGGAAGCACGCGGGCCGTCAGCGACTGCAGGAGTCCGATGATCACCGTGTCGCCGGTCTTCAGCCGGGTCAGATCCACATCGGCCGGCACCTTCACGGTCGTCACCGCGCCGCGATCATTCTGCAAGGTGATGGTCCGTGCCTGATGATTCACGGCGAGCACGGTCGCTTCGCCCTCGGCGTACTCTTCCGCAAGCAGCGTGGGCTCGGACGGCTGGGCGACGGCGCTCGATGACGCGGCCGTATCGGACTTGTCATGGTGGCTGCAGCCCGCCACGGCAAACAGTGCCGTCCCGACAAGAGCCGCGGTGAGATAGGCTCCTCGCTTCATGTGCATCTATTCCTCCACTGACTGTGTTTCTTCGGTTGTTACCGTCACCTGAGTGACGGCGAGTCCTGCGCTCTCCTATCGATCGTTGCAAGGAATACCGTGACATCGCGAAAAAGTCGCAGGGCGTTTGCCGGCGAGCAGCGAAGCGGCGCCGCGCTGGTCCGGATCAATCGGGCGAGGCTCAGCCGCGGCGCGGCAGCAGAACCGTGTAGTCGAAGTCGAGGACGACGGCGGGATCATAGTTGCCGGCCTCGTCCTTGTAAGGGAAGCCCGCGGCGGCCTTGTCCTTCAAGGCCACCGTGCGCAGCCTCAGCGCGCCCACGTCGGTGCGTCCGGGAACCTCCAGCTTCGCCAGGACCTCCGAGAAGGCGTAGATCGTATGACCCGCGAAGGTGGGGGCAACATGGCGGCCGCCGTTGATCGCCAGAATCTTGAACGCGTTCGCCAGCCCGTTGAACGACAGGGACCGGGCGATGCTGATGATATGGCCGCCATAGATCAGTCGCCGGCCAAAGCGGCTGTCCTTCTGCATCAGCGCATCGAAATGCACCTTGGCGGTGTTCTGGTACAGGCGGGTTGCCATCATGTGCTCCGCCTCCTCGATCGTCGTCCCGTCGACGTGATCGATTTTCTCCCCTTCGACGTAATCGTCCCAGAGCTGGTCGGAGCCGGCCAGAACGGCGTCGTAGTCCCGCACATCGAGATTGGCCGGAACCGCCAGGTCGGCCGCTGCAACGGCATCGGGGAGATCCGGGGTGATCGGCGCGGGCGCCGGCGCTGATTCGTCCCGCTTGCGCACCATCACCCAGCGACAGTAGTCGAGCACCGTCTCGCCAAGCTGATTGCTGCCGACCGAGCGCACGTAGACGACGCCTGTCTTGCCATCCTTGTTCTGCCGCAGGCCGATCACCGTCGATGAGGTGCTGAGCGTGTCACCGGGGTAGACCGGCGCGAGAAACCGCCCCTGGGCATACCCGAGATTGGCGACCGCGTTCAGCGAGACGTCAGGCACCGTCTTCCCGAACACCACGTGAAACGCCAGGAGGTCGTCAATCGGCGCCCGCGGCATGCCCAGGATGCGGGCGAACTCTTCCGATGAATTGAACGCAAAACGCACACCGTAGAGTGCGGTGTACAACGCCACATCGCCGTCGCCGACCGTCCGCGGCGTGGCATGGCGGATCTGCTGGTCCATACGGAAGTCTTCAAAGAAATTTCCCGGGTTGGTCTTGGTGGTCATCGTCACCTCCCCCTTGAGTTTATCCCGAAGCCCTCACCCTCGTTCCCTCTCCCGCGTGCGGGAGAGGGAGGCAGCGCGCTGGCGAGTTGCGCTGTCGGCGTACTGCTCGTTCCCTCTCCCGCGTGCGGGAGAGGGAGGGGCCCGCGCAGCGGGAGGGTGAGGGCGCCCATTGACTCTCTTCAGAACGCGTAGGCTTTGGCCAGGTCCGGATCCTTCTTCGCCACCAGACGGGCAAGATCGACGATCACCTTCGCCTGCTTCCAGGTGGCATCGTCCTGCATCTTGCCGTCGAGCATGGCCACGCCGGAACCCGTCGGCAGCGCCTCGAGGATGCGCTTGGCAAACAGCACCTCCGGCACCTCCGGGCTGAAGACACGCTTGGCGATGGCGATCTGGTTCGGTGCGAGGGACCAGGCGCCGGTGCAGCCCATGAGGAAGGCATTGCGAAACTGCGCCTCGCACGCAGCTTCATCCTTGATGTCGCCGAACGGCCCGTAAAAAGCGCGCAGACCGTTGGACTGGCACGCGTCGACCATCTTGGCGACGGTATAGTGCCAGAGGTCCTGCTGTGAGAACGCCCTCTCCTGCTTCCCCTCGACCGGATCTGCGAGCACCCCGTAAAGCGGATGCCCTCCGCCGACCCGCGTCGTCTTCATGCCGCGCGAGGCGGCAAGGTCCGCCGGCCCGAGACTGAAGCCGTGCATTCGCGGGCTCGCGCACGCAATCTCCTCGATGTTCTTCACCCCTTGCGCCGTCTCCAGCAGGGCGTGGATCAGGATGGGCTTTTTCACCGAGTATTGCGCTTCCAGCAGCGCCAGATACTGATCGACGAAATGAATGTCCCACGCACCTTCAACCTTCGGGATCATCATCACGTCGAGCTTGTCGCCGATTTCCCGGACGATCTCGCGGATATCATCGAGCACCCAGGGGCTGTTCAGCGCGTTAACCCGAGTCCACAGCGCGGTGTCGCCGAAATCGGTGGCCTTGGCGACCTCGATGAAGCCGCTGCGCGCCGCTTCCTTGGCATCCGCCGGAATCGCGTCCTCCAGGTTGCCGAGGAGCACGTCCACCTGTTTCGCCATTTCCGGAACCCGGGCGCGGATCTTTTCCAGATGCGGCGGAAAGAAATGAATCATCCGTTCCGGACGGACCGGCAGCTCGCGTACGGGCTCGGGCGCTCCGGCCGCAAGCGGTTTGTAGAACTGTGACGGCAGCTTCACGGGTTCCCTCCCCTCCGATTGTTCGCGCTTGCACAATATTTTCCTGAAACACGAGGTACACCTTAGCGGCAAGCCCGTCAAATGCCGCGCTCGCCGGCTCCGTGCATCGAGTCCGGCAGAATGGCCGGGGTCACGGATATGGTAGGACCTGTGGGGAAGGCGGAAATTCCGTCGCGGGCCGTGCGCCGATCTTCCCGGCTCGTGGATCGCCCATGCGATCGTTGCATTTGCCCGTTATGGGTTAATTATGGGATTTTTTGGTCCTCAACGAGCGACCGGCGGCCCACAAAAAAACCGCCCCTGACGGGGCGGTTAAGTTGGATAGGGAGGAGGTCTAAGTGAACCCGTAGGGCTCACATGGACGCTCGCGGGACATCCTTCTTATACCCCTTATGGGGATAAACAACAAGAAATTTTTTGATCGAGGCAAAAAAAACGAGCGCCGGGAGCTGTCGTCGCAGACGCCGCCGGTCGATGATCAAACGGCGATCGCCGCGACCCCCTGCCGTTCGGCAGCCCGGCACAGCGCCTGATCCTTGCTGGCAAGCGTGGCGCCGAGGCGCATCGCCAGCTCCAGATACGCCGCGTCGCAGGCGGTGAGGGCTTGCGATCGGGCGAGGCCGAAAATTTCCGTAAACGCTCGATCGCTCGTTTGCGCATCGACATTCACGTCGAGTGCCTATAGGAGATCGAGGAAGGTTGCGATATCGCCTGCAGTGATCCAGCCACGCCTTTCGGCAAGGGCCAGGACGTTGGCGATTTCCAGCCGCCAGAGCGTGGGCACGTCGATCGTCTCGCCGAGCAGACGATCGAGCAGTCGTACGTCTGTTCCTCGTGTTTCGTCCTCAAAGCACCAGGCGAGTGCGATCGAGGCATCCAAGACGATGCTCACTTGCGCCCCTGGTCGATGAGTTCGCGGATGGTAACGTCGCCCAGAGTTCGGCCTTTGCGAAAGGTCTTCAGCCGTTCGATTGCCGCCTCACGCCTCGCGCGATCGGGTCCCGCGACCGGCACCAGCTTCGCCACCGGGGTGCCGTGACGGGTGATAACGATTTCCTCGCCCTTCGCCGCCCGCTCGATCAGTTCTGACAAATGCGTCTTCGCCTCGAAGGCGCCAACCGTCGCCGACATGGTGTTCGTTTCCCAGTAAACTAGCCTGAGACTCGTTTACTCAAACGGCGGTGGTGCGGCAACCGGCGAAAAGCAGCGAGGTCGCTGGCCCGATGATCACCCGGCGGTCGTCCACCCGCGGGACACCGCGCGGCTTGTTCGGCACAACGGCGAAGCTATCGCCATGGAACCCGCAAAGAAAAGAGGGGGCCGATGGCCCCCTCGCGTCCTGCACTTCACACTCTTAGAAGGATCGGCGTCAGGCCGTCGTGCTGACGAGGCCCGTCTCCATCGCCGCGTGCGCCGCCGCCAGCCGGGCAATCGGCACCCGGTAGGGCGAGCACGACACATAGTTCAGCCCGACGCTATGGCAGAAGTGCACCGACGACGGCTCGCCGCCATGCTCGCCGCAAATGCCGAGCTTGATGTTCGGCCGCGTCTTGCGCCCGCGCTCTGCCGCCATTTGCACGAGCTGGCCGACACCCTCCTGATCGAGAACCTGGAAGGGATCGTGCGGGATCACCCCCAGGTCCTGGTACTGCACCAGGAACGGCCCGGCGTCGTCCCGCGACAGGCCGAAGGTGGTCTGCGTCAGGTCGTTGGTCCCGAAGCTGAAGAACTCCGCGCCCTCGGCGATCTTGTCGGCGATCAGAGCCGCCCGCGGCAACTCGATCATGGTGCCGACCATGTACTCGAAGGTAGTGCCGCTCTTCTCCATCGTTTCCTTGGCGACGCGGTCAACCATCTCCTTGAGCCGGTCGAACTCGATCTTCAGCGCCACCAGCGGGATCATCACCTCCGGCAGCACCGTCTCCCCCTTCTTCTTCACGTCCACGACCGCCTCGAAGATGGCGCGGCACTGCATCTCGTAGATTTCGGGATAGGTGATGCCCAGACGGCAACCGCGGTGGCCCAGCATCGGGTTGGCTTCATGCAGCTGCGCGGCCTTGGCCTTGACGTCCTCGACCGTCTTTCCCGACGCCTTTGCCACCTCCGCCATGTCGGCGTCGCTGTGTGGCAGGAATTCGTGCAGCGGCGGATCGAGCAGTCGGACCGTCACCGGCAGACCGGCCATGATGGTAAACAGCTGAATGAAGTCGTCCCGCTGATAGGGAAGCAGCTTGTCCAGCGCCACCCGCCGCTCGGCCTCGGTATTGGCCACGATCATCTCACGGACGTGGATGATCCGCTGAGGATCGAAGAACATATGCTCGGTGCGGCACAGACCGATGCCTTCGCAGCCGAACTTGCGCGCGGTCGAGGCGTCGAGCGGTGTCTCGGCGTTGGCCCGCACCCTCAGCTTGCGGATCCCGTCCACCCACTCCATCAGCTTGCCGAAGGTGCCGGTCAGCTCGGGCAGGATTTTCGGCACGTCGCCGTTGAGGATGGCACCGGTCGAGCCATCGATGGTGATGACGTCGCCTTCCTTGAGCACGGTATTGCCCGCCGTCAGTGTCTTCGCGGAATAGTTGATGCGCAACTCGCCCGCGCCGGCGACGCACGGCGTGCCCATGCCGCGGGCCACGACCGCCGCATGGCTGGTCATGCCGCCACGGGTGGTGAGGATGCCTTGGGCCACGTGCATGCCGCCGATGTCTTCCGGCGACGTCTCGACGCGGACGAGCATCACCTTCTTGCCGGCCTTGGCCCAGGTCTCCGCCTCATCGGCGGTGAAGACGATCTGGCCGGATGCCGCGCCTGGCGACGCCGGCAGGCCCTTGCCGAGGGCGTCCTTCTTCGCCTTCGGGTCGATCATCGGATGCAAAAGCTGGTCGAGCTGCGCCGGATCGACCCGCTTGACCGCTTCCCGCTTGTCGATCATGCCTTCCTCGCACATCTCGACGGCGATGCGCAGGGCGGCGGCGGCGGTGCGCTTGCCGTTGCGGGTCTGCAGCATCCAGAGCTTACCCTTCTGGATGGTGAACTCCATATCCTGCATGTCGTGGTAGTGGGCTTCCAGCCGGTCCCGCACGCCCACCAGCTCGATGTAAAGCGGCGGCAGTACTTCCTCCATGGCAGGAAGGTCGGAGCTGATCGCCTTCTTCTCGGCAAGGCTCAGCGGCTGCGGGGTCCGGATTCCGGCGACCACGTCCTCGCCCTGGGCGTTCACCAGATATTCGCCATAGAACAGGTTCTCGCCGGTGGACGGATTGCGGGAGAAGCAGACGCCCGTGGCCGAGTCGTCGCCCATGTTGCCGAAGACCATCGCCTGGACGTTGACCGCCGTGCCCCAGTGGTCGGGGATATTGTTCAGCTTCCGGTAGGTGTTGGCGCGCTTGTTCATCCAAGAGCCGAACACCGCGCCGACGGCGCCGTAGAGCTGCTCGGCCGGATCCTGCGGGAACTGCTTGCCGATGGCTTTCTGCACTTCGCTCTTGTACTGCTCGATCAGCGCCTTCCAGTCGTCCGCCGACATGTCGACGTCGTAGATCTTGTTGACCTTTTCCTTGTAGCGGTCGATCAGCACCTCGAATTCGTGCTTGCCGACGCCCAGCACGACATCCGAATACATCTGGATGAAGCGGCGATAGCTGTCGTAGGCGAAGCGCTCGTCGCCGGTGAGCTTCACCAGGTTGAGAACCGTCTGATCGTTCAGACCGAGGTTCAGCACCGTGTCCATCATGCCCGGCATCGAGGCGCGCGCACCGGACCGCACCGACACCAGAACCAGCGGCCCCTCGGTCGCGCCGAACTTGCCAGCCATGATCTTCTCGATGTGAGCAATACCGGCCTCGACCTGCTGCTTCAGGTCCGACGGATATGTATTCCCGTTGGCGTAATAGTACGTGCAGACTTCCGTGGAGATGGTAAAGCCCGCCGGCACCGGGATCCCGAGGCTCGACATCTCGGCCAGGTTCGCCCCCTTGCCGCCGAGCAGATTCTTGTCCTTGGCGCCGCCCTCGGCCTTGCCGTCGCCGAACGTGTAGACCCATTTCGTCATGGCGTGCTTCCTACCCCTCGATTTGTGAAAAGTCCGCGACACCGCCGAGCGCTGACCGTATTTGTGATAGCAAATTCAGCCGGTTAGCCCGAAGATCGGCATCCGTACAGTTGACCTTGACGTGTTCAAAGAACGCATCCACCGGCGCCCGCAGCGCCGAAAGGATGGCCATCGCATCACCAAACCGTTCGCCCTGCAGCGCCCGCTCGATCCCGGCGCGCGCCGCCGACAAGGCCCGATGCAGTTCGATTTCCTGAGTTTCCGCGAAGAGCGCTTCCTCGACCTCTCCCTTGTAGCGTTTGTTGTCGTTGTTTTCTTCGATCCGGACGATATTGCTCGCCCGCCGATAGGCGACCAGCAAGTTAGCACCGTCGTCCGTATCGAGAAAAGCTCTTAACGCATCGACCCGCGCCAGCAGCCGGACGATATCGTCCTCGGCGCCCTCGTTGCCGCCGGCGGCGAACACAGCGGCGATCAGATCATGGCGCACCCCCTGCTCGCGCAGATGCACCTTCAGGCGATCGGCGATGAAGGCGAGCACATCCCAGGACACCGCGTCGTGGCCGTTGCTGATCGCCATCGCGGATGCGCCGCCTTTCGTCCGGGCAGCGTCATTCCCGGCTCTGCCCGCCGCCTGGTCCAAAACCGCCAGCAGCGGCAACCGCAGTCCGTTTTCGATGATGATCCGGATGACGCCAAGCGCCGCCCGTCTGAGAGCGAAGGGGTCGCGCGAGCCGGTCGGCTTCTCGTTGATCGCAAAAAAGCCCGCAAGGGTGTCGATCTTGTCGGCGAGCGCCACGGCGAGGCTCACCGGTGCGGCGGGGCAGCGATCGGAAGGGCCTTGCGGCGCATAGTGATCGGCGATGGCGTCTGCCACCTCCGCCGGCTCGCCGTCGTGCAGAGCGTAATAGCGGCCCATGATGCCCTGCAGTTCGGGAAACTCGCCGACCATGGCGCTCATCAAATCGGCCTTGCACAGCCACGCGGCGCGGTCGGCAAGATCGGGGTCGGCGTTACAGAACGGAGCGAGCGCGCGCGCCAGTGTCTCCAGACGTTCAGTGCGCAGCAGATCGGAGCCCAGCCTAGCGTGGAACACCCGCTCGGCAAGCTTCGGCACCCGCCGTTCCAGCGTCCGTTTGCGGTCCTCGTCCCAGAAGAACTTGGCGTCCGACAGCCGCGCCCGCAGCACGCGCTCGTTGCCGGCGACGATTGCCTTGCCGCCGTCCGCGGCCTCGGTATTCGCCACCAGCACGAAGCGTGGCGCCAGCCTGCCTTCGGCGTCGAGCAGCGAGAAGTATTTCTGGTGCGCCCGCATCGCGGTGATCAGGACCTCGGGCGGCACGTCCATGAAGCGGGGATCGATGGACCCCAGCATCGGCACCGGCCATTCCACCAGCCCCGTCACCTCGTCCAGCAGGCCTGCGTCCTCGCGCACGCTGAGCCCCTCGGCCGCCGCCAGCGCCGCCGCCCGCTCCGCGATCAGCGCGCGGCGTTCCGCCGGATCCAGCATGACCTTCGCCGCCCGCAACTTGTCGCGATAGTCGGCAAAGCTGGAGACCGAAAATTCGGCCGGAGCGAGAAAGCGGTGGCCGCGCGTCGTCGCCCTCGCGACGAGAGTGCTGTCCTCGCCGAGCGGTAAGGCAAACGAAATTGGCGCGCCGTCAAACAGCGCGATGATGCTGTGCAACGGCCGCACCCACCGAAAGCTTCCGCCTGCCCAGCGCATCGACTTTGGCCAGGGCAGCCCGGCCAGCACCTCGCCGAGCAGGTCAGAGACGACATCGGCGGTGGCGGCGCCCGCCTTCTGACGCGCGGAAAAATAGAAGCTGCCCTTGTCCGTCTCGCGCACCTCCGCTTCGGCAATCGACGAAAGCCCGGATGCACGCAAAAACCCCTCGACCGCCCGCTCCGGCGAGCCGACGCGCGGCCCCTTGCGTTCCTCGCGCACGTCCGGCTGACGGTCCGGCAGGCCATCGACCACCAGGGCCAGACGCCGAGGGGTGACGAACGCCTCGGCGCGATCGAAAGAAAGCTGCGCCTTGATCAGCCCCTCGCACACCAGCCGCTTCAGATCCCCGGCGGCGCGCGCCTGCATGCGCGCGGGGATCTCTTCGGAGAGCAGTTCCAGTAGAAGTTCGGGCATGAGCTAGGGTCCCGTCCCCTCGCCCCGAGCACCCTCACCCCTTCCCTCTCCCGCAAGCGGGAGAGGGAGGCAGGCGCCGCCGCAACCCCTCGCCCGCTCGCGGGAGAGGGAGGGGCCCGCCGCGCAGCGGTGGGAGGGTGAGGGCCGCCTAGGCCGCATGGCCGCGGCTCGCGAGCCAGGCTTCGCAGCAGCCCTTTGCCAGCGCCCGCACCCGGCCGATATAAGCCGCGCGCTCGGTGACGCTGATGACGCCGCGCGCGTCCAACAGGTTGAAGCGGTGACTGGCCTTGATGCACTGGTCGTAGGCGGGCAGCACCAGCGGCCTTTGCAGCGCCAGCAGCGCCTTGCACTCCGCTTCGGCATCGGTGAAGTGACGAAAGAGCTGGCCGGTGTTGGCGTATTCGAAGTTGTAGGCGGAGCCTTCCCGCTCGTTCTGCAGAAAGACATCGCCGTAGGTGGTGCCGCAGCCGTCCCAGTCCAGGTCGTAGACGTTCTCCACCCCCTGGATATACATGGCGAGGCGCTCCAGGCCATAGGTCAGCTCGACCGACACCGGCGCGCACTCGATGCCGCCCACTTGCTGGAAATAGGTGAACTGGGTCACCTCCATGCCGTCGCACCAGACCTCCCAGCCGAGCCCCCAGGCGCCCAGCGTCGGGCTTTCCCAGTCGTCCTCGACGAAGCGGATGTCGTGCAGCGAAGGATTAATGCCGAGTTGGTAGAGGCTCTCCAGGTACAGCTCCTGCGAGTCCGGCGGCGACGGCTTCAGCAGCACCTGAAACTGATAGTAATGCTGCAGGCGGTTCGGGTTCTCGCCATAGCGGCCATCGGTCGGGCGGCGCGACGGCTGCACGTAGGCGCACTTCCAGGGATCCGGGCCCAGCGCGCGCAGCGTCGTCGCCGGGTGGAATGTTCCGGCCCCCACCTCCATGTCGAACGGCTGCAGCACCACGCAGCCGCGCTCCGCCCAGAACGTCTGCAGGCGGAGGATCAGCGACTGGAAGCTGTTCGACAGGTCTCGATCCATCTTCGGATTGGCACGCGGACGGGTAGCGGGGGTGATGCCCCCCAATGTCAGGGGGCGGACCATACGTCCCTGGCTCCGGCCCGGTCAAGATGACGTGCGATTGACTGGCGTGCGCAGTGCTAACGATCTCAGCCGGCGGGGCGCAGCAGACAATCCGGCTGGTCGCAACCGCGTGCTTCGCCCGGGACAAAGGTTCGGCATCCGGGGCACCAGGTCAGCGGTCGCGCATCGCGTGCCCCTCGTCGCGGACCGGCTGAACCGTCCCGTGAGGCCCGGCCCTCCCCGCCCCGCAGCGCCTGTTGTTTCGCCCACCAGTTCGCCCCCGCCCATCCCGCGGCAGCGGCGGCAACCCCAAGGGCGATCAACGGCAGCGCAGGCAACATCGAAAAAATCTAGGAAGCGGCGCCATCGCCGGGCAAGGCGTCATTCCGGGGCTAGGGCCGGGCTGGGGCAAGCGGCCGCCGTTGCCGGCCGGCGGCATCGAAGTTTTCCGCAGCAAGCCAATCCGCGAAGGCCGCACGGCGTTCCGGCCATTCCTCTCCAATCATCGCATACCAGGCGGTGTCGCGGTTGCGGCCCTTGACGATCATGTGGCGGAAGAAAACCCCCTCGAAACGAAAGCCAAGCCGCAGGGCCGCGCGCCGGGACGCCAAGTTGAGCGCATCGCATTTCCACTCGACGCGGCGGCAGCCGAGATCGTCGAAGGCATGACGGATCATCAGCATCAGCGCTTCGCTCGTCGTCCGCGTCCGCTGCACCGACGGTGCGAACCAGATGTGGCCGATCTCCAGCACGCCGTCCTTCGGCGCCATACGCATGAAGGCGGCCATGCCGGCCGCCTTGCCACTCGTCCGGTCTCGGATGGCGTAGAAGACGGGATCGGCCGCGGCGGCGCCGTCACGCAGCCAGGCGGTGAACGCCGCCGCGTGGGCGAAAGGGGCCGGCCACAGGTAGGTCCATACGCCCCGTGCGCGCTCGTCTTCGTGCGACGCGGCGTACAGGTCGCCGGCATGAGCCGCCGGATCCAGCGGCTCCAGCCGCACGCTGGTCCCTTCGAGCGGCACGCGTGGGGGAAAAAGGCCCGGCGGCAGCGCAGACACCGGCGCCCCACTGACCAGGCTCTCCGGGCGCAACGGGACGTCGGCAACCGGCGGGCTCAAAGTCCGAACCGGTTCCACAGCAGGCGCTCCTCCAACGCGGCCAGCACCTGCTCGGGAAGCTGATCAACAGCCCCCCTTGCCGCGTTCGTCCCGGGCAGGCCAAGACGACGGCGCCACCACGATTGGCGATCTCCGACCAGCCGCAGGCGCACCTTCTCGCCGAACCGGGTGCGCATCACAGAACGCAGATCGCCGATCCCGTCGATCAGCCCGAGATCCAGCGCCATACGCCCGGTCCAGAAGCGGCCGCTGAACAGCACCTCCTCGTCGCCCTTGAGTTTGCCGGAGCGGCGATCCCGGACATGCCGGCGGAAGGTTTCGTGCGTGTCTTCGAGGATCGCTCTCAGGTGCACCACTTCCTCCGGCTTCTCCGGGCTGAACGGATCAAGCGCGGCCTTGTGCGTGCCGGCGGTGTACAGCCGCCGTTCGATCCCGAGCCGTTGCAGTGCCTCGGGAAACCCAAAGCCGCCGGCAACGACCCCGATCGAGCCGATGATCGAGCTTTCGTTGGCATAAATCTCGTCGCCGGCGATCAGCAGCCAGTAACCACCCGACGCCGCAACGTCCTCCGCAAAGGCATAGACCGGAACCTTCTTTTCCGCCGCCAGGGCACGAATCCGCCCGGCGATCAGCGCCGACTGCACGGGCGATCCGCCAGGAGAATCGACAACGATGGCGACCGCCTTGGCATCATCGAGATCGAAGGCCCGTTTCAGCGTCGCGGCCAGCCGGCGCAGGGTGAGACCACGCTGCAGCCCCCCCATCCGGCCGATGACGCCGCTGAGCGCCACCACGGCAACCACGGGCGGCGGATTGCGCCACCGGTCTACGGGAAGCTTCTTCAAAAGAGAACGCAGGCGCATCGGCGGTTCAATTCCCGCTTTTCCAGAGGAGTCGCCACATCGGCCGGCGATCAGGGGATATCGGGGCGTCGGCAGGAATGGTCAAGGATGCTGCCCCGGCTGCGCCGCGAGGTCGATCCCCTCGCCACCGCGCAGCACGCTCTCCGCGATCGGCGTATACCGGCCGTCCGACTGGTGCAGCACCAGACCGGGCAAGAGCGACAGCGGCGCGCCCGAACCCTTGCGGCCGGCGACGATGACCCGCTTCGCCGGCTTTCCCGAGCGGGGCCACAACGGCAGAACGACCAGGGCCCCGAGACGGCCGGTGAGTCCCCCGAGGAGCTCGTCCAGTCGATCCGCCCGATGAATCACCGTCACCGTCCCTCCCTGACGCACCATCCGCAGGCAGAAGTCGAGCCAGCCGGACAGCGTGACCTCGCCCTCCACCATGGCCTGGGTGCGGCCGGAATGCCGGGGTGGCCGCCCGCTCCCCTCGGGCAGGAACGGTGGGTTGGCCATGACATGATCGAATGAAGCCGGCGACAGGCGTACCGGAGGTGCCAGCAGATCGCCCAGGTAGAAGCGGCACCGCGCCGACAGGCCGCTTTCCTCCGCATTGTCGCTGGCCAGACGGACCAGCGCCCAATCCGCCTCGATCCCGGTGACCTGAACGCCCTGAAGCCGTGTCGCGAGACACAGGGCCGCAGCGCCGGTTCCTGATCCGACGTCGAGCACCGTCTCTCCGTCAACGGCGGCGACCGCGGCTGCCAGCAGCACAGCATCGATCGAGGTGCGGAAGCCGCTGGATGGCTGGCGGAGACGGACACGACCGCCGAGCAGGCGATCCTCGGTGGTCGCCTCATCCATCCGCGCGTTCCGGCGCGGCGGGACCGCCGCCCGCCTCCTCCAGCAGCCGCTGAGCGCGGGTCAGATCGGTCTCATCGACCATCACCCGGCGCTGGACTGCACCCAATGCGCCAGCGTATGCGCTGGCGGTATAGGCGTCGAGAACATGGATATTAATGCCCAGCTCCCGCGATCGCATCTCCAACCAGGAAATGAGCACCGGGTCCTCGCTGCGGATCAACTCGATCATCCGTCGTTCGGCGTCGTCGGCACCACTCATCGTGTGTTCTTCTGGCGCGCACGTCTGCGGTCTTCTGGCGCGCACGTCTGCGCCGGGCTTGACCCCGCCCACACGGGATTCTTATGCTCGGCCCTTGGGCAACGGCCGTCAAGTGGTCGAACAGGCATGAGCGGGAGGAATAGTGCGTGGGCTTGGCCGTGGGCATTGACGCGGGTATTCATCGCATGCCGTCGCTCGACGCCCTGACCGATCTGGTGGGCGAAGACCTGCAGGCCGTTAACGCGCTGATCGTAGACCGGATGCAGAGTCCGGTGCCGCTCATCCCGCAGCTGGCCGGGCATGTGGTTGCCGCCGGGGGAAAGCGGCTGCGGCCGATGCTGACCCTGGCCGCCGCGCGGCTGTGCGGCTACGATGGCCGCAGGCACGTGGGCCTTGCCACCTGCGTCGAATTCATTCACACCGCGACCCTGCTTCACGACGATGTCGTTGATGATTCGGCCTTGCGCCGCGGTCTGGCGTCGGCGAACACCGTCTGGGGGAACAAGCCGAGCGTCCTCGTCGGGGACTTCCTCTTCAGCCGGGCGTTCGAGTTGATGGTCGAAGACGGCTCTCTCGAAGTTCTCGGAATCCTGTCGCGTGCGTCCTCGGTCATCGCCGAGGGCGAGGTGATGCAGCTGGTGACGACCAGCGACATCGATACAACCGAGGCGGCCTACCTCGACGTCATCCGCTCGAAGACCGCCGAGCTCTTTGCCGCGGCGTGCCGCATCGGCGCCGTTATCGCCGATCGGCCGCGGCGGGAGGCGGATGCGCTGGACAGCTACGGCATGAATCTGGGGATCGTCTTCCAGCTCATCGACGATGTGCTCGATTACTCGGCCAAGCAGGCGACACTCGGCAAGACCATCGGCGATGACTTCCGCGAGGGGAAGATGACGCTGCCGCTCGTTCTCGCGCTGAGTCGCTGCGACGAGGCGGAGCGACGCTTCTGGCGGCGGACGATCGAGGAGCTTGAACAGAAGGAAGGTGACCTGAGCCGCGCCATCGCGATTCTCGAGGAACGGCAGGCGCTGACCGACAGCGTCGAACGGGCGCGCGGCTACGGCGAGGAGGCACGGTCGGCGCTGGACATCTTTCCCGATAGTGCCGGCAAACAGGCACTGCTGGAGGTGGTCGACTTCTGCATCGAGCGGGCCTTCTAGGTCTGCCGCCGCCAAGCCGGCTTGCCGGCCGACGCAACGCCACGCTATATACCCGCTTACGACCCATCGGAGTGTAGCTCAGCCTGGTAGAGCACTGTCTTCGGGAGGCAGGGGTCGGAGGTTCGAATCCTCTCACTCCGACCATTTGAGCAAGGACTTAGCTCCCGGCCCGCATCCCGACGAAGATGCGCCGAGAGCTGTGACCCCGGCGCGACCCCGGTCACGACGGGTTGACCGCGCGCCCGGGTGCAGGCGAACTCCAACCACTCGGGCGAAAGGGGCTCCGCGGCGGCGCACCCGACCTCACCCTCCCGCCGCTGCCCGTCGGGCCCCTCCCTCTCCCGCCTCCGCGGGCGAGGGGATGCTGCGGTCGATCGCGGCACGTCTCCCTCTCCCGGCTGCGGGAGAGGGTCGGGGTGAGGGGAGCCGCCGGCGTCCCCACCGTCATGGCCGTGCTGGTCACGGCCATCCACGCCTTCACCGCCGCCAGTCGTGGATCCTCGGGCCAAGCCCGAGGATGACGGGGAGGAAGTCCGGTCCTGCCCCGTCATCGCCAACGGAGCGAAGCGATCCACTGCCGGGCGCAGCCGCCGACTGGATTGCCGCGCTCCCTTCGGTCGCTCGCAATAACGGTGGGGGATTGCCAGCCTGTCAATCTTATGGTAGAGTCGTGTTGTTAATCGTGCCGTATTGGTTGTGTTTGGCTAGGTACAGGAATGACCTCTTGCGAGATCGAGTGCGGGTTCCATTCGCCGGGCCCGACGGCTTCGGCCGGCAGGTCGTCCGCGCCCAGGCGGCTGTTGCATCCGGTGGCAACGTTGTCGAGGGACTTTTGCCGGCGTGTCACACGTCTCCTTGCGCGCCGGCGCGGCTGTGATGCCTGCCCGATGTTGCGGTCGTCGTCTCTGATCGGGTGGGGGTGCGCCGGCTGCCGCCGTCGTTATCGTGGTGAAAAGAACCCTTAGCCAGTCGGCGCGGCCGGGTGTTCATCTAAACGGACCAGCCGGGCGGCGGTCCGACATCCATCGGTTTCGCTGCGCCCGCCAGATGGCTGCGGATCCCACCCTCAGATGAAGTCGTCGCGCCGGAGGATTGGCTCGAACCGCAGGCTCTGGGCTGCGAAGGCCTCGGCCGCTCCCTCCATCCGATCGACGATGGTCACCACCGCCGCCACCTCGGCGCCGGCGGCGCGCACCGCGTCCGCCGCCTGAAGGGCGGAGCCGCCGGTGGTCGTGACATCCTCCAGGATGACCACGCGTGCGCCAGCAACAAGGTTGCCGTCGATGCGCCTGGCCGTTCCATGATCCTTTGCTTCCTTGCGCACGAAGAATCCCTGAAGCGGCCGTTGCGGGAAGCTTTTAGCGCAGACCACGGCGACGATGGGCACCGCGCCCATGACCAGGCCACCGACCGCGTCCACATCCAGGTCCGCGATGCGATGCAGCACCGCCTCGGCGATCAGGTTGGCCCCTTCGGGGTCGAGCATGCTGCGCTTCATGTCGAAGAACACGCTGCTCTGCCGGCCGGAAGCGAGCGTAAAGTCGCCTCCGGTCAGCAGCGAGCGTTCGGCAATCAACTGGCGCAAGCGCACCTTCTGCGCATTGGATTCGGCGTCAGCAGCGACGTACGTCATTGAACCATCCGCCCGTTTCCCCCACCCTTGGCCGAACGCTAACCCGCCTCGAACAAGGACGCCAGTGAAAGCATCCGTCGTTATTGCCGGTGCGGGGGTTGACAGTCCGGCCTCCGGAAACGATTTACACGGTCTTGTCGAGCCGAAGAAATCTACCGGGAACAAAGCACTTAATGGCTGCAAGAGGGCCAGATCTCAATGAATGCCCCAGAAATATCGCGTCGCCGGCACTGCCTCGCGACCGGCGTGGAGACTTAGCGTTGCGTATCGGCTTGGAATGGGTCCTCAACCCCGATCATCTCGCCCTGGTCGATGTCTGCCGCACCGATATCGTGGCCGACAAAGAGCGCTTCCGTGTCGTCCTGGCTCCCCCTTCGCGCGATTCCGCCGGCTTTGTTGCTCTCAAGCAACGCCTCTGTGACCTGATCCTCATTGAGCCGATCCATCTGCTCGATCCGATGGCGTCCGAGTTCATCGCGCTCGGTTGCATCTTCGAGACCCGCGGCGGCGTGCTCGTTCGCGAGGATGGGTTCGACAAGCTGCGCTCCGGCGCGCCTCTGCGCGTTGCCACGCCCGCTTCTCACCCCATGATGGATCGCTTTTGCCGCCGCCTGCTGCAGGGCTGGGCCGGAAATCGCGGCTTTGCGGTGGCAGAGACGCAGATCCTGATAGAAACGGCGGGCTTTCGCCACGTCGACAACCTGGCTGCCGGCTTCGATGCTGCCTGGCTTGCCTTTGAGAACATCGAAGGCGTGGAGGCTATTCAGCGCGGCCTGGCGGTCCGCTTCGTCACCGCCGAGGAGGTGGGCCTGCCCGGCTTCTCGGCGCTTGAACTGGTGGCCCGCAAGGATCGCCCGCCGCAGGAAGCGGCGCGGCACGAGGCCCTGATCAGTGCACTGGAAAAAGCCGCCGGGCGGCTGCAGGCCGACCCCCAGGCGGCGATCGCCCTGTGGCAGGAGACCAGCGGCGATGGCAGCCCGACCGCGGCAGCAATGGTGCGTGCCACCCTGCCGTGCCTGAAGACGCGCGTCGATCGCGGGCCTTCGCGCTGGCAAGCGGTGCAGGACCTTCTGCAGGAAGCCTAGCTCGGGACACGGCTTCCGGACAGCGCGCGCGCCAGGCCCGGGCCGCGAGGCAGCCGCCCCCTTGTTGACGGTCCGCACGCCCCGATCGCCGGGGAGACCGCCGGGAGACCGCCGGGTGAGCACCCGGGCGAGTACCTGGGGCGGCCGCTTGACGGGCCGCGCGGGCGGATGCTAGTGCACCGCATTCCAGGGAGATTGCACGAATGCGGCTGCGGGACTGGCGGAAGGTGGTCGGGGGCTCGCTGGTGTCGAGCGCGTGTATTCTGGGCGGATTTACGCCGGCGCTCGCTGATCCGGCGGTGCCGCCGGATGCTGCCGACGAGGCTCCCGCGCGCAACCCCGCCACGGTCCCGGTCCCGCCCGGAGCGCCAGGTCCGGCCGAAACCGCCAGGGAAATCGCCACCGCCTGCAGCGAAAAACGGTACTCCGACGTGGGCGCCCTGCTGCATCCCAGCCTGCGCACCACCTGGATCGAAATCGGGTACAACGTCAAAGACTTCTGCGATCTCATCACCCGCAACGACACGCTGCTGGGCGTCCGCATCGACAAGGACGAGCGGGTGGACGGCTACGCCGTCATCTACCTGACGTACACCTATCGCGGCGGCGTCGAGCAACCCGACCGAAGCACTTTTCTTCCGTTCAAGGGTGTCTGGAAGCTGGCCGGTTAGACACCCTTCGGGGTCGGGTCGGGGTCAGGCGGCGGGAATCAGGCTGCGGGGGCTGGCGCCGCCGCCTTCATTTGTTCGATCGCCTCCGCCATCTTCACCACGCGATGGGCGGTTTCCACGTGCAGGTTTTCGATCAGCTTGCCATCGACCACGGCCACGCCCTCGCCCCGTGCTGCGGCTTCCCGGTGCGCGACGATGATCCGGCGCGACCACTCCACGTCCTCGGGACGGGGGCTGAACACCTCGTTGCACACCGCGACCTGGTTGGGATGAATCAGCGTCTTGCCGTCGAATCCCATCTCCGCGCCCTGGCGACACGCGAACTCGAAGCCAGCGTCATCTTTCAGATTCAGGTAAACGCCATCGACGATGGCCAGCCCGCAGGCTCTGGCCGCCAGCAGGCAGAGGCCGAGCGACGTCACGAACGGCAGGCGGTCGCGGGTGTGCGCGCAGTCCAGCTCCTTGGCGAGGTCCGACGTGCCCATCACGAGGCCCTGAATGCGGGGCGTCGCCGACGCGATCTGCTCGCAGGCAAGGATGCCGCGCGGCGTTTCCATCATCGCCCAGATCGCCATGCTGTCCGGGGCGCCGTTGGCGCGCATGATCGACTCGACCTGCCGGACCGCATCGGCGCTCTCTACCTTGGGCAGCAGGATGGCGTCCGCGCCCGAGCGCGACGCCTCGGCGACATCCCCATAACCCCAGGGAGAGGCGAGGCCATTGACGCGAATGATCAGCTCGCGCATGCCGTAGCCGCCGTCCTTAACCGCCTGGCAGACCTGTTTGCGCGCAGTTTCCTTGGCATCGGGCGCAACGGCGTCCTCGAGATCGAGGATCAAACCGTCTGCGGGGAGGGTCCGCGCTTTATCCAGCGCCCGGACGTTGGATCCCGGCATATAAAGAACGCTGCGGCGCGGGCGTGCGGTCTTGGGCATCCTATCCCCCTTTCCCATCTTGGTCTTCGCGGGTGCGGAAAAAAGTACTCCCTGGACGGCGGTGGTGGCAAGCTGAGGATGGGCATTTCCGAGAGATGAGCGAAGCGGTCGGCGTGGCGGTCCTGTCTTTTCAATCCCGCGTCGTCTGGGGCCACGTCGGCAACTCCGTTGCCGAATTCGCGCTGCGCCGGATGGGGATCGAGGCCTGGCCGCTGGACACCGTGTGTCTCAGCCATCATCCCGGACACGGCCCGGCACGTGGCAGGGTACGGCCGGCGGACGAACTGTCCGAGCTGGTCGCCGGGATCACCGATCGGGGCGTTCTCCGCCAGTGCCGGGCGGTGCTGTCCGGCTACCTCGGCACCGCGGAAAACGGCCGGGTCGCGCTGCGCACCGCACAGGCGTTGAAGGCCCTCCGGCCAGACGCGCTCTTCTGTTGCGATCCGGTGATGGGTGACCGCGACACCGGGCTTTACGTCAGCGCCGAGCTCGTCGGCTTCTACCGCGACGAGGCGCTGGCCGTCGCCGATCTCCTGACGCCCAACCACTTCGAGCTGGAGATGTTGGCCGCAACGCCCCTGCCGACGCTTGAGTCGGTGCTGCACGTGGCCGACCGACTGCGGACGGCGGGCCCCTCGACGCTTCTCGTTTCCTCGCTGGCGGTCGGCGAGAGCCCGGAGATCATCCACACGCTGCTGGCCGAAGAGGATTGCGCCTGGCTTGCCACAACGCCGCGCCTGGGCGGGAGCGCGCACGGCGCGGGCGATCTGCTGGCGGCACAATTCCTGGCGCGGCGCCTGCGCGGCGAGGCCCCTGCCGGCTGTCTCACCGGCGCCGTCGCCGCGACATTTGCCGTCTTGCAGGGCACAGGGAGCGCTGCGGAACTGCGGCTGGTGGCCACCCAGGACGCGATGGTCCGCGCCAACCCCCGCGCCGTCTCGCTGCGGCGGCTGCGCTAAGCGCCGCCTGCCGTCGCCGGCCGCCTGCGGACGGACCGTGGGGGAGCCGAAGCCCGGGCGGCGGCCTTACGCCGCCTTTCGCATGTGCGTGCGCGCCAGCTCTTCAGCGATCTGAACCGCATTCAGCGCCGCACCCTTGCGCAGGTTGTCGGCGACGCACCAGAAGCTGAGGCCGTTCGCCACCGTCGGATCCCGGCGCAGGCGGCTGACGTAGACCGCATCCTCTCCTGCGCACTCCTGCGGTGTGACATAGCCCTCGTCGGACCGGGAATCGACGACGACGATACCGCGAGCGGCGGCCAGCGCCGCACGCGCCTCCTCCACGGAGATCGGTCGCTCGAACTCGACGTTCACGGACTCGGCATGCCCGACGAAGACCGGCACGCGCACGCAGGTGGCATGCACCTGGATCGACGGATCGAGGATCTTGCGGGTCTCCACCGCCATCTTCCACTCTTCCTTGGTGGCGCCGTCGTCCATGAACGAGTCGATGTGGGGAATGACGTTGAACGCGATCTGCTTGGTGAACTTGCGGCGGTGGCTTTCCGCCGGCTCGTTCACGTAGATGCCGCGGGTCTGGTTGAACAGTTCATCCATCGCGTCCTTGCCGGCGCCCGAAACCGATTGATAGGTGGCGACGACCACGCGCCGGATCCGCGCCGCGTCATGCAGCGGCTTCAGCGCCACGACCATCTGAATGGTGGAACAGTTCGGGTTGGCGATGATCCCGCGCCTGGTGTAGCCGGCGATCGCCTCGGGATTGACCTCCGGCACGACCAGCGGCACGTCCGGCTCCATGCGGAAGTGCGAGGTGTTGTCGATCACCACCGCGCCCGCCGCCGCGGCTTTCGGGCTATAGACGGCCGAGACCTTGGCGCCGGGCGACGACAGCACGATGTCGGTGCCGCGGAAGTCGTAGGTGGCGAGGTTCTGCACCTTCAGCGTCCGCTCGTCGCCGAACGAGACCTCCGAGCCGATCGAGCGCTCCGAGGCGAGTGCCGCCACGTCGCTGACCGGGAAGGCGCGATCGGCCAGTGTTTGCAGCATCTCGCGGCCGACATTCCCCGTGGCACCCACCACCGCAACCCTGTAACCCATTGCGCACGACCTCCAGCCGCTGTCCACCCGCGACTGACGCGAGCCTGCGGGCTGAAGTACGCGCCGGCCGAACGGATTGCAAGAGCGCGGCGGCGACGATCCAATTTTCCGACAGTGCCGCTGGGAATTTCCCTCCCCGCGACCAGTCCGGAGGCCGGGAAAGCCGATCGGCTTGCAAGAAGAGCCAAGCCGATCGGGAGCAGCTCGACCCGGATGCTTCAGCGAACCCGCAGCAGCGGTCCAAACTGACCGGTGCCGAAGCTGCGCGTCGAAAGCGCCTGGATACCGGCGTTGTGATCGCCGTTGAAGGGGGTGACCGTGTCGGGGCAGCCCGCCGCCGCCGCCTCAGCCGGAGAATTGAACCAAATCCCCAAGTGATACGTGTGGACGGGAGCCGTCGTCGGGTTGCTCGTCGCGTCCGGGAACGGCGCTCCCCTATGGGGCCGGGCAACCGGAACCGGCCCGGGCGAAATGATGAAGGTTTCGATGTTGAAGCGGCCGATAAACGTGACGGTGGCGTCGCCGTCGCCGTTGCTCTCCAGGTCCCCCTGATACCACGACATCCCAAATGGGAAGTTCGGATTCTGGATGACGAAGACGTCGAAGCCGGTATCCGGCGGCAAGCCGCGGGCGGAGATGGTCATGCGCTCGGCCTGGGCCAGCTTGGTGATGGTGACCGTTGCCCCGGCACCGGCAAGGCAGTTGGCCGCCACCGCTCCCGCGGACCGGACCATGCCGAAGGTTACCGCGGCCGTTTCCGCCCCGGCGTCCTGAGCGAAAGCCGGCGAACCCTGGCCGACGAACGCCGCGGCCGTGGCGATCAGTGCGGCATGCCAGCCGTCCCTAACCCAATAATCCCAGCAACGTGACAAGCGTGAGCTATCAGCAGTCATCGCAAGACTCCCTGTAAAGAACCCATCGCGTTATTTGGAAATTGTACTCTTAGGTTGTATTATAGACATTCGACTTAATCACGTCAATCAGATCATCTGTTAAATATTTAGGGCTCAGTACCAAGAACTCTTAGGAGAAATTACGGCATATATACCCGCATTGGGGCATTAATCATCCGCAAGGCGGCAGCGCGCCGACCGCACCGCTCAACGCCGCTCAACTCCGCTCAACGCCGCTCCGGCGTCACCCCGGGTGATCGCCAACCGGGGCGAGTCGCGATGTGCGCCCTGCCGGTACCGACGGGATCCGCCGCGGCCGCCTGTTTTCCCCTCGATCTGTTATGGCCGAGACCCGATATGGCCGGGCAGCTATACTGGAGATGGCAAGCGAGCCGACTTCAGCGATTGAACCCGCCCCGTTCGGGTGCGGCACGAACGCGGACTTTCCAGCGCGGCCAGGGATGCGGCTGCGCCGGCCAGCGAGGCTCGCCGCTCAATGGGTTCGGCGCCGAGGCGCCATCGGTCCTCCAATTGGAATGGAGCAATGGGATGGATACGGAAGCAGACATCAAGGACTGGCTGGAAGCCGAGCTGGAAGATGTCTTGGACGAAGATTACGAGCTGGAGTTGTCAGAACCGGCCCTGTCCATGGAGCTGCGCCGGATCTACAAGCAAAAGCACCCCCCGACCCTGGACCGCGCCACCTATTTCAGGGCGATTCTGACCCTGCAGGCGGAACTGATCAAACTGCAGGACTGGGTCGAGACGACGGGCGAAAAGATCCTGGTGATCTTCGAGGGCCGCGACGCGGCCGGCAAGGGCGGTGTCATCAAGCGCATCACCCAGCGGCTCAATCCCCGCATCTGCCGTGTCGTGGCGTTGCCGAAGCCGAGCGACCGCGAACGGACCCAATGGTATTTCCAGCGCTACGTCCCGCATCTGCCGTCCGGCGGCGAGATGGTCCTGTTCGACCGCTCCTGGTACAACCGCTCCGGCGTCGAGCGGGTGATGGGATTCGCCAGCGAAGACCAGGTCGAGCAGTTCTTCAAGGACACGCCGGAGTTCGAGCGCATGCTGGTGCGCTCGGGGATCCGCCTGATCAAGTACTGGTTCTCGATCACCGACGAGGAACAGCAGCTCCGCTTCCTGATGCGCATCCACGATCCGCTCAAGCAATGGAAGCTGAGCCCGATGGACCTCCAGTCGCGCGTGCGCTGGGAAGCCTACACCAAGGCCAAGGAAGACACCTTCGCCCGCACCAACATTGCCGAGGCGCCGTGGTTCATCGTCGAGGCCACCGACAAGAAGCGCGCCCGCCTGAACTGCATCCAGCACCTGCTCGACCAGATCCCCTATGCGGAGGTCGACCACGACCGGATTACCCTCCCCGACCGTGTTTTCAACCCCGAGTACGAACGAAAGGTCCTGCCGCAAGAATTGTACGTTCCGAAGCGATACTGAGCGCGCGCAGGACGAGGAGCCTCGGGAGCGCCGGGACGCGTAGCCCGGATGCAGCGAAGGCGAAATCCGGGATCAACCTCTCCGCGGCACCCTGTGGCATGGTCAACTATCGCCGCGCGCGCGTCCCCGGTGCCGCCTGCTTCTTCACCGTCACCCTGCGGGACCGGCGCAAAAGCACTCTGATCGACCGCGCCGATCTGTTGCGCTCGGTGGTCCGTAGCGTTTGGCATGATCGCCGCTTCGGCATCGAAGCCGCTGTCGTCCTGCCCGATCACCTGCATGCGATTTGTACGCTTCCGCCCGGCGACGCCGATTATTCGGGCCGTTGGCGCGCGATCCAGGCGCGCTTCAGCCGGGCGCTGGCCGGTCGCGGCGTCCCGATTGTCCGCAATCGGCGCGGCGAATACGACCTGTGGCAGCGGCGCTTCTGGGAACACCTGATCCGCGACGACGGCGATTTTGCCCGCCACGTCGATTACATCCATTACAATCCGGTGAAGCACGGACTGGTCGCCGATCCGTTCGACTGGCGATGGTCATCGATCCACGCTTTTGCGCGACGCGGCCTCGTCAGCCAAGGTTGGCGCGGCTTCGATCAGGACGGCGCGTTCGGTGACTGACAAAAGGTCCCCGGATTGCGCTGCGCTGCATCCGGGCTACGGCTTGCTATGCTCTGTGGCTTGGGCGACACCAAATGTGATGACGGCGGCGGTTTCATTTGCTAGAACGAACAGAGAACTTCGTCGCTGAAGCCCCCCACCCGAGCCGCAGTACAGATGACCTACGTTTGCCCATATCTCAATCGCCACGTTCAAGAGCACGATGTAACAGAAGATCACATAGTCCCTTTAAGTCTTGGGGGGTGTAACCAGCTAACCGTAGCTGTGGCTAGGGAAGCAAATTCCCGAATTGGAACGGAAATTGAGGGCGCACTCGCGAACGAATTTTTTCCCGCAAATCATCGCATTGCAGCAGATGCTCAGGGGCATAATAGAAGGTCACCCACATTTAAAATTAAGAATGCCAGTAGTAGCAACCACGCCGGACCAGTCAGAGTTTCGCTTTCTCCTAAACAGATCGAGTGTTTTGATCCCAAACAGCACAAGAGTCTTGATAGGCTGTCCGATATAAGTTTTGATGTTAAGGTCCAACTCGATCGTTTTTACCAGCTTCGGGCTCGATTCCTAGCTAAGGTTGCACTCGGCATTTGCTACTATGAATTCGGTCAGGTATTTCACATCCACGCCAAGCATAACGATCTTCGTCGTGTCCTTTGGGCGAGGGCAGGCTCCCCTGTTTGGTGCGATCCAGATTTACCGATTACCGTGGACATGCCGGTGACCGGCGAAGAATGCCGCAGCCATGTCTCCGTGAGTATTCGGCATATAAGTCGGTCCGTAGGGCGCCGTTCTTGTCTGGCTATCGTTCCTGCCTCGGGCCGCCTCAATGTTTGCGTGGGCATTTTGGGGCATTACGCAGGCCTAATTGGATTTGATTGCGAAGTTGAGCGGCTTTGGAAAGAACCCGGGAATCGTTACGGCATTTTTTTCCTGATCCGCGACAAGTTGCCCATACGGATGGGTTTGCGAGAGGCGATGGAGAGACTTCTCTTCGTTAAGCACTGTGCTGACGTCTGGTCGCCCGACACGCCGAACGGGCTTAGAGAATTCATAGATTCGGTGCGACCGGCAGGGTGGGTCGATCGATAAGTGATGCTGGGCATAGGTTCAGCAAGTCGTAGCCCGGGTGAAGCGTGAGCGAAATCCGGGGTTTGCCAGCCGCGGTGGATCCCGCATTTCGCTTTGCTTCATGCGGGCTACTAAAGCGGACGTACCCATGCCGACGCGTCGATGTCCATTGTTGGGATCCAGCGTCGTCTCCCCCGGTGTTGGTGGGTTGTTGGACGGTGGTGTCGCGTGGCAAGACTTGGGTCTTTCCTCCGGTGTGGTGCGGAGGGTGGCGGTGGTTTTGATGACAGATGACGACATTTGACGACAGATCCGTTGTTTTTGCCGGATGAACAGAATAGTATCAATGTCTTACTGGATTTTTCCGGCTCGGATCGGCACCTAACCGGCAACCTTCGGGCGCATTCCGGCTAACGTGTCGTCATTTGTCGTCGGGTCGCAAGCGGCAGGCGCCGGGGGGTATGTTCGGGGCTATGTCAGTGAGCGGCCGACGATCTGGTAGAAGATTTGCAGCAGCGTCGCGACGAAGACGTAGCCCAGCACCTTCAACGCGATGAAGTAGTAGCGCACGGCGTTCTCGATAGTGATGTCGTTGAATTCCTTGCAGAGGTTGACCGCCGGCAGCAGCGTATCGAAGGTGTATTCGGTGGCGAACCAGATGCTGCGGCCGCGGCCTTCCTCCGTCCGGTAACGGAACAGCAGCGTGCCGATCGCGATCAGCACGGCGAACCACCCCAGCGCCCAGAGGGGCCGGTAGCCGTAGCCGTTGAGCAGGAAGATGGTGGTGCGGACGCCGTAGTCGCCAAACCGATCGAGGAAACCCGGTTCCTGATCAACAGCCTCGGTCGGGCCCTGGGACAGCTGATCCCCGTGCGAACCGGCCGGGACCGCCGCTGCCGCTGCGACGGGGGAGGGGGCGATGCCGCTATGCCGCAGGACGCACGCCTCGATGTCCTTGCTGCTCAGGCCGTCGATGGCGATGCAGCGCTCGATCTCGTGGCTGGCGAACAGCACGTCGTTGCTGACGTCCTGCCGCCCCTGCGACGCCATGACCTTGGCGAGCTGTTCGTAACGCTGCCGCGCATAGCTGCGGTCACGCGCCAGCCAGCGGATCAGCCAGTCCTCATCGCGCGGCGGCACGATCCGTCGTCCGCCATCGCCCAGCACCATCTCCTGGCGGTCGAGACCGTCCCAGCTCGCATAGCTGAAGCCGTCCAGTTCAAGGTGCAGCGGCCACGATTCCCGCCGCGGCATTCCCGGCGGATCGGAGGGCCGACGCTCGCCGGCGCCGCCGATGGTGCGAATGAGCGGCAGGTCCTGAATCTTGCCGACCGAGGCGTTGCGCAGGATCATGGTGGACTGCGGCCCCCAGGCGTTGGCCGGGGAGTGATCGATGGAGCCGAGGAACAGCTGGCCGCCGATCCGCGTGCCGGCGAGGTTCAGCGTCGTCAGGTCGGCCAGACAGGCGCCGGTCAGGTAGAGACCGGATCCGATGCTGGCGTTATAAAACAGCCATTGCCCTGGCTGCGGCGCGCCGGCCGGCTCATTGACCGGCCGGTTGTCCGGCGGGTTGGCTTGTTGCGGGGCGAAACGGGAGACGCAACTTCCGTCCGTTTGCTGCTGACCCCAGACGACGCCCCAGGCTTCCACCGATTCGCCGACCCGGATCGAGTCCATCGACAGAATGCCGCCAAAGCGGGAGCCGCTCAGGCGCAGGTCGCCGTCGATGCGGGCCCGGTCGAACTTCACCGTTCCATCGGCGATGACATTGCGGAAGTCGAGGACGCGGGAGACGCGGGCGCCGCTCAGATCGAGATCGCTGGCGAAGTGGGTCGCCACAGGGTCGTCGGCGCACCGCTCACGGTCTTCGGAAGCCGTGTTGGCAGCGCATTTCTGCCGGGTGGCGAAGTTGGCCTGCCCATCGATGCCGGCGCCCGACAGCACGACCTTGTCCTCGAACGAGGCGCCGTCGCCGAGCAGCAGGGAGCCGCGAACGGTAAGCTCGGTCATCAGCAGCGGGCCGCCGAACCGCGAGCCGGCAAACGATAGCAGCTTACCGGCACCCACGCGCTCCAGATGCACCGCAGAGTCGAAACGCGAGTCGCGGATCTGGAACTGCATCGGGATGTTGGCGCCCTCCAGATCGATCGCCTCGGGGAACCACGCACCGACGATCTCGATGCTGAGGGGAGGCACGGGGCATCCACCCCCGCCGATCATCTCGATCAGAAAGTCACGGTTGAGCCGTCGCCGCGGATCATCCCAGCCCCGGGATTGCCGCGGGTCGGCTCCTGCTTTCAGCAACTCGCTGAAATCGGCCGGCTTGCCCTCGCAGATGCGCTGCTGCGCCCATGCCGCGCCGGTGCCTGCCTCAATCGCGGCAGACGCCTGCTGCGTCAACCCGAAAAGAAGGCAGCAGAGAAGCGAGACGGCCATGGAGCGACCGGCCCGGAACGCTGCCGCATTACCCAGCCTCAAGGCGGCCAACGCTGACAGCGCCGTCCGCTCGTCAATTCTTGTCCCGTCGATCACTGCCCCGCCCCTTCTCTTTCTCGCGCCGAGGCCCGGCAACGCGCCTTGCTTCGGGCCTGGAGCGCACGCACACCAAAGGGGTTATCATGCGATGCTGAAGCGATCGCTCCGCAGATGCAACACCGTTATCAACGCCGCCTCAGGAACGGGCGGGCCTGTCGGCGCGGCTGATGCTGGCATCATCAGATCAGGGCATAGAGGCCGGTTGCCAGAAGGGCGAGGCTCGCGGCCCAGAAGGCGATGACCCGCGCCGGTTTGTCCGGTCTGATCTTGCTGCCGAGCCCGAACGCGGCGAGAAACACGCCTGCGAAAATAAAGAGGTAGCGAAAGATCGGATCCGCGGAGAGCGTCTTGACCGTCTCTCCGACGGGCGTTGCGATGCTTTGCGGGATCTTGAGCTGCTGGACGACATAGGATCCGATTTCCGGCCCCGACATGGCGGAGGCGGCGGTCGGCGTCAGGGCGACGAGCACGCCCGGCACGGTGCGCTTCAGACCGCCCGAACCCCGTTCCCACGCCTGATCGGCGGTCAGTTCTTTCGGCGGTTCCGGCTGATCCGCTTTGTTGTCGGGCGAGGCATCGCCGCCGGCCTTCAGGGCTGCCGCAAGCGCCTCGGGCGTGAGCGTGGAGAACAGCGAAAGCTCGGTGACCGACCGGAAGGTCACAGAGGTCCCGTCGAGCGCCATGGCGGTGTAAACGGGCTGGCCTTGTTCCGGATCGGCGGTCTTCTGAACGACAGTCGCGCGCTGGGGCCGGGGCGGAAACGAAACCTGCTCAACCTTCATCGCAGCCTCCTCAACTCCTCTCGCGAAGGAGCCGGTCAGCCATTCGGCGCCGTCCGAAGCATCTTCTGATATTCCTTCTCCGTCATCATCTCTTTCGGGTTGGTCCGGTCGAGGAAGACCCGGCCTTCGATGTGGTCGTGTTCGTGCTGGAAAATCCGGGCGACGAAGTTCTCGAACGTCCGCTCCTCGCGCTTGCCGTCGCGGTTGGTGAACGACACCGTCACCGACGTGTGGCGCGGGACGAGGCCACGGATGCCAGGGATGCTGAGGCAGCCCTCCCAGTCCTTTTCCATTTGCTCCGACGCCGCGACGATCGTCGGGTTGATGACGGCCAGCGGCTCCATGTCAGGCGCGCCGGGGTAGCGGGGGTTTGGCTTCGACGCGATGATGAACAGCCGAAACGGCCGATACACCTGGGGCGCTGCGATACCGACACCATCGGCGTCCCGGCAGGTCTCGATCATGTCGTCGATGAGCGCCTGAAGCCCCGGGTCGTCGAAGGCCCGGACGTCCTCGGCTCTCCTTCGAAGGACCGGGTGACCGAGTTGACCGATCTGCAAGAGAGTGGGCATGGTCCGCCCCTCCGCTTCTTCTCTCAGTGCCGCATATTGGGGACAGTCTGAGTGGCACGGCAAGCTGCGCCTTGCGTTGATCCCGATAAGCGGCTCGCGGCATTGTAACTAGCGCCGGCCTTGGGCTTGAAAGGAGACGGACCGATCATGCCGGGCAGGGTTCTGCCGCAGGCCCGCAATCATCCGATCGAGGTGCATCGCTCGGCGCTGATCGTCATCGACGTGCAGAACTGGGCCCTTGCGGACCAAGCGCGCGTCGCGAACGCATCCTTTCAGCGGCGCCTGCACGATGTCGTGCTGCCCAACCTGCGGCGGCTGATCGGCGCCGCACGCGAGACGGGCGCCGAGGTGATCTACACCGTAATCGAGAATCTCACCCGCGATGGCCGCGACCGAAGCCTCGATTACAAGATATCCGGCATTTTCGTCGGCAAGGGGTCGTGGGAAGCTCAGGTCATCGACGCAATAGCGCCGGGAGACGACGAGATCGTGCTGGGGAAGACGTCATCGAGCCTGTTCAACTCCACCAACTGCGACTATCTGCTCCGCAATCTCGGGGTCGAACACCTGATCGTCGGCGGGCTGCTCACCGATCAGTGCGTCGACCATACGATCCGGGACGCAGCCGACCGAGGCTACCGGGCGATCTGCGTGCACGACGCTTGCGGCACCTTGTCGGAGGAGAGGCACGAAAGCGCCCTGGCCCTGTTCGCCGGCTACTGCCGGCTTCTGACCACGGACGAAGTGATCGGCGAGCTCCGGCGCGCGCCGGCGGCGTGCGGTCAGTAATTCAATACGCCTCCCGGTAACGGCGGCACCGCTCGTCGCGTTCAACATCCGCCATCAACGACGCTTCACACCACTTGTGCGCGAGATAGGCGTCGTAAAGCGCCGGCGGAAACCACGCCTTCGTCGCCGGGTCGGCGGCGAACGCGTCCAGCGCAGCGTCCAGCGACTGCGGCAGGCGATGAATCCCGTGTCCTGCTCTCTCGTTCGCGTCGAGGGTCTCAGGATCCACCGTCGTCACTTGCGGGGATGGCATGCGCTGGAGAATACCGTCAAGTCCTGCGTAGACCAGGGCGCCGAGCGTGAGGTAGGGGCTGGCGGTCGCATCGGCGGCGCGAAACTCGATATTGTATTGCGGGCCGATCGGAGTGCCGGCCGCTTGCAGGACCGGACAGATGCGCACGCAGGCCTCGCGGTCGCGGAAGCCGACGTTGTTCCAGGCGGCACTCCAGCGGTGCGGCACCAGCCGCAGGTAGGAGATGGCGCTGGGGGCGGTCACGGCGCACAGTGCCGGCGCATGATGCAGAAGGCCCGCAACGAACCAGCCGCCCAGTTCACTGAGGCCATGAGGTTTGCCAGCATCGTAGAGCACCGGCCGGCCTGCCAGATCAACCAGGCTCATATGAACGTGGACGCCATTGCCGACAATGTCGGGTGTGACGGCGGGTGAAAAGCTGACGGAATGACCGCAGACCCTGGCGGCGGCGCGGGCGACTTCGCGGACGATCACCGCACGATCGGCCGAGGGGACGCCGATGGCGGGCGCATACGTCACCTCGTATTGACGCGGACCATATTCGGGCAGGTAGCTCTCGGGCTCAACGCCAGCCTTTTGCAGGGCGCTGATCAGGAGCTCGCCAAACGTGGACTGGCGGCGCATCGCGTCGAGGTTGTAGGCGGAACCGAGGCGTTCGTCGGCGCCCGCGTAATAGAACTCCTGCTCGAAGGCGCTGAGGAGGCGCAGTCCCGCTCGCTGCTCCAGCGCGTTGAGCGCGCCCTTCAGAAAGGCTCGCGGGCAACACTCCCAGGGTTGGCCATCCGTGTGCAGCACATCGCCGAGGAAGAAGTGTTCGCGGGGATGTGCCTCGCCGAAGTCGATATCGACTTCCGTTGCCGGGTCCGGCAGCAGTTGAAGATCGCCGAACGGCCCCCAGGGACTGTCGGCGATGGGGCCAAAGGCGGTCAGCATAATGTTGGTCGGAGTCCAGCCGATGCCTGTCCGCAGGCGCTTCGGCAGCTGCGAGGCCGGAAAGCCCTTGCCGCGGACCTGCCCGGCGATGTCGCAGTAACAGAACATGACGAGGTGCTCGCGGTGCATCGCCTCCTCCGTCGGCGCCAACACAACAATCCCCAACGGTTCCGCCCGAGGGCAGGGCGGGCCACAACCAGGACTATAAGGAGTTCGCGGTGGTAAACCCAACGTTCTTGCGGCAACGTCCGAGGTGGCTGGTCACTTGAAGATGACATCGACAGGAATGGCTCACGGCACTCACCTGGATAGCCGGCAGCGGCGACGCGCGTTTGTGTCGATGCTGATCATGGTGCCGCTGGCAGGGGCTGCGACCGACATCTACATCCCATCCCTGCCGGCGATGACTGAAGAGTTCGGCGCGTCGCGGTTTGCCGTCCAGTCCACGCTCCTGGTCTACATGGCCTGCTACGGGGTCGGCCAGATCGTCGCCGGACCGCTGACGGACGCCTATGGCCGCCGGATGCCCCTGCTGTTCGGCACCCTCGTCTTCCTGCTCGCGTCGATCGGCATCGCGCTGGCACCCCCGCTCTGGCTGGTGATCGTGCTGCGCGGCGTGCAGGGCGTCTTCGTGGCCTGCTGCGCGGTGGGCGCGCGGGCGATCGTGGCCGACTGCTTCGATGGAGCCGAACGATCCAAGGCCGCCAACTGGATGACCATCGCCTGGGCGACCGGGCCGATCCTTTCGCCGGCGCTGGGCGGCTACCTGCAGGCGTGGTTCGGGTGGACCGCTTCCTTCTGGTTCCTTGCCGGGTGGGGCGCCGTTGTCGTGCTGGTCGCACTGCTGTTCTTGCCCGAAACGCGGGCGGCGGAACTCCGCGGCCGATTTAGCCAGGCCTTCGGCCTTTATCGCCGCATGGCAACGGATCGCGTCTATCTTCCCACCGCGCTCGGCATGGCCTGTCTGATCTCGGTGATGTACGGATTCGAGGTGCTGGCCCCTTTCTACGTTCAGAGCGACCTGAACCATGGGCCGGTTTTCTACGGGCATCTCCAGTTGATCCTGGGGTGCCTGTGGCTCGCCGGGAATTTCTTCAACCGCCTCGTCAGTCCGCATGTGACGGTGATCCGGATCATCACCGCCGCTGCCGGAGCGTCGCTGCTGATCAGCCTGACCATGCTGGTGCTCGACATCTCGGGCGTGTTCAGCGTCCTGGCGCTGGCGGTGCCGGCCGGCGTCGTCTATTTCCTGATGGCGATGATCTGGCCCAACGGCTATGCCAAGTGCCTGGGGCGGTTTCAGGATGCGGGCGGCAGCGCCAATGCCCTGGTCAGCGGCCTGTTCATCGTCGTCAGCACGGTCTTCACCACCCTGGCCTCGCAGCTGCACTCGGGCTCGGCGTGGCCGATGTGGCTGCTGTACGTGTGCGTCGCCGCCGCAACGCTCGTCTGCTTCGTGGGCTTCCTGCGAAAAGAGTTCGACTACAAGGTTCGATGATGCGCGGGCGGCGATGGATCGAGGAACGCGGGGCCGGGGGGTGACGCCGCTGCGGCTGATCTGGTACGGCGTCGGTGTTGGTTGTGTCGTGCTGGCGGGGCTGGGCGTGGCTCTTCCGCTGCTGCCGACGACGCCGTTCCTGCTGCTCGCGGCCTTTGCCTTCGCGCGGTCCTCTCAGAGGTGGCATGATTGGCTGCTCGGGCATCGTCTGTTCGGTCCGATCATCGCCGACTGGCGCCGCTACGGCGCCATCGATCGACGGGCCAAGATCGCTTCCGTCGCGTCGATGGCGGCGGTGTTCGGGATATCGCTGGCGCTGGATGTCGGCGGGCTCGTGCTTGTGGTTCAGGCGGTTGCCTTGACGCTTTCGGCGGCCTTCGTGCTGTCGCGGCCGGAACCGCCCGGACGCTGAACCGGAGGGGTAATCTTTGCAGGCCATACTTCTGTTCATCCATCTGATCGCGGGGTCGATCTGGGTTGGAGGCCACCTTGTCCTCGCTCTCAGCCTCCTGCCTGAAGCCATGGCGAGGCGCGACCCTGAGCTGATCAACGGCTTCGAGCGCATCTACGAGCGGATCGGGCTGCCCGCCTTGGTCGTGCAGGTCCTGACCGGGCTTTGGCTCGCCCTTCAACTTCTCCCGGAAATCGCTACCTGGCTGGACTGGCGCGACCCGGTGGCGTTGACGATCTCGCTGAAGCTGGCCTGCCTCGTCGCGACGATCGCGCTGGCCGTGCATGCGCGCCTGGCGATCATCCCGCGCTTGAGCGCCGCGAGCCTGCCGATGCTGGGCGCTCACATCGTCGCGGTCACGGCACTTGCCCTTGCCTTCGTCTGGCTCGGGCTCGCCTTTCGCTATGGCGGGGTGTGAACGCCGCCCGCCAGACCGCGGATGTCGCCCCGCTCATTCAGCCTTGGGTGCCGCCGTCCACGATCGGAGGGGCGGAGCGGAGGGGCCGACGCACCGGCGCGCCTCAAAACACTTGGGCGGTGAATTCGAGCTGGGCGCGCTTGCGCAGCGCGTGGATCACCTTCAGGGACCGCAGCAAGGTGGCGCGGCGGCGTTTTGGAAGGGCCTCCGGATCGACGAAATAGGAGATCCGGTGTCCGGCCCGGTGGTCGGTCAGCTGGCGGCGCAGCAGAAGATCGGTGACCACGCCGAACGCCTCGCAAAGGTCGTCGCGGTCGTTGTTGCGGAAAACGCCGGCATCGGCCAGCGCGCGGATGCGCGCCAGCGTCTGCGTCTCCTCGATGCCCTCGCGCAGCGCCAGCAGGCGGACGCTGCTGACCAGGGGCAGGGTGCCGGTGTACTTGAGATTCACCTGGCCGCGGTACTCCCGCTTTTCGCGTTCGAGGACGAAGCCGCCAAACAGCCCAAGGGCCGCACTGTGCTCCAGGTTGTCCTGGTACATCTGGCGCAGAAAGGTGCGGTTGTTGCTCACCAGCTTTGTCACCGCGGCGCGCAGCTCGCGCGCCAGCGCCGTCTCGCCCCACACCGGCTGAAAGTCGAAGAAGATGTCCGCCAGCCGGACCGCCACGGTACTGCCGCGGCGGGTCCAGGTCCCGATCTGGGAAATCCACTGGGGCAGTGTCTTGCGCCAAAGCGGATTGACCGCCATGCAATAGCCGTTGCAGTAGGGAATGCCGATCTCGTTCAGGTCGCGGCACAGCCTCTCGGCAAGCTCCTGGAAGAACGCATCGATCCGGCCATGGGCGCTGTCGGGATAGTCGGCGATGATGAAGCCGTTGTCCTGGTCGGGCAGAAGGTAGTTCTCGCCGCGCCCGCCGGAGCCCATGACGATGGTTGCCGCTGCCGCCGGCGGGTCTCCCCAGCCTTCCTCGGCCATCGCCCGCAAAGCCGCTTCACCCACGCGCCGGTAAAGGTCGTTGTTGATCCGGGTAAGCAACTGCTGGATTTCCGTTGCCGGCAATTCCTCTGCCAGCAATTCCTCGGCCAGCTCCACCTGCGCGGCCTTGACGTCCTTGATCCCGTCGAGCGTGTCATCGCGGGCGAGGCGTTCGATTTGCCGCAGCAACGCCGGGGCGGCGGCCGCCAAGGCTTCGTGCAGGCGAATGAGGCCGACCAGCCGGCCGTCCCGGTCCACCACGGGGAGGTGGCCAAAGGCGTGCCGTCGCATGGCGGCGATGGCGGCGTATAGGTATTCGCGCCGCGAGATCGTCAGGACGGGGGCCGTCATCACCGCCTCGACCGGCGTTTCCGGCGGAACCCGGAAGGCGGCGCGCCGGATCACGTCGCCGGCCGTCAGGATGCCTACGGGTCGGGCGCCGGCGTCGACAACGACGGCACAGGTCGCGTTCGTGGTGCGTAACAGGTCGGCGATTTGATCGCAGTGCGCGCCGGGCCGAACCACGGGAACCGATTCGAGCGGCTGGGCAAAGTCGCGAACCAGCACGCTGAAGGCGGCGGTCCGCGACCGGATAGGGGTCTCTCTTGTCACGAAGGAGCCGCTCCCATCACAATACCTGCAAGAATAACGCGCTGATCCGCCTATCCTAAAGGCGATCGCGCGTCGTTAGAACACGTAAAGTGGGTTGATATTTCCAAAAATTGTCTGTTTTTGTGGGCAGGTGTCCCCTTCGGGCGATTGCAAAGGAGTTCAACAGCGGGCCGACTAAACTGGATTCAAGACGACTTGTCATGGTGCCGCGGACGAGCAAATGAGAAGCGCTGGCATTAGTATTCTCCCTGTTGTATCACTTTGGCGAAGGTGCTATGGGAACGCGCGCTGGGGGAAGGGGTGCCTTTCGAAACCAGCGCGGGGTGAGGCACGGAAGCGAAAATGGCGGCGCTTCGGCCGCCCGGGCGTAAGTGGCGGTAACGCCCATGCAAACGAGAACAGGGAAGAAAAAAGTCTGGCTTCTCGATACACAGAGCAGACGCAGGCCGTGACACAGGCGAGGGCCCTGCCCGGTGAATGTAGCCGGTGCGGGATCACCGGCCGCGGGCGGCCAGCGGGGCGGCGCGCGATCAAGGTCATGCCAGCGGCGATGGGGCCGGTGCGGCGAAGCCGACACAAGGGAGACCGTTCGTGACACCGAAGGTTGTCTGGCTGTTCGTCTTTGTCCTCCTTTATTGGGGCTATTGCATTTTCTGGGGAATACGCGGGGCGCGGCTGGCGCGGACCGCCTCCGATTATTTTATTGCCGGCCGCAAGCTTTCGCTGTGGGTCTTTGTCCTCGCGGCGACCGCCACATCCTATTCCGGCTGGACCTTCATGGGCCACCCCGGGCTGGTTTACCGGGACGGGTTCCAATACGCCTACGCGTCGTTCTACGCGATTACCATTCCGTTCACGGGCGTCGTCTTCCTCAAGCGGCAATGGATGCTGGGAAAGCGCTTCGGCTACGTCACCCCCGGTGAGATGCTCGCGGATTATTTCCAAGGCGATGCGATCCGGGTCCTCTCCGTTGTCGTCGCCTTGTTCTATTCCATTCCGTATCTCGGGGTACAGCTCGGTGCCTCGGGGTACCTGTTTAATGTTCTGACGATCACCCCCGCTTATCCCAACGGCCTCGTCGGGGATGACTTCGGGATGTGGGTGATGTCGCTGGTCGTGCTCATCTATGTCGCTTCCGGGGGCCTCCGGGCGGTCGCCTACGTGGACACGATGCAGTGCGTGCTGTTGTGGCTGGGCATCGTCATCGTCGGCTTCATCGCGCTCGATGCGGTCGGCGGGCTCGATTCCCTCGGAATGGCCATGTCAAACCTGGCGCAGAGCGGCGTCGGCCTCTGGGGCACGACGCATGGTGTCAGTATGAGCGGGGGCGACTACAACGCCTACTTCGCGGTGCCGGGCGTGATCCAGTGGACGGCCGGCCTGGGTAAGGAAGCGCCCGTCGGCGGCCTCTGGACCGGCGTGATGATCCTCACCTACATGTTCGCGCTGATGGGGATCCAGGCGGCGCCGGCGTTCACCATGTGGGCGTTCTCGAACAGCAATCCCGCTCCGTTCGCTCCCCAGGCCGTCTGGGCCTCGGCGGCATGGATCGGCGGGACCCTGATCTTCTTTACGGCCATCCAGGGGATGGCCGCGCAGTTTCTCGGCGCCAATCCGCTGGTGAACGAGGCCGGAATGGCGATCGATACGACGATGATACCGTCCACGGTCGCGCTAAATCCGGACGCCCTTGTTCCACACTACTTCAACCTGATTGCGGAAAGCGCGCCCTGGCTGGTGGGTCTCCTGGCGGTTTGTGCGCTGGGTGCGATGCAGTCGACCGGCGCGGCTTACATGTCCACGGCGGGCGGCATCCTGACCCGGGATCTGTACAAGCGATATCTCAATCCGGGAGCGACGCACGTTACGCAAAAGCTGTTCGGCCGGCTGGGCATCGCCTTCATCGTCGTTTGTGCACTGCTGGTGGCGACGTATTCTCGCGACGCCCTGGTTCTCCTCGGCGGCCTCGCCGTTGCCTTCGGTTTCCAGATGTGGGTGCCGCTGGCCGCCATCTGCTACATCCCGTGGGTCAGTCGTCCTGGAGCGACCTGGGGGCTGGCCGCCGGGCTGGCCGGCGTGGCGCTCACCGACTCCGTCGGACAGACGGTGTTCGGCGATGCGCTGCCCTGGGGCCGTTGGCCGCTGACCATTCACTCCGCGGGCTGGGGCATCCTTGCCAACGTCTCGGTGTGCATCATCGTTTCCGCCCTCACGCAGGAACGCCGACAACGCAGTCACCGCATGAAGTTCCATGCCTTCCTGCGCGAGCACACGCAGCTCTCCGCCGAAAAGCGCCGGCTGGTGCCGCTGGCCTGGGCATTGACGATCGCCTGGTTTCTGCTGGCTATCGGGCCCGGGGTGGTTATCGGAAACTGGATATTCGGAGAGCCAACGGCCGGCCGCGACGGCTGGACTTTCGGCATTCCCTCAATCTGGGCCTGGCAGATTTGCTTCTGGTTACTCGGCGTCGCTCTGCTGTGGTTTTTGGCCTACCGCATGGAAATGGCGACGGTTCCTGCGAAGAATGTGGAAGCACTGGTTGACGACATCGGCGATTCCTCGATGCCGAGTCCAAGTTTAGGAGGGCAGGCGGGGGCACGGTAACCCTGCAAGAAGAGCTTCTAAATCAAAAACGAGACGAGCCGACCAAGGTTCGTGAGGAAATAGGGAAAAATGGCCCAACGGGGCAATGTCAAGTGATGTGTGAGGGTGGTGATACGGGGCACTGGGGACTGAAGTCCCAGTGCCATTGACTTGCCCGTAGAATGGGTTAAACTTGTGTCGTAGACTACTTGGCCGAGTGGTGGCCTCATCCTGGGAGGGAGTGAATGAACGAAGCAGAAGCGCGGCTCCACGCGGTGGCCGCTAAGCGATGGCGGATCGCCATCTGGCTCAGCATTCTCATGCTTGTCGCTTATTATGGGTTTATTCTACTGGTCGCGTTTGATAAGCCGTTATTGGGCAAGATCCTGGCCAGTGGGACACTGGCCTCGGGGGTAGCCGTGCCAGGCCTCTCGCTGGGAATCCTTCTCGGCGCATTGGTGATTGTTGCCGCTTGGGTGTTGACGCTGGTCTACGTCAATTGGGCCAACTCCAAGTACGATCACGAGATCCATGAACTTGCGCATCTACGGGGGTGAGCCATGGAAGCGGGAACCAACTACACGGCAATTCTGTTTTTCTTCATCTTTGTCGGAGCCACCCTGGTTATCACCTATTGGGCGGCGCGGCGGACCAAGACAACGGAGCACTTTTACGCCGCCGGCCGGTCAATCACCGGTTTTCAAAACGGGCTGGCACTTGCCGGCGACTATATGAGTGCCGCGAGTTTCCTTGGCATCGCCGGTCTTGTGGCAATGAACGGCTTTGACGGCCTGATTTATTCCACCGGATGGCTGGTTGGCTGGCCGATCATTCTGTTTCTGATCGCCGAGCCGTTGCGCAACCTGGGCAAATACACGTTCACCGATGTCGTGGCCTACCGGCTGAAGCAGCGCCCGGTGCGTGTGGCTTCTGCCCTGGGCACCATGGCCGTCGTACTGACCTACCTTATCGCACAGATGGTCGGATCCGGGACGCTGATCAAGCTGCTGTTCGGACTCGATTACACGCTGGCGGTGATCATCGTCGGCTGCGTGATGATGATCTACGTGCTGTTCGGCGGCATGATTGCCACCACCTGGGTGCAGATCATCAAAGCCGGGCTGCTGCTTGGCGGGGCCACGGCGATGGCGCTGATCGTGCTGAGCAAATTCGGCTTCAACCCGATCAATCTGTTCGCGCAGGCCGCGTCGACCGGCTGCGATCCGGCGGCACCTGCGGGTTCGCAGATGTTCTGCTACGGCCAGAAGGTCCTGGAACCTGGGACGAAAGTCGTCACCGGAGCCTGGGATGCCGTCTCTCTGGGCATGGCGCTGATGTTCGGTACGGCGGGTCTGCCTCACGTCCTGATGCGCTTCTACACGGTGCCGAACGCCAAGGCGGCGCGCGTCTCGGTGATGTGGGCGACCATCTGGATTGGCTTCTTCTACCTGATCACGTTCGTCCTCGGCTTCGGCGCGATGGTGCTGGTCGGACAGAAGAACATCCTCGCGGTCGGCGGCGGCGGCAACATGGCGGCTCCGCTGCTGGCCCAGGTGATTGCCGGCGACGTGTTCTTCGGCTTCATCTGTGCGGTAGCCTTCGCCACCATACTGGCGGTGGTCGCCGGCCTAACGCTGGCCGGCGCGGGTGCGTTGTCCCACGACCTGTGGGTCAATGTCATTCGTGGCGGGCACGCTCCGCAGCACGAGCAGATGGTGGCGGCGCGCGCCTCGTCGATCATCCTCGCCATTGCCGCGATTTTGCTGGGGATCGTGTTCGAGGGTCAGAACGTCGCCTACATGGTCGGTCTGACATTCTCGATCGCGGCTTCGGCAAACTTCCCGGCGCTGGTGATGTCCGTGTTCTGGAAGCGGTTCACCACCTGGGGGGCCGTCAGCAGTATCCTCTTCGGCACCATTGCGACGTTGGTGCTGATCTACTGCGGACCGACGATACAGCTTGATCTGCTGGGCCCGAAGGCGCCGCCAGCGGGCTCTCCGGCGGATGTGGTTGCTGCCTACCAGGCGGCTGTCGCGGCGATCAAGAGCCAGTGGTTTTACTTCCCGCTGAAGAATCCGTGCATTTACACAATGACGGGTGCGTTCCTCGTCGGGATCATCGTGTCCCTGCTGGCGCCAGAGCGTTCGGCGCAGGAGGGTTTCGCCGAAGTCGAACGCCGGGCGGTGCTGGGCGAGCCGCGTGGCGCGGCCGCCGAGTAAGACGCCGAGCACTCTTTTCCGATCCTTCCCGATCGGGCCCATGCTGCAGGCCGGAGGAGCAATCCTCCGGCCTGTTTGCGTTGTTGCAGACAGCCGCCGCGTGCTAGGTTGCCGGTCGGTTCAGCCGCCAGGGCAGGAGGGCACCAATCGGCGGTGCTCTTGCTTTCCGCCGAAAGCCAGGGGCTTCCCGTCCGTTAGCAGACCCTTCATCCCGCCCCAGCGGGGTCGGAGGCGATCCGGGAAGAACGACGAAAGCAAGGGGGCGGGGATGATCAATCCGGAAGCGGAAAGCTTCATAGTCACCGTAGCTCCCTTCAGCCAACTGACCCGCGACGAATTCGCGCGTGTCGCAGACTCGCTGACACCGGCCAACTATGCGCCCGGCGAAATGATCCAGGAGAGGCTGAACGCGCCCCATGCGCTGTACATCGTTGCCGAAGGCGTCGTCGAGGAGATCGATCAGAGTGGCGCCGTTGGTCTCTTTGCGGCGGGTTCCAGCTTCGATTCAATGGCTCTGATCAATGGGCGGAGCGAAAACAGCTTCGTCTCCCGCGAGCGCAGCCTTTGCTATCAGATGCCGGTGCAGCTGTTTCACGCGCTGTGTCGCAGCAACGCGCGCTTCCGCGAGCATTTTCAGCGCGACCTTGGTCGCCGTCTCGATGCTTTGGTGGCGGTGCAGCAACAACGCGAGGCGTCGTCATTTCTGTTGGCGCGTCTCGGCGAGAGGAACTTGCATCCGGCGATCTTCGTCGGCCCCGAGACGTCGATTCTGGACGCGACCCGTCTCATGCGCGCTCGGGAAGTCTCGGCCCTGCTGGTGCGTCGCGGCGAGTCCATAGGCATCTTTACCGAACGCGACGTGCGCGAGCGCTCCCTGCTGATGCGGCTGCCGGATTCCACGCCAATCGGCGACCTCGCCACGTACAACCTTTGCACCATCGACCGGGAAGATTTTCTGTTCAATGCCCTGGTGCTGATGACCGAGAACGCCATTCGCCATGTGGTGGTGACGCGGGGCGGCGAGATCGAGGGGATTTTCGAACAGGCCGATTTGCTGGGCTATCTGGCCAATTCATCCTATGTGATCGCAAGCAAGCTCGACCGCGCACGCACCCGCGCCGATCTCGATGGTGCAGCGGCCGCCATCCCCAATCTCGTCCGTTCCCTGTTCGGCCGCGGCGTGAAACCGCGATACATCGCCCGTATCGTCACCGACCTGAATCGGAAATTGTTTCGACGCGTCTTCGAGCAGGCGGCCCCCCCCGAACTGCAGGAGGGGGTTTGCCTGATGGTCATGGGAAGCGAAGGACGGGGCGAGCAGTTGCTGCGCACCGACCAGGACAATGGCCTGATCTTTCGCAGTGAGCCGAAAGACGGTGAGCGCGCGAGGCTCGCGGAGCCGTTCACCCACACGTTGATCGAGATGGGTTACCCGCCGTGCACGGGGAATGTCATGGTCACCAATCCGGAGTGGGCGCAGACGCTGACCACCTATCGCCGGGACCTGCGACGCTGGCTCGCGCAGCCGACGGGCGAGGCGTTCCTGAAGCTGGCCATTCTCTACGACGCCAGTCCGGTGGCCGGCGACGCGGGGCTGTTGATCGACATCAAGGCGCTGTTGTTCGACCTGCTCGGCCAGGAAGAAGCGTTTGCCGGTCACTTCGCCAAAGCGACGCTGACGTTTCCGACGCCGTTGGGCTTCCTCAATCGCTTCAGCTACACGACGACCGCTGATGGTGGCCAGGGGATCGACATCAAGAAGGGCGGCATTTTTCCGATCGTTCATGGCGTGCGGAGTCTGGCGTTGGAGTACCGGGTGACGGAGACCAACACCATCGCCCGGGTCCAGGCGCTGAGCGGTCGCGGACCCTTCAGCGAAGAGTTCACCGCCGACCTGATTGAGGCCTTCGATTTCATGGGCATGCTGCGGCTTCGCCATCAGTTCGCGGCCATGGATCGTGGCGAAACCCACGACAACGTGCTCGATATCCAGCAATTGCGGGGGTTCGAGCGCAACCTGCTGCGCGATTCCCTCAAGATCGTCAAGCAATTCAAGGCTGACGTAACTCATCACTTCCGGCTCAACATGTTGGGATAATGGAGGAATGGCACTGCGTTCGTGCTGGCGAGCGAGCGCGAGATGCGGCACACTGAAAGGGCGGCCGGGCGGAGGCCTGAGGGGATGTACTGTTTTTGTCGGCCGCGCTATCCCTGGCACCGCCCGGCGGAAAAGACAGGGAGGAAACTGCGGGAGACAGGGTAATGCAGATCGTCAAGGACCTGATGGTGCCGCTAGAGGCGTACACCCGCCTCGCCGATGACGCGACGTTGTATGATGCCGTCAAACTGCTGGAGAAATCGCTCACCGATCCCGGCTCTGATCCGAGCCGGCCCCGGGATCGCGCCGTTCTGGTGCAGGCAAAGGATGGCCGGGTCCTTGGCAAGCTGTCGATGTGGGACGTTCTGCGCGGGTTGGAACCGCGCTACGAGCTGCCGGTCGAGCCGCTTTTCGTGATCGAGGAGTACTTTACCTGGACGCACGCGATGTTCGTCAACATCAAGGAGAGGGCTCGCACGATCGCAGCGAAGGACCTGCTGAGCGAGCATTCCCATGAGGAAATGATCGACGAAAGCGCGTCGCTCGATCAGGCGGTACAGCAACTGGTTCACGGCAGGCTGCTGTCGTTGCTGGTCACTCATGACGGTTATGTCGTGGGCGTCCTGCGATTGAGCGACGTCTTGACCACGATTGGCAGCATGCTGGACGCGTCGGACACGCAGGCGGCTTAGACCTGGCGTTAACTTTCGTCCGGCTGGCGAGGCCGCGCCCCCCGCCATCGCCAGCTGTACTCCCGCAGGCTATGGAGGATATTGCGCGAGGTTGAGGGGCGCTTGGTGGCCAGCCCGGCGCCGAGCAGCCGGTGACGCCCGCTACTGGCATTGCCAGCGGCCAGCCAACCCATTACCTTTTCGCGCGCGGGGAGTGGCGCAGTCTGGTAGCGCATCTGCTTTGGGAGCAGAGGGTCGCTGGTTCGAATCCAGTCTCCCCGACCACTGATTTCAACAACGCGCCGGATTTGAAACATCTGAGCGGAGGCTGGTATTCGGCGATGGTCTGTGCCGTCGCGGACCGGAGGGGGTGTCGGCCGCATCCATCGCACAGGTTGCGACGGGACGGCTTCTGCAGGGCTGACGTGGTACCGCAGACGGTTGGTGGGGCATGCGGGCTCCCTTAGATGTCGCCCCGGATCTCCGAAACCAACAAAAATTGATAAGGCGGCGCCGAAGCACCGCCTTTCCTTTCTCATGATTCCTCTGTTCGAGGTGATCAGGCAAGCTGGTCTGCCCAGAGTTGCCGCGGAACCGCCGGGCGCGGATCTTAAGCGCTGCGGAGCGGATTACTTTTCCGGAGGTGCGGCGCAACGCCGAGTCCAATTCGTGAAGCAATCCAGCGGTCGTCGTCGGTCAGATCAATCGCCGGAGAAGATGATTTCAGCGCCACCTGTCAGCGAGTGTTGCCGACGGATCGGGTGTTTTGTCCTTGACAGAGAGCGGGGCGGCGGCGACACCATGGTGCGGCTTCAGACGGGGCAGCAAAGCTCCGCGGCCGGGCGTGCAAGACGATAAACACGCCGAAGTCTCCGGGCAGGATAAGCGGCAGGTCGCATGTCGGTTCGTTCCGACGGCGGCGGAGGTGACGGGCCAGCCCTGGCGCGTGAGCGAACACTTCGTTCGCCTGATCGGCAACACAGGCGTTCGCCTGATCGGCAACACAGGGGGCGTCCGGAGATCGGGACACGTGGAATATTTCCTGCAACAACTGATCAACGGGCTGACGCTGGGAGCGATCTACGGGCTGATCGCCATCGGCTACACGATGGTCTACGGCATCATCGGCATGATCAACTTCGCCCACGGCGAGATCTATATGATCGGCGCCTTCATTTCGCTGATCACGTTCCTGCTGCTCGGGGTGCTGGGAATCACCTGGCTGCCGCTGGCCTTGCTCATCGTCCTGGCGAGCGCGATGTTCTTCACCGCCGTTTATGGCTGGACGCTGGAGCGGATCGCCTACCGGCCGCTGCGCTCGTCGCCGCGGCTGACGGCGCTGATCTCGGCGATCGGCATGTCGATCTTTTTGCAGAATTACGTCCAGATCCTGCAGGGCGCCCGGGTCAAGTCCTTGCCGCCCGTCCTGCCGGGGGGCTTCATGTTGATGGAGAAGGACGGTTTTGTCGTTCAGATCAGCTATCTGCAGATCGGCATCATTGTGCTGACGCTGGTCCTGATGGCCGCATTCTCGCTGCTGATCTCGCGCACCGCCATGGGCCGGGCGCAGCGGGCCTGCGAGCAGGACATGAAAATGGCCTCGCTGGTCGGCATCGACGTCGACAGAACCATCTCGACCACCTTCGTCATGGGTGCGGCCCTGGCGGCCGTCGCCGGCATGATGGTGACGCTGTATTACGGTGTGATCGACTTCTATATCGGATTTCTTGCCGGCATCAAGGCCTTCACCGCGGCGGTTCTTGGCGGCATCGGCTCGCTGCCGGGGGCGATGCTGGGCGGCGTGCTGATCGGACTGATCGAGGTGTTCTGGTCCGCTTACTTCACGATTGAATATAAGGATGTGGCGGCGTTCTCGATTCTGGTTCTCGTGCTGATTTTCAGGCCGACCGGGCTTCTTGGGCGGCCGGAAGCGGAAAAAGTATGAGCCAGGTGTCGCCAGGAAGCGGGGCCGGGGGGGCGTCGGTGCTACCGTGGCTCGCCGCGGTGCGCGAGGCGGCGCTTGCGGCGGTGGTCGCGCTCGTGGTGGCGGTTCCGCTGATGGGTTTCGAGACGGTGCAGCAGGCCTCCGGCCTGGAACTGCGGACCCGGTGGGACTGGGTTGCGATTGCCGTTGCATCCGTCTTCGTCGGCCGGTTGCTGCTGGCGCTGTTGCGGCCGGCACGCCGCCGCCGGACAGGCGGCGTCGCTGCGGTCGGCCACGTGGGCCGGGCGTTTCGCGACCTGGCGCGATGGCTGGGGCCGGCGGCGATCGTTTTTGCGCTGACGCTGCCGCTGATGCCGTTTTCCGACCGCTACATCCTCGACGTCTCGATCCTTGTCCTCACCTACATCATGTTGGGCTGGGGGCTGAATATCGTCGTCGGGCTGGCTGGCCTGCTGGACCTCGGCTACGTCGCGTTCTACGCGGTCGGAGCGTATTCTTACGCTTTGCTATCCCTCAATTTCGACTGGAGCTTCTGGGTCTGCCTGCCGCTGGCCGGCCTGTTCGCGGCGAGCTTCGGCATCCTGCTGGGCTTTCCGGTGCTGCGGCTTCGCGGCGATTATCTGGCGATCGTCACGCTGGGCTTCGGCGAGATGATCAGAGTCATTCTGATCAACTGGTACAAGCTGACCAACGGTCCAAACGGGCTGTCCGGGGTCCCCCGCCCGTCGTTCTTCGGGCTGCCGTTTTCGGCGTCGGCTCCAGCCGAAGGCGGTGCAACGTTCAGCTCCTTTTTTGATATCGCCTATTCGTCCACCCACCGGGTCATCTTTCTTTATTATCTGATCCTTGTCCTGGCGTTGCTGACCAATCTGTTCACGCTGCGCATCCGCCGGCTGCCGATCGGCCGCGCCTGGGAGGGCCTGCGCGAGGACGAGATCGCCTGTCGTTCGCTCGGCATCAATCCGACCAACACCAAGCTCACGGCGTTTGCGATCGGAGCGATGTTCGCCGGCTTCGCGGGATCGTTCTTTGCCACGCGACAGGGATTTGTCAGTCCCGAGAGCTTTACCTTCATCGAGTCGGCGATCATTCTCGCCATTGTCGTTCTGGGCGGCCTCGGCAGCCAGATGGGCGTCGTCATCGCTGCTATCGTCCTGATCGGCGGACCGGAGCTGGTCCGACAGCTCGAGGATTTCCGCATGCTCGCCTTCGGTGGCCTGATGGTCCTGATCATGATCTGGCGGCCCCGCGGCCTGCTTGCCTTTCGTGAGCCGACGATCCGGCTGAGGCCGAGGAGCCGGGCCGGCGAGGCGTCCGCGGAAAGTGCGCAAGGCGGATGAGCGGCAGCGGAATGTCTCAGCCGGCTGCCGCGCTGCTGACCGTTGAGCACCTGACGATGCGCTTCGGCGGGCTGGTCGCGGTGGATGATGTCGCCTTTTCCGCTCAGGACAAACGCATCACGGCGATCATCGGGCCCAACGGTGCCGGCAAGACGACGGTCTTTAACTGCCTCACCGGTTTCTATAAGCCCACCATCGGCCGTCTGACGCTGGAGCATCCGCAGCACGGACCGATGCTCCTGGAGCAGATGGAAGGCTTCCGCATCCCGCAACGGGCGGGCGTCGCGCGCACCTTTCAGAACATCCGGCTGTTCGGGGCGATGTCGGTGCTGGAGAACCTGATCGTTGCCCAGCACAACACGCTGATGCGGGCCTCGTGGTTCTCGATCGGGGGACTGCTGGGCCTCGGCCAGTACCGCAAGGCCGAGCGTGAAGCGGTGGATCTGGCGCGGTACTGGCTGGACAAGGTCGGGCTGCTGGAACGCGGCGACTGGCTGGCCGCAAGCCTGCCTTATGGCGACCAGCGCCGCCTCGAGATCGCGCGCGCCATGTGCATCCGCCCGGTGCTGCTGTGTCTTGACGAACCGGCAGCAGGCCTCAATCCGCGCGAAAGTGCATCGCTGAACGCGCTGCTGCTTTCCATTCGCGATGACCACGGCATCGGCATCCTGCTGATCGAACACGACATGAGCGTGGTGATGCAGATCTCCGACCACATCGTCGTTCTTGATTATGGGCGCAAGATTGCCGAGGGGGAGCCGGCACAGGTGCGCAGTGATCCGGCCGTCATCAAGGCATACCTCGGCGAAGAGGAGGACGACGAACTGCCGCCCGAGGTGGCCCAGGATCTGATCGAGGATCGGACCGCAGGCGAGGCGGGCGCAAGCTGAAATGCTGACAATCAGCGGCTTGCACACCTTCTACGGTAATATCGAAGCCCTGCGCGGCGTCACCCTCGAGGTCCGCCAGGGGGAGATCGTCACCCTGATCGGCGCCAACGGGGCCGGCAAGTCCACGCTGCTGATGACCATCTGCGGCCAGCCTCGCGCGACGCGCGGTCAAATCTGGCTTGAGGGCGAGGACATCACCCGCTGGCCAACGCACGCCATCATCAAGGCCGGCATTGCCCAGTCGCCCGAGGGTCGGCGCATCTTCCCGCGGATGAGCGTGCACGAAAACCTGTTGATGGGGGCGACGACAGGCGATCCCGCCCATCTTGCCGACGACCTCAACCGGGTTTATGCGCTGTTTCCGATTCTGCATAAGCGGATCGATCAACGCGGCGGCACCTTATCGGGGGGCGAGCAGCAAATGCTCGCCATCGGCCGGGCGCTGATGAGCCGGCCCCGGCTGTTGTTGCTCGACGAGCCGTCGCTCGGCCTGGCGCCGATGGTGGTCAAGCAGATCTTCAGGACGATCGAGGAGATCAACCGCGAGCAGCAGGTTACTGTCTTCCTCGTCGAGCAGAACGCCTATCACGCGCTCAAGCTTGCCCATCGCGCCTACGTGCTCGTCAACGGCGCGGTCAGCCTGTCCGGCAGCGGGCGGGAACTGCTCGCCAATCCGGAAATCCGCGCGGCCTACCTGGAGGGTGGGCATTGACGGAAAAGGGCCGATGATGGAAGCGCTACTTGGCACCTCGCTCGGCGTTTTCCTCGCAATCACCGGCGTGCTGACCGGCTTCTGTGCGTTCATGACCGGCCAGGCGGTTGCCGACACCTGGCGCCCCTATTGGCATGTGATCGTCTATTGCGCGCTGCTGGGAGGGGTCGCCCGTTTCCTGATCTATGGCCTTTTCGACGGCGCGCTGACGTCAGTCAGCGGCTATCTGATCGGGACGGCCTTGCTCATTCTTCTCGGGAGTTTCGCCTTTCTCGCGAAGCGCGCCCGCAAGATGGTCTGCCAGTATCCTTGGCTCTACCGTCGAACGGGCTTGTTTGCGTGGCAACCCCTGCATCCGGAGCATCGCGAGAACCCCCACCCTTGACAACTGCTCAACGACAACTCATGCCTTCTTGCGACCGGTTTGCCCCCCACGGGCGGGGACCGCGCTGGGAAATTTCGAGCGCACACGCATCGAGCTTCGGCCACAGCAACGGAGAGGAGTGACTGCGGATGAAATTGTTTAGATCCATTCTCGCTGCCGCGGCGATCATGGTCGCCGTTGGAGCGACAACGGGCAGGGCCGATATTCCGATCGCCGTGGTGGGTCCAATGACCGGGCAATACGCGGCTTTCGGCGCGCAGATGAAAGCGGGCGCGGAGCAGGCGGTCATCGATATCAACAAGGCGGGCGGGGTCCTCGGTCAGAAGCTGGTTCTGGAAATCGGAGACGACGCCTGCGATCCCAAACAGGCCGTTGCAGTTGCCAATCAGGTGGCAGCCAAAGGCGTCAAGCTGGCGGCGGGCCACTTCTGCTCCGGATCTTCCATACCGGCGTCGGACGTCTACGCCGAGGAAAACGTGATTCAGATTTCGCCGGCCTCAACCAATCCGAAGCTGACGGAACAGGGAAAGAAGAACGTGTTCCGCACCTGCGGGCGGGATGACCAGCAGGGTGCGGTTGCCGGCAATTACATGGCCGACCATTATGCGGACAAGAAAATCGCCATCGTTCACGACAAGCAGGCCTATTCGAAGGGGCTCGCTGACGAAACCAAGAAGCAGCTGAACGCTCGCGGCGTCCAGGAGGTCCTGTACGAGACGATCACGCCGGGCGAGAAGGACTACTCTGCCTTGGTCAGCAAGCTGAAGCAGGCCGGGGTCGAGATCCTCTATTACGGCGGTTACCACACCGAGGCGGGACTCATCGTGCGCCAGATGCGCGAGCAGGGGATGTCCACGGTCCTGATCTCCGGTGACGCGCTGGTCACCCAGGAGTATTGGGGCATCACCGGGCCGCTGGGCGAAGGCACGTTGATGACGTTCAGCCCCGATCCGCGCAAGAACCCTGCCGCTGCTCCGGTCGTCAAGGAATTCCGGGAGAAGGGGATCGAGCCGGAGGGTTATACCCTCTATACCTATGGGGCGATCCAGGCCTGGGCTGACGCGGTCAAGGCTGCCGGCACCACGGATACGACGAAGGTTGAGGACAAGCTCCGCAGCGGTTCCTACGAAACGGTCCTTGGGAAGATCGGCTTCGACGACAAGGGCGACGTGAAGGCGCCGGGATACGTCTTTTACGTCTGGAAGGACGGCAAATACGACTACGTCCAGTAGGCGGACCCAGGTCGGCGGCAGGCGTTTGGCGGCCCTGCCCGCCCACGCCGATGCCAGCGCCCGGCAGCTACTTCTGCCGGGCGCTGCAGCTTGGACGTGACCGAACGGCGTGCCGCAGAGCGGACGCGCTGCGCGCGTTCTTCTGAATCACTCGGCAGCCGTTAGCGGTTCTGTGCCCGCCAACGGCTGCCGAGGACGCTCAGGGCCGGGAGGAGCGGCTAGGCGGCCTCCGGTTCCTGGCCTTTGCGTCCGAGGCCGATGCGCTTGGCAAAATCCGAGCGCTGCTGGGCATAGTTGGGCGCCACCATCGGATAATCCGCCGGCAGGCTCCACTTGGCCCGGTATTCGTCGGGCGTCATGTTATAGGTCGTTCGCAGATGCCGCTTCAGCATCTTCAGCTTCTTGCCGTCTTCCAAACAGATGATGTAGTCAGGAGTCACCGACTTGCGAACGGGAGCCGCCGGCTTCGGGACAATGAACGTCACCTCGCTTGGCGCCACGTCAAGGCTCGTCAACGAATTGAAGACACTGAGAATGATGTCGGAGATCTGTGATGTCGGCACTTGATTGTTGCCGAGGTACGCAGCAACCACGTCAACAGTCATCCGGAGCACGTCATCCCGCGATACTTCGCCGTTGTTGTTGTCACTCATGGTAATTTCAACCTGATTGCAATAACATGCCGTTAGGCGTCCGTATTAGTACGTCGTGCCGCGGCAGTGTCAATGTGAAAAAAGAAGAAGGGAGTATTCGTGGATCGCAACGGTAGGAATAACAATAAAAGCCGTCCGCCCGTCCAGCACAGGCGGCGGGCGGGGAGCGTTACGCTGCGGCCCTCGCCTCCCTGCGGCCGGACAGGGTCCGACGGGGGCGGGCGCAAATGCCGGTAGTTTGGCCGGTGGTGTGCCGGTGGTGGCGCACTGGCCACCGGAGGCGAGATGTGGTATTAGGAGTTCCTCCGCGCCACCCTATCGGTGGGCGTTGTCATCCGCAGGCTCGAACTCGTCCGTGACAGATCGCAGGACCATTGGTATCGCCAGCGACCATGCGGGCTTCGACTTGAAGCAGGTGCTCAAGGAGGAACTCCGGGACCTGGGCCGGACAGTCGTCGACCTGGGGCCCGACGGGCCTGAGTCGGTGGACTATCCGGACTACGGCTACGCCATGGCGCGTGCCTTGCGGGAAGGGCTTGTCGAGACCGGGGTCCTGATCTGCGGCAGCGGCATCGGCATCAGCATCGCCGCCAACCGGTTTTCGGAGGTGCGCGCGGCCCTGGTTCACGAGGAACTGGGAGCCCGGCTTGCACGCCAGCACAACGATGCCAACGTCATCTGCTTCGGTGGCCGGATGATCGGCGCCGATGTTGCCTTGGATTGCCTCCGCGTGTTCTTAAATACGCCATTCGAAGGCGGTCGCCATTGCCGGCGGGTCGACAAGCTGTCGAACCCGGCCTGAAGCAATTATCGGGAGTCTTGTATGTCGCAACCTCTTCCTTCCCGCACGATCCTTGACGAGGAGAGCTTTTTTTCCGCTCCCCTCGCCGTCGCCGATCCGGCGATCGCCGCCGCCGTTCGCGATGAGTTGCGTCGCGAGCAGGACCACATCGAGCTGATTGCCTCCGAGAATATCGTCTCCCGCGCCGTCCTGGAGGCGCAGGGCTCGGTGATGACCAACAAGTATGCCGAGGGATATCCGGGCAAGCGCTACTACGGCGGCTGCGAGCATGTGGACGTCGCCGAAGCCCTGGCGATCGAGCGGGCCACCAAACTGTTCCGCTGCGGGTTCGCCAACGTCCAGCCCCACTCCGGGGCGCAGGCGAACGGCGCCGTCTATCTGGCGCTGATGCAGCCGGGCGACGTTCTCATGGGGATGTCCCTGGCCGCGGGCGGCCATCTTACGCATGGAGCGCCCCCCTCGATCAGCGGCAAGTGGCTGAAGGCGGTCCAGTACGGCGTGCGGCGGGAGGATGCGCTGATCGACTTCGACGAAGTCGAGCGGCTGGCGCACGAGCATCGGCCGAAAGTGATCGTCGCCGGAGGGTCGGCCTATCCGAGGATCATCGATTTCGCGCGGTTCCGCGCCATTGCCGATGCGGTCGGCGCGTACTTCATGGTCGACATGGCCCACTTTGCCGGGCTTGTGGCGGCGGGCATTTACCCCAGCCCGGTGCCGCATGCCCATGTGGTGACCACCACGACCCACAAGACACTGCGCGGACCGCGGGGAGGCATGATCCTCACCGAGGACCCGGAACTTGGCAAGAAGTTCAACTCGGCGGTGTTTCCCGGCCTCCAGGGCGGCCCGCTGATGCATGTGATCGCCGCGAAGGCGGTGGCATTCGGCGAAGCGCTGCAGCCGGCGTTCCGTGTCTATGCGGAGCAGGTCGTGGAGAATGCCAAGATGCTGGCGGCCACCCTGCAGGCACGAGGCCTCGACATTGTTTCGAGCGGCACCGACTCCCACCTGCTGCTGGTGGACCTGCGGCCGAAGGGGCTGACCGGCAAGGCGGCAGAAGAGAGCCTCGGGCGCGCCCGTCTGACCTGCAACAAGAACGGCATTCCGTTTGATCCCCAGAAGCCGGCGGTCACCTCTGGAGTTCGGCTCGGTTCTCCGGCAGGAACCACCCGTGGCTTCGGCCCGGCGGAGTTCCGCCGTGTCGGCGAGCTGATCGCCGACGTTCTCGACGGGCTTGCTGCACATCCGGAGGACAACGCGGCGGCGGAGACGGCGGCGCGCGACGGCGTCGCCGCGTTGTGCGCCCGGTTTCCGATCTACGCGGGGATGTAGGACGCTTTCGAAGGGGATGGCCAGTTGCTCGTTGGCGGGCCGATCAAGCAGGCGGGGTAGAGGGAATGCGCTGTCCATTTTGCGGGCACGACGATACGCAGGTGAAGGATTCCCGACCCACCGACGATCATGCCGCTATCCGCCGGCGTCGCTATTGCCCGGCGTGCGGAGCGCGATGGACGACGTTCGAGCGCGTCCATCTGCGCGAGCTGACGGTCGTCAAGAAGGACGGCGAGCGCGCCCCCTTCGACCGCGACAAGCTGTTTCGCTCGTTGCGCATTGCGCTGCGCAAGCGGCCCGTGGACGACGACCGGATCGAACGTGTGGTGAATTCGATCCAGCGTCGGCTGGAGACCTTGGGCGAGTCGGAAATCCCTTCCAAGGTCATCGGCGAGATGGCGATGGAACAGCTCGCGCAGCTCGATCAGGTCGCTTACGTGCGCTTTGCCTCCGTCTATCGCAACTTTCGTGAGGCCAAGGACTTCGAGGATTTTGTCGAGAGTCTGGGCGACCGGTGAGGAACTCTCCGTTTCAGCCCGGGCCAATCGCCTAGCGTGGTGCGCCATTGGCGGACGGGCCGGGCGATGCGTGGTTCATGGAGAATGCCCTCGGCCTTGCCGCCCGCGGTCTCGGTCGCGTCTGGCCGAATCCCGCCGTCGGCTGCGTGCTGGTCAACGGCGGCCGCATCGTCGGTCGTGGTTGGACGCAGCCAGGTGGTCGTCCGCACGCGGAGACGGAAGCGCTGGCGCGTGCAGGCGAGCTTGCGCGAGGTGCAACGGCGTACGTCTCGCTCGAACCCTGTGCCCATCATGGCGTCACCCCGCCCTGCACTGACGCGTTGATCAGGGCGGGCGTCGCGCGCGCGGTGGTCAGCCTGGAGGATCCCGATCCAAGGGTCAGCGGTCGCGGGATCGCTCAGCTTCGCGCTGCCGGCATAGAGGTCGTCACCGGCTGCTGCCAGGATAAAGCCCTGGAGTTGAACCGCGGCTTCGTTTTGCGGGTGAGGGAAGGGCGCCCGCTGTTCACCCTGAAGCTGGCCACCTCGCTCGACGGGCGCATCGCGACCGGCACGGGCGACAGCAAGTGGATCACGGGCGAGCAGGCGCGGGCCCGGGCACACCTGCTGCGTGCGCGGCATGACGCCGTGCTGGTGGGATCCGGCACCGTGCTCGCCGATGATCCGGATCTTCGCTGCCGTTTGCCCGGGATGCTCGACCGGTCGCCCGTCCGGCTCGTCGCCGACGCGCGTCTGCGAACCCCTGTCGGGGCCCGTCTCGTCCGTACCGCACGGGAGGTCCCCACCTGGATTCTGACCTCCCCTGGCGCAGACGCGACGAAAAGCGCGGCGTTGGCTGAGGCGGGCGCGACCATCATCGAAGTGGCGGCCGCCGACGAGGGTGGGAGCGGGCTTGAGCCTGTCGCCATGGCACGCGCCCTGGCATCAGGGGGGCTCACCCGGGTGTTGCTGGAGGGAGGAGGCAGCCTCGCAGCGTCGTTTTTCGCCGCCGGACTGATTGACCGGCTGGAATGGTTCACGGCACCGAAGATCATCGGCGGTGATGGCATGGCGGCGGTCGGCCCCCTTGGTGTCGAGCGGATCGGCGAGGTCCGCGGCTTAGCCCTGCACGCCATATCGACGCTGACGAGCGACATTCACGCGACCTACCTCGATCACGGCTGAGCCCCAGTGTTCGGATTCTTTCGTGCTGGCGGGAAACCGGCTATTTTGGCGTTCTTGACCTTTCAGCCATCGGTCGTCGATTCGGCCGCAGGAGGGCGTTCGTGGCGGATGTTCGCATTTTTCAACCAAGCAAGACGGCGATGCAATCGGGCCGCAGAAAGACGCACCAGTGGATGGTGCAGTTCGAGCGCGCGGCGCCCCAGGTCCCCGACCCGTTGATGGGGTGGATGGGATCCCGCGATACACGCCCCCAGCTGAGGCTGCTGTTCGATACGCGGGAAGACGCGATCGCTTACGCCCAGCGCAATGGGTTCTCCTATGCCATTCAGGAGCCGCACGCGCCCGCGCTGCGGCCGAAGAGCTACGCCGAGAATTTTCGTGCGTGAGCGCGCAGCCCGGCTGCGAACCTGACGCTTCCCGCGGGGATCGGATGGCCACAACGCTCGACGTCCAGGGGCTGCAATGCCCGCTTCCGGTCCTGCGCGCCAACCGGGCGCTGCGTTCCCTGGCTGCCGGCGATGAATTGCGGGTGCTGGCGACCGACCCGGCCGCGCCAGCCGATTTCGCCGCCTTTTGCCGCACCACCGGCCATACTCTGGTTGCGAGCGACGAGGCCGACGGCGTCTTCAGCATCGTCATCAAGAAAGTCGGCTGAATGGAGGGGGAAGAAGCTGTCGCTATCGCTATTCGGCGCGCCCCATGCTTCGGTTGCGCAATGATCCGGCGGCTGCGTTTTTGGTGGTAATTGCCAGTGTGAACCACCACAATGAAAAGCTTAGTTAAGAATTAACAAATACGATGGAGGAGGTCGTCCGGCGCGGCAATGACAACCCTGCTGTACAACCATCCCGTCTGTATGAATCACGACATGGGAGAGTGGCACCCGGAGGCTCCGGCTCGCCTGAAAGCGATCATGGCGGCGCTGGAAACGGAAGAATTTACGTTTCTTCACAGAAACGAGGCGCCGAAGGGAACGTTGCGGCAGATCGAGCGGGTCCACGCCCCCTTCTATGTCGAGGCGGTGTTCGAGAATATCCCCAACAACGGACATGTCCATCTCGATGCCGATACGGCAATGAATCCCTTTTCCGGCGAAGCGGCGCTGCGGGCTGTGGGCGGCATCTGTGCCGCGGTCGACGCCGTCGCCAATGGCGAGGCGCGGAATGCGTTCTGCGCGGTTCGACCCCCGGGGCATCATGCCGAAAACTCGGCCGCAATGGGGTTCTGCCTCTTCAACAATGTCGCGATTGCCGCCGAGCATGCGCGCGCCGCGCACGGCATGGAGCGGGTTGCGGTGATTGACTTCGATGTCCATCACGGCAACGGAACGCAAAACCATGTGTTCCGCTACCGGGATCTGTTCTACGCCTCAAGCCACCAGTGGCCTTGCTACCCGGGCACGGGCATGGAGCACGAAACGGGCGTTTTCAACAACATCGTCAATGTGCAACTCAAGCCGGGGACCGGTTCGGAAGACTTCCGCCGAGGCTATGTGGAACGAATCCTGCCGGCATTGCGCAATTTCCACCCCGATATCCTGCTGATTTCAGCCGGATTCGACGCCCACGTTCGCGACCCGCTCGCCCAGATTCGGCTGCAGACGGCGGATTTCGCCTGGGTCACCCGGGAATTGCTGGAAGTTGCCGAGAAGTGCTGCCGCGGCCGAGTGGTCTCGACGTTGGAGGGGGGGTATGACCTGCAGGCGCTCGCCGAAAGCGTCGCCGCGCATGTGCGCGCACTGATGGGACACTAGCGCGGTCGCGCAAATAGCCCGTCGCGAGACGATGAACCTGGAGCTGTTTCGAATCCGTTTTCCCCGCGCCATATCCTGTTGCCATCAGGCCCGGGCCTGTTGCCGATTCGCCCGGAAATCGCCGCAGCAACCGTCGGGATGCGTCGTATTTTCGCGACAGGTTCCGAGGGTCCTGATGTAACGGGCGGAATTGGAACGGAATTGCCCTTGCAACCGCCGGCGAAACCCGCGAAAACGGACGGGCGGTGCTGTTGCCGCAATGAAACTGGCGGTTTCTTCCGCCATCCAGGGAGGTCCAAGTCTGCGTGTGTGGGCAGGGGAACCCGATGAGCGGAAGCATCGAGAATGACGTTTCGCGACTGTCTTTTGAGGATGCGCTGGCGGAACTGGAGACCATCGTTCGTCGTCTTGAGGAGGGGTCTGGAAGGCTGGAAGATGCCATCGTCGCCTATGAGCGCGGCGTTACCCTCCAAAGGCACTGCGATGCAAAGCTTCAGGAGGCCCAGTCCCGTGTCGAGAGGATCGTGCTCGGCCGTGACGGCGCTGTAACCTCGGAGTCGGTCAGCTTCGACTGAGGGGCCCCACGTGGATATTAAAGCGGCGCTTACTCAGAACGCCCGCGACATTGATGCTGTGCTGGACCGGCTGCTGCCGTTCCGGCCCGACCCGGAATCCAGGCTGATGGAGGCGGTTCGCTATGCGACCCTTTCGGGAGGCAAACGCATCCGGCCATTTCTGGTTATGGCCAGTTCGAACCTGTTCGGCGTTTCCCGACCGTTTGCGGAGCGGGTCGCGGCGGCCATTGAAATGGTGCACTGCTATTCGTTGATTCACGATGACCTGCCGGCAATGGACAATGACGACTTGCGCCGCGGCCTGCCGACCTGTCACGTCAAGTTTGACGAAGCGACGGCGATCCTCGCCGGAGACGCCCTGCTGGCGAGAGCCTTTGAAGTGATCGGTGAGGCGCAGACCCATTCCGACCCTCGGGTGCGCGCCGACCTGGTCGTGGAACTGGCCAAGGCAGCGGGTGGGGACGGGATGGTCGGCGGCCAGATGCTGGACCTGCTGGCAGCGGAGGTGCCGCTGCAGATCGCCGAAATCACCCGGATGCAGCGCATGAAGACGGGCGCGCTGATCGCCTTCTCGTGCGAGGCCGGTGCAATTCTCGGCAAGGCGGCCGACAGTGCCCGGCACGCGCTGCACGCGTATGCTCACGACCTCGGCCTGGCGTTCCAGATCGTCGATGACCTTCTCGATGCCGAGGGCAACGACGAGGAGGTCGGCAAGAGGACCCACAAGGATCAGGGCGCCGGCAAGGCGACGTTTGTTTCGGTGTTGGGAGCGGACCGAGCACGAGCGCAGTCCGCGATGTTGGCGGAACAGGCGGTTCAGCACCTCGATATCTTTCCGGAGAGTGCCGATCCGCTACGGAGCCTCGCGTCCTTTGTCGTCCATCGGCGACACTGAGGCGAGGGCGCTCAAGAGGGAATGATCACGTCGCCGCAACCGAGCCGGCGGCGCAGTAGATGAGGAGACCCGCGTTGAAGGACTCAGGAAGCCCCGCGCTGCTCGACCGTATCAGCGATCCGAGCGATCTGCGCAAGCTACCGGAAGAGCAACTGCTGCAGCTGGCGGATGAGTTGCGCCAGGAGACGATTCGGGTCGTCTCGATCACCGGCGGCCACCTTGGGGCCAGTCTCGGCGTCGTCGAACTGACGCTGGCGCTGCATTACGTCTTTCAGACGCCGAGAGACAAGCTGATCTGGGATGTCGGCCATCAGGCCTACCCGCACAAGATCCTCACCGGGCGGCGCAATCGGATGCTGACGCTCCGTCAGGGCGGGGGCCTGTCCGGGTTCACCAAGCGCTCGGAGAGCGTCTACGATCCGTTCGGCGCTGCGCACACCTCGACCTCGATCTCCGCCGCGCTCGGCATGGCGGTTGCTCGCGACTTCCGCGGCGAGGACAACAACGTCATCGCGGTGATTGGCGACGGCGCGATGAGTGCCGGTATGGCGTACGAAGCCATGAACAACGCCGGCGCCATGCAATCGCGGCTTATCGTCATCCTCAACGACAACGACATGTCCATCGCCCCGCCGGTGGGCGCGATGAGTGCCTACCTGTCGAAGCTGATTTCGTCGAAGCCATATCGCTCGCTGCGCCATGTCCTGGCGGACGTCGCCAAGAAATTCCCACGAGGGCTCGAGGTGGCGGCGCACAAGGTGGAAGAGTACGCGCGCGGCCTGGTCACCGGCGGCACGCTGTTCGAGGAACTTGGCTTTTTCTATGTGGGCCCGATCGACGGACATAACTTCGACCATCTCCTGCCGGTGCTGAAGAATCTCCGCGATGACCGCGAGCCCGGTCCGGTTCTGGTGCACGTGGTCACCAAGAAGGGCCATGGCTATTCGCCGGCCGAGCGCTCCGCCGACAAGTATCATGGTGTCGGCCGGTTCGATGTCGTCACCGGTGAGCAGGTCAAGGTCAAGGCGAATGCCCCCAGCTACACCGAGACCTTCGCCAAGGCGCTGATCCAGGAGGCGGAGAAGGACGAGAAGATCGTTGCCATCACCGCCGCGATGCCGGCGGGCACCGGCCTGGACAAGTTCGCCAAGCAGTTCCCCGATCGCTGCTTCGACGTAGGCATCGCCGAGCAGCATGCCGTCACTTTCGCCGCCGGCCTGGCGGCCGAAGGGTTCAAACCGTTCTGCGCCATTTATTCCACCTTCCTGCAGCGCGCCTACGATCAGGTGATCCACGACGTTGCGCTGCAGTCGTTGCCGGTCCGTTTCGCCATGGACCGGGCCGGCCTGGTCGGGGCGGACGGGGCCACCCACGCCGGTGCGTTCGACCTGCCGTATCTGCTGTGCCTGCCGCAGATGGTGGTCATGGCGGCAGCCGACGAAGCCGATCTGATGCACATGATCGCCACCTGCGCCGCCATCGACGATCGTCCGTCAGCGGTCCGCTATCCCCGTGGCGAGGGCATGGGCGTCGATATGCCGGCCTGCGGTCAGGTCCTGCCGATCGGGAAGGGCCGGATCCTGAAGGAAGGCACCTCGATCGCCATCCTCAACCTCGGCACGCGGCTGACGGAAGCCATGCGGGCGGGCGAGGAACTGGCGGCACGGGGACTTTCCACAACGATCGCCGATGCGCGCTTCGCCAAGCCGCTGGATACAGACCTGATCCGCCGGCTGGCACACGAGCACCCGGTGCTGATCACCCTGGAGGAAGGAGCCGCCGGCGGTTTCGCCGCACACGTCATGCAATTCATGGCCCTCGACGGCCTCCTGGACAGTGGCGTGAAGTTCCGGCCGATGACGCTGCCGGATGTGTACCTCGATCAGGACAAGCCGGAACTGCAGTACGATCTCGCCGGCCTGAATGCCAAGCATATCGTTGCGGCGGCGCTGAACGCCCTGGGGCGCACCAAGGAAGCCGCCGAAGCGGCGCGGGCGTAGACCTCGCGTTCTACGGCTCGGTCGCTGCCCTCACCCTCCGTCGCCGGAGCGACGGGCCCCTCCCTCTCCCGCACGCGGGCGAGGGGACTTGCGGGTTCACTCCCTCTCCCGCGTGCGGGAGAGGGTCGGGGTGAGGGGATGTCTCGGCCTTGCAGAAGGCCGCGATGACCAAGCCCGAACGCCGCCGTCTCGACCAGGTGCTGGTCGAGCGGGGTCTGGCGGAGAGCAGGACGCGGGCGCAGGCGCTGATCATGGCCGGCGTGGTTTTCTCCTCAGAGCGGCGCCTCGACAAGCCGGGGATGCTGCTGGCCGCCGATGCGCCGCTCGACGTGCGGGGTCGCGATCATCCCTGGGTGTCCCGGGGTGGAATCAAGCTGGCGGCAGCTCTCGATCAATTCGGCATCGATCCGCTCGGCCTGGTTTGCCTGGACGTGGGTGCGTCCACCGGGGGGTTCACCGACGTGTTGCTGAGCCGCGGTGCCGCGCGCGTTTATGCGGTGGATGTGGGCAGCGGTCAGCTTGCCTGGAAGCTGCGCACAGACCCGCGGGTTGTTGTCCTGGAACGCACCAACGTGCGAACCCTGGGGCCAGCGCAGATTGCCGAGCCCGTCGGGCTGATTGTCTGCGATGTGAGCTTCATCAGCCTGACGCTGGCGCTGCCGGCGGCGCTGGCCTTGACACACCCCGGCGCGCGGCTGGCGGCACTGATCAAGCCGCAGTTCGAAGCCGGACGCGCGCAGATCGGCAAGGGCGGCATCGTCCGCGACGAGGCGGTTCGCTGCGAGGTTTGCGCGCGGATCTCGGCGTGGGTCGCCGACCGTCCGGGCTGGCGCGTCCTCGGCCTGATCGAGAGCCCGATTCATGGCGCGGATGGCAACATCGAGTATCTGCTGAGCGGCGTTCGCGACGCCTGAGATGTGCGGACTTGTGCCAGGCTCAGGGAGTTTCGACGTCTTCAATCGTGGGCAGCACACAGGGCGCCGCGGGTCCGCGGTCGTCATTCCAGTCGTCGGCCGGAGCGGCGGCGCGCCGCAGACGGTCGGCGATGGCAACGCCGAGGCCGTGTTCGGGGATGGGCGCCACGGCGATTCCGAAAAAACCAGGCGCCTGGTCCAGGGCCCGGAGCATGGCAAAGAGATTGGCGGCTGCTTCCACCAGATCACCCCGCTGACTGAGGTTGTGCCCGGCCGCCGATGAGTCGGTGGTACTCGTCGCTGCATCCGGTCCAAAACACAGCATCGCTTCGCCTTCGCGCGCGCTTGTAGCGTTCAGCCGAAGCGGCCGGGAGGGGGCGTAGTGACGCCGCAGCAACCCGGGCGCGCGGGGAGCGCTATGGGACCCTTCCGGCGGCGATGCCAGCGGGCCGAGCATCGCCTCCAGTCGTTCCGCAGGCAGGCCGCCCGGCCGCAGCAATCGGGGCCGGTCGCCGGACAGGTCCAGGATGGTCGATTCGATGCCGACCTCGCAGCGTCCGCCGTCAAGGACCATCGCCACCCGATCGCCCAACTCGATCGCCACGTGCTCCGCGAGCGTCGGACTGATCCGGCCCGACCGGTTGGCCGAGGGTGCCGCGACCGGCCGGCCGGCAGCGCGCAGCAGGTCCTGCGCGACGGCATTCCTGGGTGCACGAATCGCGACCGTGTCGAGCCCGGCAGACGCCAGCAGCGACAGCGGCGCGCTTTCGCGGCGCGGCAGCACCAGCGTCAAGGGTCCGGGCCAGAAGCGCTGGACCAGGCCCCGTGCGCGCGCATCCAGCTCCACAAGGGGCTCCGCTCCGGCGATGTCGGCGACATGCACGATCAGCGGGTTGAAGCGGGGGCGCTGCTTCGCCGCGTAAATGCCGGCGACCGCGGCATCGTTGCCGGCGTCGGCACCGAGGCCGTAGACGGTTTCGGTGGGAAAGGCGACGAGCTCGCCCGCGCGCAGAAGCTCCGCCGCAGCTTCGATGGCGGCGGCGGCAGGCGCGACGATCCCGTAACGATCCTGCACCGACGCAAGCTCCGTCACGGACGCGGCGGGGCGCCCCAGACCACGAAATGCGGGTTTTCGAAACCGGGCTTTCCGTAGGTGAGAGGCGATCCGTCCATCCGGCTGACCGAGCCGCCCGCGAACATCACCACCGCCTGGCCCGCGGCGGTATCCCATTCCATGGTTCTGCCGGTGCGGGGATAGAGATCGGCACGGCCGATCGCGACAAGACAGAACTTGATCGAGCTGCCGGACGAGATCGATTCTGCCAGGTCGTAACGGGCGAGAAACTCCTCCAGCTCGGGATTGCGGTGCGACTTGCTGGCAACCGCCACGAGCCCCCTTGACGGCATGGGCCGGCAGGCGATCGGCTGCGCACCCGCACCGTCGATGTCGGCGAAGGCGCCGAGTGGGCTGCCCCAGTAGGTCGCATTCTTGGCGGGTGCATGGACGACGCCGAGTTTGGGCTGGCCGTCCTCGATCAGCGCGATGTTGACGGTAAATTCGCCCTGGCGCTTGATGAACTCCTTGGTGCCGTCCAGCGGGTCCACCAGCCAGAACGGCCCGCCGTTGACGTCGGGCATCCGTCCCGCGGCGACTTCCTCCTCGGCCACGATCGGATAGGCGTCGGTGACTTCACGGCGAAGGGCGGCCAGGATCAGTTCTTCGGCGCGGCTGTCGGCCTCGGTGACCGGCGAGGCGTCGTCCTTTCGCGCCACGTCGAAATCGCCGCGGTAAACCTCAAGGATTTCCTTCCCCGCGCGCAATGTGATATCGCGCACGCGTTCGACCATCTCGGCCGTGATCTCAACGCTCAATGGGAATCTCCTAAACCGGTGCGAAGGGCGGTGCCGCCGGTGGTGCCGCCGCTGGTGCCGACAGCGCGGCGTCTCGGGCGGAGCTGATGGCGCGCCAGATTTTCTCCGGGGTGAGCGGCATGTCAACAGGCCTTACGCCGAGCGGGGCCAGGGCATCGTGCACCGCGTTCACCACCGCCGGGCAGGCGCCGATGGTTCCGGCTTCGCCGGCGCCCTTGATGCCCATCGCATTGGTGGTGCACGGCACACAGTTGGTCCGAAAATCGACGAACGGAACGTCAGCCGCGTGGGGCAGGGCGTAATCGACGAACGAGCCGGTGAGAAGCTGCGCGGACTCGCGATCGTAGACCGCGTTTTCGAAAAGTGCCTGTCCGATGCCTTGCGCGATTCCGCCGTAGACCTGCCCGGCAAGCAGCAGCGGGTTGACCACCGTGCCGAAGTCGTCGACGACGTGATAGGAAACCACATCCACACGGCCGGTCGCCGGATTAACCTCGACCTCGCACACATGCGTGCCATTGGGAAACGTGGAGGCGGTCAGGCGGTACCGTCCCGAGGCGGTCAGCCGCGCGTCCCGAAGCCCGGCCGGCCGGTTCTCCGGAACCGCCAGCGCTGCTGCGATCTCTGCGAGGCTTATGCTCCGTCCCACCCGGTCGCCTTCGGGAGAATACCGCCCCTCCTCGAAGCGCAGGGCCTCGCCCGCCTGCAGCAGGTGCCGGGCGAGCGTCTCGCCCTGAGCGATCAGCGCCGCGCAAGCCGCGCGCACCGCGGGTCCGCCCACGGGAAGCGAGCGCGAGCCGCTGGTGCCCCCGCCGGACGGGATGCGGTCCGTATCTCCCTGGCGGACGACAATGCTCTCGAACGGCACGCCCAGGTCCCCGGCGATGATCTGCGCATATGCCGTCTCGTGCCCCTGGCCGGTGGATTGGGTGCCGATCAGTAGTTCGACACGTCCGTCGGGGTCACAGCTCAGCGTTGCCTCCTCGTCGTCGAACCCGCAGATCTCCACGTAACACGACATCCCGCGACCGCGCAGAAGGCCGCGCTCGGCGGACTCGACGCGGCGATGCTCGAAGCCCGCCCAGTCGGCCGCTTGCAGCGCATCGTCGAGGTTGCGGGCGAAATCGCCGGAGTCATAGACCGGGCCGGAGGCCGTCTGATAGGGCATCTGTTCCGGCCGGATGAGGTTGCGGCGCCGCAGGTCGTCGGGCGCCAGACCAAGCTGCCGGGCGGCCTCGTCCATCAGCCGTTCGATGATGTAGGTCGCCTCCGGCCGGCCCGCCCCACGGTAGGCATCGACCGGCGTGGTGTTGGTGTATACGCCGGTGCAGCTGGCGTAGATCAGCGGGATGGCGTACGCGCCCGACAGCATGCAGCCGGTCATCCGCGAGGGAATCGCCGGCGCGAACTCATTGAGGTAGGCGCCCATGTTGGCGACGGTCTCGACGCACAGCGCCTCGATCCGCCCATCCACGGCAAACGCGGCGCTGATCTTGTTCTGTTGATCGCGGCCATGGGTATCGCCGAGGAAGGCGTCGGAGCGGTCGCCGACCCATTTGACAGGACGATTCAGCTTGCGCGCGCACCACAAAACCAGCGCTTCCTCCGGGTAATGAAAGATCTTCGAGCCGAACCCGCCGCCCACATCCGGGACGATGACGCGGATGCGTTCGGCCGGAATTTTCAATGTGTCGCGCGCAAGGTGCTCCTTGATCGCGTGACCGCCCTGGCTGGAGGTGTAAAGCGTGTAGCGGTGGTCGTCTGCGTTGTAAGTGCCGACTGAGGCGCGGGGCTCCATCGGGGAGGGGATCACCCGGTTGTGCACCAGCGCCAGCTCGACCCGCGTTGCGGCGCGCTGCATCACGTCGGCAACACAAGCCTTGTCACCCCGCTCCCAGAAAAACGCACTGTTGTCGGGGGCGTCCTCCCAGAGCCGGCCACGGCTATCGCCCTCCAACGCCTCGCCGATGCCGGCGATCGCGGGCAGCGGATCGTAGATGACCTCGATGGCTTCCAGCGCGTCTTGTGCCGCGGCAACCGTCTCTGCCACGACGAACGCCACCGGCTCGCCGACAAAGCGGACCCTCTCCCGGGCGAGCAGCGGCCGGCCCGGGCTGGGCATCCGTTGGCCGGCCGGCCCTTTGACCGGCACCGCGCATGGGATGTCGCCCAGCCCGTCGGCGGCGAGGTCGGCTGTGGTGACGATCAGAAGCACGCCCGGCAGCGCGGCGGCCGCCTCGGCATCGATGCTGACGAGCCCGGCGTGAGCGTGGGGTGAGCGGAGGACGAGGGCGTGAGCCTGGCCGGGGAGCGAGATATCGGCGGTGTAGCGCGCCGTGCCAGTGAGGAAGCGCTGATCTTCGCTGCGCCTGACCGGCTGGCTAAGCCCGAAGCGACCCATGCTCTCTTCTCCTGCTCGGCGGACGTTCCGCGGCCCCGACGATCGTAAGCGGGCCGCGAGCTCAGCTCTACGTCGTTTGCACCGGCCCGCCGGACGAGATGCTGTTGACCGCGAACCGCCACGCGCGAAAATCATCGGACCAGTGCTCGGCGGGGAGGCCGGCCTTCAGCTTCAGCTGTCGCAGGAAATCGCCGCGATCCGGCAGCATGTCCCAGACCTGGGGCAAGAACAGGCCGCGGCGGCCGTCACAACGGATGAGCAGGCCGTCCTGCCCGATGCGAAGCTGATCCAGGAGAGCGGCTTCATCTTCGAACTTCAGGGGTAGCGGTTCGTCCAGAACCGAGATGGTCAGCTCGATGTGGGGCCGCTCCTCGGACCTGAGCGGTCCGAAACGATCGTCGTGGAAAGCAGCGACGAAGCTGTTGACGGCGACATCTTCGATCAGCGGGCGGTAGGCTTCGATGGAACCGATGCAGCCCCGCAGCCGGCCGTGAGCCTTAAGGGTGACGAACGAGGCACGAGGAGTTTGCAGCGCTTCGGGATACTCCGATGCGGTCACGCAGAGCTTGTCGTTCCAGCGCAAGCCGTGATCGATCGAGGCGGCGGCGGTGTCGAGCAGGGTCTTGCCATGGCGGGCAAGTAACGTGGACCGGTTTGCCTCGCGGGCCGCGGCGTCCCAATCGGAAGAAAGAGCGCGCCCTGGACCGGCGCCGGGCTCGGTGAACAGCCAGGCGCCGTACCCCACCACGCGCGCCCGACCGCCTGCGGTGTCTCCCGAGTTGCGCAAGTCGAGGGTTTCCACCGACAGCCCCCGCCGCCGGGCCAGTGTCAAAAGGCCGGTGAGCGGCACCCGCCCGCACGCCTGCTCCCACTCGATGGCGGAGCCGTCCAGGGTTTCGATCGCGCGGCAGGTGGCCGCGTCGAGGCGCTTGGCAGCCGCATAGTCGAGATAGTGGCTGAGATCAGAGCTAATCACGATGAGGGTCTCAGGCCCACCCCAGAGGCGTTCCAGGACGTCGGCGATCAGGTCTGCGGACGCGTCTCCCGCCAGCAGCGGCACCAGCTTGAACGGGCCGAGAGCCGTCTGCAGGAACGGCAACTGCACTTCGAGCGCGTGTTCCTCGGCGTGAGGTGCGTCCCACACGCGGACGCCGGGGAGGTGCCTCAGGCTTTCGATCGCGGCGCAATCCAGCATGACATCGCCCAGGGGCGTGGCGAACGCCTGAACACTGGGTACGGCAACGCCCTCGATCGGCACCCGGTGCGCCGGGCCCATCAGCACGACGCGACGGACGACGTTCGCCAGTGGCGCCAACCGGGCATAGGCGCGGGCCGCGACCGGCCCCGAATAGACGTAGCCGGCATGGGGCGCGATGAGGGCTTTCGGCGGCCGGTGCGCGGCACCGCTTGCGGCCGCATCGCCCAGCAGAGCCTGGACTGTTCGTTGCAGATCGCGCGCTTCTCCAGGGTAAAATGCGCCAGCCACCGCTGCGGGGCGAACGGATTCTGTCATCGCCGGCCCTCCGATCTGATCCCATATCATATGGGTTGGCGGGCTGGGACAACACCGCGCCGAGATCCGTTTCTCTCTGACGACCTGGCGTCGCGATGGTCAAGATCGCTGATGAGGAAGCAGACGAAGACGCGCTGAGGGCTGGCCGCTTCTGGCATCGGCTGGAAGACGGGCGGGTGCAGTGCGACGTCTGTCCGCGTTTTTGCCGGCTGCATGAAGGTCAGCGTGGCTTGTGCTTCGTCCGGGCGTGCCACGACGGCGGCGTGGTTCTGACCACCTACGGACGCTCCAGCGGTTTTTGCATCGACCCCATCGAGAAGAAGCCGCTGAACCATTTCCTGCCGGGTACGCCCATCCTCTCCTTCGGGACCGCGGGCTGCAATCTCACCTGCAAGTTCTGCCAGAACTGGGACATCTCGAAATCGCGTGAGTTCGACCGGCTGACCGACCGCGCCGGCCCTGAAGCGATCGCGCGCGCGGCCGAGGCCAGTGGTTGCCGCAGTGTTGCCTTCACCTATAACGACCCGGTCATTTTCCTGGAGTATGCCGTGGACGTGGCGAGGGCGTGTCGTGCCCGCGGACTGAAGACAGTGGCGGTGACCGCCGGCTACGTCTGCCCTGAGCCCCGCTCCGAGCTGTTCGCGCACATGGATGCAGCGAACGTCGATCTGAAGGGGTTCACTGAGGCGTTCTACCAGAAGCTTTGCACGGGGCATCTGCAGGCGGTTCTGGATACGCTGATCTATCTGGAACGGGAGACCCGGGTGTGGTTCGAGATCACCACGTTGCTGATTCCCGGCGAGAACGATTCCGATGCCGAACTGGAGGCGATGACGGCCTGGATCGCCCACACCCTCGGGCCCGACGTCCCGCTGCACTTCAGCGCCTTTCATCCCGACTGGAAGATGCTCGATACGCCGGCGACACCGCCTGCGACGCTGACCCGGGCGCGCCGCATCGCACTCAAGAACGGGCTTCGGTATGTCTACACCGGCAACGTTTACGACGAGGCCGGCGGCTCGACTTATTGTCCGGCGTGCGGCGAGCTGCTGATCGGCCGCAACTGGTACGATCTCACCGCCTGGGCTCTGCGCGACAGCGCGTGCGGAGCGTGCGGCACGGCCGTGGCGGGCATATTCGAAAGCCAGCCGGGAGACTGGGGGCGCCGGCGCCAGCCGCTGCGCATCTCGGCCTTCGCGTGAGAGGCGGGCGGCCGGTTGCAGCCGTGAACCTGGCCCCGGCGGCGAGCCGCATTACCGTTGGACGCGGCGCGCGCGGGCGTTAGCATGGGAAACTGATGAATCGACCGATGGCTCGCCTCGCATGAAGCTCTACGATTTCAGCCCCGCCCCCAGCCCGCGTCGCGTCCGCATGTTTCTGGCCGAGAAGGGGGTTACCATCCCCGTCGTGCAGGTTGACTTGCGGGCCGGAGAACAGATGCGCCCGGAGTTCCTCAAGCTGAACCCATGGGGAACGGTGCCCGTGCTCGAACTGGAGGACGGCACGATGATCAGCGAGGTCACGGCCTGCTGTCGCTACATCGAAGAGACGAATCCGCAGCCGCCTCTGCTGGGCCGGGATGCCAAGGAAAAGGCGGTGATCGCCATGTGGGATCACCGCTGCGAGATCGATGGCTTCCTCGCCGCTGCCGAGGCGCTGCGGAATGAGACCAAGGGGATGGCCGGCCGGGCGCTGCCGGGGCCCGTGGGTTACGAACAGATTCCCGCGCTGGCCGAACGCGGCCGGGCGCGCGTCGGACATTTCTTCGACGTGCTTGACGCGAGGCTGGCAGAGAGTCCGTTCGTGGCTGGTCCCGACTTCAGCGCGGCGGATATCACCGCCTTCGTTACAGTCGAGTTCGCCGCCTGGCTCAAGCTGGCGCCCGCGGAAAGCGCCGGCGCTTTGCGCCGTTGGCTCGACGGCGTGCGCGCGCGACCAAGCGCCAAGGCCTGACCCGCCCCGATCTTCGGCGCCATCTGCCCTGCCGGCGGCCCCCGCCGAGCCGGCGTCGACGGCTGGAACGATCCCGGCGCGGCGTTAAGCCGCCCTTTATCGATTACGCCTAGTAATTGCGGCAGCATCCGACACTGCTGATAAGGGGCGGCGGACCCATGCGCGTTAACGAGCCGATTATCGATCACGAGATCGAGATGCGGGAGGGCGAGGTCATCGTCTCCCGGACTGACGCCGGCGGCCGGATTGTCTTCGTCAATAAGGCGTTCATCGATATCAGCGGATTTTCCGAGAAGGAGCTGGTCGGCTCGCCCCACAACCTCGTGCGCCATCCGCATATGCCGAAGGAAGCCTTCGCCGATCTCTGGAAGACGATCAAGTCCGGGAGACCGTGGGAGGGGTTGGTTAAGAACCGCGCCAGGGGCGGCAGCTTCTACTGGGTGCGTGCCAACGTCACGCCGGTGATCGAAGCGGGTGCCATAAAAGGCTATATCTCGATCCGGACGAGGCCATCGCGGGGCCAGGTTGCGGCGGCGGCGCAGGCCTATGCGGCGATTCATGCCGGCACCGGCGGCCTGCAGGTCGCCGATGGCGAGGCGATCCGTCCGGGGCTGCGGCATCGGCTGCGGCGGCTCTCCTCCGGCATCGTCGCAAGGCTCGCCGCGATGGTGGCGCTGTCGGGGCTGACCGCGGCGGGCGCCCCTCTCGGTGGTCAGATGGCCGGACCGCTGACAGGAGCCACGATCGCTCTGATTGGCACCGCGTCAGTCGGGATCCTCGGCTGGTCGCTGGCGGCCCTGTCGCGCCGGCTTCTCGGGCGCATGGCGCACCACTTCGAGGCAATCGCGCGGAACGAGACCGACCACGAAATCGAGATGCCACTGACACCAGAATTCCGACGGGTGATGACGCTCCTGCGCGCGACCAAAGCCAGGCTTGCTTACGCAACCCACGAGCAGCGCGAGATGGAACGGCGGGCGGAGGATACGCGTCGCCACGCTTTGGATGGAATGGCGCAGACCATCGAGCGGGAAGTCCGGCGCGCTGTGGAGGAGGTCGTCGGACTGACGCAGGCTATGGCGGGGGAGGCGGGTGACATGGCCGGGTCCGCCGATCGCGTCAGCGGTCACGCGCAAGGTGTCGCGGCGGCTTCTGAGGAGGCCCTGGTCAACGCCCAGGCGGTGTCGGCGGCCAGCGAGGAACTGGCGGCTTCGATCGCCGAGATCAGTCAACAGATCGGCCACGCCAGTTCGGTTGCACGGGCAGCGGTCGACGGCAGCCGGCACAGCGAAAAAGCCATCGCTGCCCTATCGGCCGAGGTCGCCGGAATTGGCGAGATGGCGGACCTGATCAATAACATTGCCCGGCAAACCAATCTGCTGGCCCTGAATGCCACGATTGAGGCGGCGCGTGCCGGAGAAGCCGGGCGCGGGTTTGCCGTGGTTGCGAGCGAAGTCAAGAACCTGGCCGACCAGACGGCCCGATCCACCGAGGAGATCAGCCGTCGGGTAACGGCGATCCGCACCGCCACCCAGAGTGCCGCGGATGCCGTGGTGGAAATCGGCCGCACCGTCGAGCAGATCGACCAGACATCGACGGCCATCGCCGCTGCCATGGAACAGCAGAGCGCGGCAACTCAGGAAATCAGTCGCAATGTGTCGGAAACCACGATGGCGGCGCGGGAAGTTTCGTCGTTGATTGCGCAGGTGTCTCAGGACGCGCGCCAGACCAGCGGACAAGCCCTCAGGATTCGCAACATCTCGGGAGAGGTGGCGGGCAGCGTTGGTGGGCTGCGCCCCACTCTGGTGCGCGTCGTCCGCACCTCGACAAAGGAAGCGGACCGCAGGAAGACACCTCGCATCGCTGTCGATCTGCCCGCTCGGGTTCGTCTGGGTTCCAGCGAGCATCTCATGCGGGTCCTCGACCTGAGCCTAGGCGGAGCAAAGCTATCGGGCGTCCCTGCCAACGAGGGTGACACAGCGATCCTCCTGATCGCCGGCTGCCCTCGGGCCTTGACGTTCGTGGTCAGGAGCACCGGGGGTGGGAACCTGCACGTGAAGTTCGAGCTGGAGGAGGAGGCGCGCCTCGCCTACGAGGCGGCCTTCCCGGCTCTTGTCGGGGATTGCGCGGCGTCCTAAATGTGGTATAATTGTGAATAATTGCTCGCCACAATCTGCGATGGCGCAAACGCCGTATTATAAAAGGTAATAAGAAAAAATTGGGAGGGAAAGATGAAATCGCTGGCCGTGTGGCTTCTGATTATTACGGCCGCGCTGGCGATGCCGTGGGACTCTCTGTCCGCGCAAGGCATCCGGCAAGAGCGGGTCAGTTTCCATGCCGGGGCTTCGTCGGCCACGCTAAGCGGCGCCATCAAGGGCGCTGAGATCATCGACTATAAGCTGGGCGCCAAGGCCGGGCAGACGATGAGCGTCTCGATGAAGACCAGCAACGGCGCCAACTACTTCAACGTTCTTCCGCCGGGTTCGGACGCAGCGCTCGCTAACGGCTCGACCCTCGGCAACGAATGGACCGGGACGCTGCCGGTCGATGGCGACTATACCGTGCGCGTCTATCTGATGCGCAGCGCTGCGCGCCGCAATGAGACTGCCAAGTATACGCTGACCGTCGGCATTACCGGCACAGCGGGGAGCACGGACGCGAAGGTCGCCGGTACGCCCTATCACGCCACCGGCCAAGTGCCCTGTTCCGTGGGGCCGGATCCGAAAGGATCAGCACAGTGCTCCTTCGGGGTCATCCGTGGTCCCGCCGCCGGGCAGGCGGAGGTTCGTCTGGCGGCGCCTGGCTCCGACGTGCCTTTACATGCGGATAAAGTGGACTCCGTGCTGATCTTCCGTGGAAATAATGTGACGAGCGCCGATCCGGCGGCGAAGGTAACTGCGGAGAAACAGGGTGACGACTGGTTGGTCGGCGTCAACAACTTCCGTTTCTATACCATCCCGGAGGCCGTGATCGTCGGCGGCTAATCTCCAGCCGGCCGACCTCTTTTTCGTGCGACCTTTGTTTGCTGTAATTCGCATCGCTGCGCGAAGGCAGGTGGCGAGATGCTACGACGGATTCTTGTCGTCATTGCAGCAGCCTACACGCTCGCCGGCATCGGTGCGCTGATCATCGGCTTTGTCATCCCGTGGGACGATCCATTGGCGCCGGCCTACGCCTTGATGCTCGGGGCGCCCTGGACGTTTCTGCTGAGCATCCTGGACGGCTATGCCGAAGACTCGATCGCCATCAACATCATCTTGCTCGTCGCTGCCATCGCCCTCAACGCCGCCCTGTTGTGGTGGTGGGCGCTGACGCGACGACGCCGCTAGGGAGGGAAGGGCATCGGAGAGAGAGGTTCAGTACGTGTACTCCTTAACCGACTTTGCGAATCGAAAGGGACAACGATCATGAAGCTTTCTAGGTCAAGTTGCGCCGCGTGGTGTTTTGGGGTGGTCCTCGCCGCGTGTGCCGGTGGGTCGTCGGGTGCCTCGGATCTCACCGATCCGGGGAGTTGGGCCTATGATGGCTGCAAACAGGGAGTTCTTGAACGGATTAAGCGCGATCATCCTCAGGTCCAGGCAATCGAACTCGACAGCCATATCAGTGAGACGAAAGATACAGATCGAAAAAGCACCCTTTTCGGCGAAGGGAAGTTCCAGAAAGATAATGATAACTTCCATTTTAAGTTTAAATGCGAAGTCGACAGAGACAACAAGAGCATTTTGGAGGTTAAATACGACAAGCAATGATCGCTCGTGATCAAGATATCCTAAAAACACTCGGGTGCTAGGGAGGCTCGGTAAAATGCGACTTAATGGTAAGCTATTCTGTCTGTTTTTGGTGGTTACCTTTGTTTCCGCCTGCTCGGGCGGATCATCCGGGGGCAGCGGAGCGGCGACGAGCGTTCAAACGGCCTCTGCGCCGACGACGGCTCCAGCGGTGCCGGCACAGGCCAGCGGTGCCAAAGCTCTCCCGACCGTCGACACGGCGGCGGCGCAGAGCCTCCTCTCGCAGGATCAGACGCTTCAGGCTGTGAGCTTTGCGGACTCCGGCAGCACAACCGTCTCGGGTACGATACAGGGCTCCAAGTCCGTGGCTTACGCGGTTCCAGCGAAGGCCGGTCAGACCCTGACAGTAAAGATGACGACGACAAGTACGTCAGCGTACTTCAACGTTCGAGACGTTCGTGATCAAAGCGGTGCGGCGGTCCACCGCGGGGAAATTGACGGATCGGAGGCGATCATTTCCGTCCCGGCCGACACCACATACCTCATCGACCCCTATCTCGTTCGGGCCGTCGCCCGCCGCGGCTCGACGGCAAGCTATACGCTGACCATCACACGAAAATAGGCCCGTTTTCGATAGCAAGGAGGGAGGGAACGGATGAGAGTGCCAAAGCTTTGGTTGCTTGCGACTTTGGCGATCGCAGCCTCATTCGTATCCTCCGACGCTTTCGCGGAAGCCGATGGCCCGGACCGTTACGCTGTGAGAGGCGTCGCGGCCGATGATGTCCTCAATATGCGTGCCGAGCCAGCGGCGAGCAGCGCGAAAATTGGCGACATTCCGCACGACGGTCGCGGTCTTCAGAACCTCGGCTGTCAGGGCGGGCCATCGTTTGCTCAATGGCAGGCGATGAGCGAAGCCAAGCGAGGGAAAGCCGGCAAGGAGCGGTGGTGCAAAGTCCGTTACAAGGGGCTTGAGGGTTGGGTGGCGAGCCGGTTCTTGTCGGAAGACAGCAACCCCTAAGGAAGAACATCGTCCCGGGGTTGCTCTGTCGCAGCTGTATCGGAGGGACGGCCTGTTCGTTCGTTCCCGGCGCGCTTTGGTGCCGGCAGGTCGAGGCGGAGGTGTAGTTCCTTCAGCCGGCGTGGTTCGACTTCGGCTGGCGCTCCCATCAGCAGGTCCTGCGCCTGTTGGTTCATGGGGAAAGCGATGACCTCGCGGATGTTGGGTTCGTCCGCCAGCAGCATCACCATCCGGTCGATACCGGGAGCAGACCCGCCGTGCGGCGGCGCGCCAAACTCGAAGGCGTGAAACAGGCCACCGAAGCGCTCACGGACCACGGCCTCGTCGTAGCCGGCAATGGCGAAGGCCTTGAGCATGATGTCGGGACGATGGTTGCGGATGGCGCCGGACGAGAGCTCGACCCCGTTGCAGACAATATCGTACTGATAGGCCTTGATCGTCAGCGGATCCTGGGTCGTCAGCGCCTCCATCGCGCCTTGCGGCATCGAAAACGGGTTGTGGCTGAACTCGATCAGGCCGGTATCCTCGTTGCGCTCGTACATCGGGAAATCGACGATCCAGCAAAAGCGGAACGCGTCCTTTTCGCGCAGGTCCAGCAGGTCGCACAGCCGCTCGCGCGCCAAGCCCGCGAACTTCTCGGCTTTGGCCTTCGGCTGGCAGACGAGGAACACGGCGTCGCCGGCAGCGGCGCCGGCCGCCGTCCGCACCTGCTCGATCCGCTCGGCCTCCAGGTTCTTGGCGATGGGCCCTTTGGCGCCCTCTGCCTCGTACACGATATAGCCCAGCCCCCCCATGCCTTCGTCGCGGGCCCACTCGTTCAGTTTGTCGAAGAATGCCCGGGGCTTCTCCGCCGCTCGCGGTGCCGGGATGGCGCGCACCACGGCACCCGTCGCCACCAGCTTGCCGAACAGGCCGAAGCCGCCGCCGCGGAACGCCTCGGTCACGTCGGCGATGCGGAGCGGATTGCGGAGATCGGGTTTGTCCGAGCCATAGAGCAGCAGGCTCTGGTCGAACGGGATGCGCGGAAAGGGCGGTGGTGTGACGGCTCTCCCGTTCGCGAATTCCGCGAACAAGCCGGCCAGAACGGGCTCGATGGCTTCAAAGACGTCGTCCTGGGTGGCAAACGCCATCTCGAAGTCGAGCTGGTAGAATTCTCCGGGCGAGCGATCGGCCCGCGCATCTTCGTCGCGGAAGCACGGCGCGATCTGGAAGTAGCGATCGAAACCCGACGCCATCAAGAGCTGCTTGAACTGCTGCGGTGCCTGGGGCAGCGCATAGAATTTGCCCGGGTGGTTGCGGCTTGGGACAAGATAGTCGCGGGCGCCCTCGGGCGACGATGCGGTGAGGATCGGTGTCTGGAACTCCAGGAAGCCTGATGCCGTCATGCGGTTGCGCAGCGAGGCGATGATCTGCGAGCGCAGCACGATGTTGCGATGCAGCCGCTCGCGGCGGAGATCCAGGAAGCGGTACCGCAGGCGCGTCTCTTCGCCGTAGTCGATGTCGCCGGCGACCTGCATCGGGAGCATCTCCGCCGGCGACTCCACCGAAAATGCGTCGATCCGCACTTCGATCTCACCAGTGTCCAGAGAGGGATTGACGGTGTCGGCTGTCCGCCGCACCACCCGCCCGGTGACGGTGACGACGCTTTCAGGGCGGACCGCAGTCGCTGCGCTAAAGCTCGGATGGGCGGAGTCGACCACGCACTGGGTGATGCCATAGTGGTCGCGCAGGTCCAGGAACAGCAGGTTGCCGTGATCGCGCTTGCGGTGCAGCCAGCCGGACAGTCGGATTTCCGTGCCTTCATCGTGCGGGCGCAGGGCGCCGCAGGTATGCGTGCGAAAGGGATGCATGGGACTGACCTCGAGCGACTGCGATGCGCGGCCCTGCGGCCGCGCCCCCGTACAGCGCCCCGGCGCGGCCGATTTGTCAAGAATTCGCCGCGATCCGGCCGGAAGAGGCATCGGCGAACGATTTTGATCAACGTCGAGCCTTTTCCATGAAGCTCGCGCAGTATAGCTTGGGGATTATGACCCTGATCGCCCAAACCTCTGAGCTTGAAGCGTTTTGCGTACGCCTTTCGGACGTAGACGTGATCGCTGTGGACACCGAGTTCATGCGGGAACGCACCTATTGGCCCAAGCTCTGCCTGGTTCAGGTGGCGGGCAACGGCGAAGCGGCGGCGATCGATCCCCTTTCTCCCGGCATCGACCTGCAGCCCCTGTTTAAACTGCTGCGCGATCAGCACACCGTGAAGGCGTTTCATGCGGCCCGCCAGGACCTGGAAATCTTTCACCGGCTGATGGGGCATGAGCTGCCGAAGCCGGTGTTCGACACCCAGATCGCGGCGATGGTGTGCGGCTTTGGCGATCAGGTCTCCTACGAAACGTTGGTCGGAAAGCTGGCGAAGGCGCGAATCGACAAGAGTTCGCGCTTTACCGACTGGTCGCTGCGGCCGCTCTCCGGCCGTCAGATCGACTATGCGATCGCCGACGTGGTCCACCTGTTGCCGGTCTACCGGAAGTTGGCGGCCCGCTTGCGGTCCACCGGACGGGGCGACTGGCTTGCCGAGGAGATGGCCGATCTGATCGACCCGGCCCATTACGCGATCGACCCGATGCAGGTGTTCCGCCGGGTCCGCAGCCGCAGTGGCAACGGCCGGACGCTGGCCGTGCTGCGCGAGCTTGCGGCCTGGCGCGAACGTGACGCACAGGCTCGCGACATACCGCGCGCCTGGGTGCTGCGGGACGAGGCTCTGCTGGAAATCGCCCATCATACGCCGAAGACGGTCGAGGAACTGGCGCGTACGCGCGGCATGGCGCGAAAGTTCGCCGAAAGTGCGACCGGTGCCGAAGTTCTTTTGGCGGTTGCGCGTGGCGTTGCCGTGCCCGAGGAAGACTGCCCGACCACCGATGTCCGTCGCGAAGTTCCGCGGGGCGTGGGTGCCGTCGCCGATCTGCTGAAGGTCGTCCTCAAACTGAAGAGCGAAGAGGCCGATGTCGCCCAGCGTCTGCTGGCCTCGTCGGAGGAAGTCGAGATGATCGCGGCCGAAGGCGAGGCGGCAAACGTTCCGGCTCTTCACGGCTGGCGCCGTCAGGTTTTCGGCGATGCGGCGCTCAGGGTCCGGACCGGCGAACTGGCTCTGGTCGTTGAGGGACGCAAGCTCATCCTGAGGCCGACGGACGGGGCGGCGCGGTCTGAAGCCCCCCCGACCGACCCAGAAGATCCTGAAGGCTCCCCTCAAGCGTAGCGGCAAACCCCGACACCACGGCAGTTTGCCAAGCCGAGTGAGACCCCGGGACCGCAGGGCCGGCGGGCGTCGGCAAGGTTGACGGGACGTTCGACCTTGCCGACCGCTGTCAGCGGGTCATCGCATGATCTTGACGATCTTGGCGACCGACGGGACCCCGGCATTGTTGATGACGAACAGCATGTAGTATCCGGGCACGGTGTAGTTCGGGTTTCTCGGCGTATCGATCCGAAGGTTCACACCATCTTGATACACCGGCAAATCCTGAAAACTCTGCTCCATGTTGTTCGTGTGTGTCACCGAGCCGGTATGAAGCAGTGTGACCCGGCTGATCTGGTCGTTTGGTCCCACGGTCATGTAGAAGTAGGGCAAATAAGCCGGATCGCTCATCTTTAAGAAGGTGGGATAGATATTGATCGTGGGACGCAGAGCCGGAGTCCCCGGTACCGGAGTGTCGGTATAGAGGTAAGGCGGATAGTAAATCTCGACGTTTGTTTCAGGGCTGGGGCCGGGCGCGCCGCCGCCGCCGGTCAGAACGGTGGCATCCGGCAACAAGATGGCATTCGAATGATAGAGGCGGGGTCTCTTCGCGGTGGCCGACATTGTCCACTGCCCCGTCGCCGGGTCCCACGTCTCGGCCTGGTACCCAACCCCGATAAGCTGGTTGCCCTTTTCCGAGCCGCCGTCCACGAAGACTTTTCCGTCGGCAAGCACCGTGGCGTCCGACCAGAGTCGCAGCTTGTTGATGCTGGCGGTCGGAGCGATCGTCGGTGTCGGGCCGTTGAGGTTCACCACCACGACGTTGCGGTTGCCGCGAATGGAGAGAAGCTTGCCGGGGGCGAACTTGGCCGTGGGGAACTGATAGGCGCCACCCCGGATCTTCTGCGGCAGCAGGGTAATCGAGCCACGACCCCCGTTCGCTGCCGGCTCCAGGTAAAAGAGCGAGCCTTCGTTGCCGATGATGAGGACTTTGCTGGCGTCGTTCGGGAGCTGGTATCCTCTCGGATAGTACCAGTTGCCCGCTCTTGCGCCGAAGGCCAGGTCATTGGTGGCGAGGTCCAGGGTCCGCCACCCAACGTTCTCGGTGTAGACTTCGGGCGTGATCGCAGCAATCGGTCCCTTGTCCTGGCGTCCGCCAAGCAGCAGTCTTTCACCGGTGGGAAGGGGAACGATCGTTGGGTACCAGCGGGCGAAGGTCATCGACTGGTTGGCTCGCTGCATCGCGCCGCCAAGGTTCGTGTTGCCGCCGTAAGCCAGCTGGGGGTTGAAGATATTCACATCCGCATTGGAGAAATTGCGGACGCCGCCCACCTTCTTGTCACCGCCGGTGAGCAGGACACCGCCGCTGTTCGCGAGGACCGACTGAGCGCTGCAAAACAGGTCCGTCCCGGTCGTGTTCGGCATTGCCAGGTGAGACCCGGCGCCCGTTCCCAGCGTGGGGTCCCAGACGTCATACGTGAACTCGGCGCTTTGCACGCCCTTCGCGGTTGTACCGTACGTCATGAGCCGGCCGTCCGGCAGCAAGACGGCGTGCAGCGGAATCAGCGGCCAGGGAGTCACCTCCCCGAACACGCCCTGTGCCGTGGCGGTCGGACTTGATGGCGGACTGATCTGGGCAACAGCCGATGGCTGCCCACTCAGGAAAAACAGACACAGGCAAAAAACGAACGCGGTTATCCCGCAACGATTCAGTTTCATCAACCCCCTCCGCGCGTCCTACGATCAAAAGCCTTATATTTTTTCTGGTATTTTATACCAGCAGAGGCCGGCTGTCATCAACGCCCCGAATCGGTAAGGTTGTATTTTTGCAAGCCTCAAGGAGGAATCCGCAAAGGCCGCGTGCCTCCCGAGAATATGAACTGGGAGCGCCAAGGACGGGTGGCCAAGGACGGGTGGCCGATGCGCGGCTGCTCCGAGGCGCCAGCCTCGCGGACGGCCGTGGTGGCTGCTGGCCCTGAAGGATGCCCGAGACCGCTATGCGACGAGCGTCGGCTTGACCCCGAGGGCGCGGGCGAGGCGCGAAAAGCGGCGATCCACGGCTTCGCTGAGGAAAATTGCCGCCCCGCTGGGCACCTCCAGCGTCAGAGCCTTCTCGGTGAGGCGAAGTTTCGTCCGCGGCAAAAGGCCGGGGGCGCCTCCGCACAGCGTATGCGCGAGCCGCAGGCCGAGGCCGGCGACGCGCGCCCGGACAAGTCGCCGTTCGTCGAGGAGGGTGCGGACAGGGGCCACCATCCGGTCCGCTTCCTCTCCGCCGTAGCGGATCAGCGTCGCCAGGCCCATTTCCGCGCGGTCGGCATGCAGGAGTCCGGGATAGGGAAGCCGCAGGACGCGATGATAAGCGTGCAGCGCGCGATAGTCCGGGTGTTCGCTCCAGCCGATGTCACTGAGCAGGCAGATCGCCAGACGCAATTGGCGTTCACGTTCCGTCTCAAGAGCGAAGAGCGGTGTCAGCCAGTCCAGCAATTCTCTGCCGCTGATGGAAAACCGGCTGGTCCGCTCTGCTGCCATCTCGCAGGCGCTGATCAGCGGATCCTGGCTGCGCGTCGCCGGCGGCAGCAGCTCCAGCATCTGCCCCTCTCGCATGCCGTAGGCCGAGAACATCACCTCCTTGGGCTTCGCCGCGTGCAGCAGCGCCGCCAATGCCGCGGCGGCGTAAGGAATTGAGGTCATGCGAGCGGCAGCGAGGCCGGGCAGCTTCTCCAGCGTGCTGGGACTGAGCTGTGCGATCAGTTCCGAAAGCTTCAGCGCATCGAAAAAGCCGATCGCAAAATTATCGACCACGTGCAGCGGGTGGTGGGTTTGATCGATGAAGATGCGGGCCAGTGCGCGCCACGAGCCGCCGACGCACCAGACCGTCCGGCCCGCCGTCTCGGTAAGCCACGGCACCGTCGCCAGGCGCTGATGCAGGATATCTTTCGCCTTCGACCGGTTCCCCCCGGCATCCTCCGCCAGACGCAGATGGCCGAGCGGCAGCGTCGCAAACCGACCGACCTGGCCCATATCGAGGCCAACCAGATCGAGGCTGCCGCCGCCGAGATCGCCAAGCACGCCGTCGGCGCCGTGCATGCCGTTGAGCAGGCCAACGGCGGCCAGCCGCGCCTCCTCGGCCCCGGAGAGGACGTGCACCGGAAGCTCGCAGACCTTCTCCGCCCGGGCGACGAAAGCGGGCCCGTCATCGGCATCGCGGACCGCGGCCGTGGCAACCAGCTGAAGGCGATCGACCCCCATCGCCGCGGCCAGCCGGACGAAGCGCGCCAGGCTGCGCAGCGCTTCCTCGACACCCTTAGGGTTGAGCCGGCCGCTGCGTCCCATCCCGAGCCCAAGCCCGCACTGGGCTTTTTCATTGAAGATCGGAATCGGCAGGCGCGTCGGCACGTCGTAGACGACGAGCCGCACGGTATTCGAACCGATGTCCACCACGCCCACCCGACCAGGCGGGCGTTGCTCCGCATGCGGTGATCGGGCGTCTGCCGGCGCTTGGACGACTGCTGACGCCGCAGAGGCGTCCCCCTGCCGGTGTGGATCGCGGATCGTCTCCGTTTGTGCGCCGCTGTCCCCGCTCATGCCGACTTTCCGAACGTCACCGGCGCGGGCAATCCGCGGCCAAATGCGCTGCACCCAGATGCAGACAACTGAGATGCGAACGTTTACCATAAGCGGCACAGACAGGGAGCCGGAAATGTTCAGAACTGCCGAGCTCGGAAGAACCGTCACAAAAGAAGCCTACCACGAAGCCGTACCGGTGCTTCGAGCCGGGCTGCTGGCGGCACAGCAGCAGTTGCGATCGGCGTCATTCCCCGTGATCATCGTCTTCGGCGGCGTCGATAAGGGCGGCAAGATCGAGACGATCAACTTGCTGAACGAGTGGCTCGATCCGCGCTGGATCGTAACCCGCGCCTACGGGCCGCCGTCGGACGAGATGGCGGAGCGGCCGGAGTACTGGCGCTACTGGCGCGACCTGCCGCCGAAGGGGCGCATCGGCCTGTTCCTGCGATGCTGGTACTCGCGACCGATCCTCGACCGGGTCAACAAGCGGACCAGCGAAGCCGAATTCGACGAAGCCCTGGACCGGATCATCGCCTTCGAACGTGGCTTGGCCGACGACGGTGCCCTGTTTCTGAAATTCTGGATGCACCTGGGAAGGAAGGCGCAGAAGGAGCGTCTGACCAAGCTGGAGTCCAATCCGCGCACCCGCTGGCGGGTGTCGCAAAGCGACTGGGATCATTGGCACCTTTACGAACGGTTTATCGGTGCGGCCGAACGCGTGATCCGTCGCACGTCGATTGCATCGGCGTCGTGGCAGATTGTGGAAGGGGACGATAAGCGGTACCGCGGCCTGACCGTTGGCAAGGCGATTCTGGACGCGGTCCGCGGGCATCTGGAGAAGGCGGAATTGCAGCGCCGGCTGCTCGACGAAATAAAGGCGCAAGCGCAGCCGGCTTCCCCGCGGAAGGCGACTCCAGCGTCCGCGGAGGCTGCCACGGAAGCAACGATCATCCAGCTGCCCAGGATTACCGTTCTGTCCAAGCTGAACGTCGATAAAACCATCGATAAGAAATCCTACGAAAAGCGCATCGAGGAAGTTCAGGGCAGGCTGAACCTCGCCGTTCGCAAGGCGAAGGAGCTGGGGGTCTCCTCCCTGCTCGTCTTCGAAGGCTGGGATGCTGCCGGAAAAGGCGGTGCCATCCGGCGCATCGTTGCGGCCCTCGACGCACGGGACTACCAGGTCATTCCGATCGCCGCCCCGACCGAGGAGGAACGGGCCCAACACTACCTGTGGCGGTTCTGGCGCCATCTGTCACGGGCCGGGAAGATGACGATCTTCGACCGCAGCTGGTACGGGCGGGTCCTGGTCGAAAGGGTCGAAGGCTTCGCCACAGAGGCCGAATGGAAGCGCGCCTACGGCGAAATCAACGACTTCGAGGATCAGCTCGTCCAGCACGGGATTGTTCTCTGCAAGTTCTGGTTTCACATCACCCAGGAAGAGCAGCTTGCGCGGTTCGAAGCCCGCCAGGAAACGGCGTATAAACAGTGGAAGCTGACCGACGAGGATTGGCGCAACCGGGAAAAGTGGGACGCTTACGAGGCGGCCGTCGACGATATGATCGAGCACACATCCACGATGCTCGCGCCGTGGACGCTGGTGGAGGCCAATGACAAGCGGTATGCGCGGATCAAGGTGCTGGACACCGTTTGCGACCGGCTCGACGAGGGGATTTCCCGCGCCGAGGCCGCAGGCGTGGCGGCGCTTGAGCTGGAGAGGGCCGGATGAACGACCAGCCGGAGCGGACGGAGCTGGCGGTTGTGGACGACGACGATTTGAACGCGCTCGTTGCCGTAGCGAACGAACTGACCGACGAAGCGAGTGGAGCAAGAGAGGAGGGCTGCGAGGAGCAAGGAGAGGTCTCTCGGCTTCCAACCGACACGGTCCCCCTCGTCGTTGCTGACGCTCCTAAGCTGCCAGGCCTGCGTGCCCCCGAACTGTATCTCAACCGAGAGTTGACGTGGCTGCAGTTCAACTTTCGCGTGCTGCACGAGGCCCGCGACCGGCGAACGCCGCTCCTGGAGCGGATCAAATTTCTGGCGATCGCCGCCGCCAACATGGACGAATTTTTCATGAAGCGGGTCGGCGGCCTCAAGCAACAGATCGGTGCCGGGGTGCACAAACTCAGCATCGATGGCCGCTCTCCTGGCCAGCAGCTGGACGAATGCCGGATTGTGATGGCGGAATTTCGCCGCCAGCAGCGCGAAGTGTTTCTCAGCGTGGTCAGTGATCTGCGGCGCCAGGGCGTTGTTATTCAGCAGTTTGCCGACCTGTCTGATAAAGACCAAAAGGAAATCCGCGAGTTTTATTATGAGAATATCTTTCCTTTGGTGACACCGCTGGCGATGGACCCGGCTCACCCGTTTCCGTTTATTTCCAATCTATCGCTGAATTTGCTGGTTACACTTCGGTTCCCCAATGAGCGGCAGCTCACGATGGCGCGGGTGAAGGTTCCCGTAGGCAGCGGCGTACCGCGCTTTCTCAAGTTCGGGGCCGTCAACCATTTTGTCCTCCTCGAAGACGTGATGGCGAACTGCCTCGCGGATCTTTTTCCCGGCATGGAAATCGCCGCCGTCGAACTGTTCCGCGTCACCCGCAACTCGAATACCGAGCGGGGCGAGGAGCGGGCCGACGACCTGGTGCAGACGATCGAGGCGGAGTTGCGTGACCGCAGGTTCGCGCCGATCGTTCGGCTCGAGGTGGAAAGCGGAATAGCACAGAACCATCGCGGTATGCTGGCCGCGGAACTGGGCCTGGACGAAGATCTCGACGTCTACGAGAGCGACGTGATGATGGGCATGCGCGACCTTTGGGATCTGGCGCGGCTCGACATTCCCCAGCTACGCGACCGCAGCCATCAGCCCATCGACAATGTCAAGCTGATGGATTCTGACAACATCTTTCACATCATCCGCGAGAACGGTCCGATTCTCGTCCACCATCCCTACGAGTCCTTCGCCACCTCGGTCGTCCGCTTTGTCCGGGAGGCCGCCGAGGATCCGAAGGTGCTTGCAATCAAGATGACGCTTTACCGCACGTCTGAGTCGACGATGATCATCGACTACCTCATCGATGCGGCCGAAAACGGCAAGCAGGTGGCGGTCAACGTCGAACTCAAGGCGCGCTTCGACGAAGCGGCCAACCTGCGGTGGGCAAGTCGCCTGGAAGAGGCCGGCATTCACGTGACTTACGGCGTCCTTGGCCTCAAAACGCACGCCAAGGCCATTCTGGTGATCCGGCGCGATTACAACGGATTACGCCGCTACGCGCACATTGGTACCGGCAACTATCACGCCGGCACGGCCCGGATGTACAGCGACCTGGGCCTGCTGACGAGCGACAAGGACATCGGGTTCGATCTCACCGAACTGTTCAACTATCTCACCACCGGCTGTCGCCCCACCCATAGCTATCGGAAGATCCTTGCGGCGCCGCATCAGATGAAGAAGCAGTTGCTGGCAAGGATCGAGCGCGAAGCGTCGGTTCATACTCCCGAAATGCCCGGCTTGATCCGCATCAAGGCCAATGCGCTGGAGGACGCGGAAATCGTCGAAGCGCTCTACCGGGCCAGCCAGGCGGGCGTGAAGATCAAGCTGATCATCCGCGACACCTGCCGGCTGCGCCCTGGCCTGCCCGGTCTCTCCGAGACCGTCTCGGTGGTCAGCATCGTCGGTCGGTTTCTGGAGCACGCGCGGATCTATTATTTCCGCAACGCGGGGCAAGAAGATTATTTCATCGGGTCGGCGGACGCGATGTCGAGGAACCTGGAGAGCCGCGTCGAGATCCTGGTTCCGATCGAAAACGCATCGCTGCGCAAGGAATTGCACGCGCTGTTTGAAACTCAGCTGGGCGATCAGCGCAGTGCCTGGGACATGCAGCCCGATGGCTCGTACGTCCAGCGCCGCCCGCGCGGCGGATCGCGCGGGCGTCCCTGTCAGGAAGTGCTGATCGAGGCCTCTCGATTGCGCTCGGAACGCGCCCGCCGGCTGCGCAAGGTCAAGCCGCGAGCCTTTGCCCGTCGGGGACCAAAGTAGCACGCTCGACGAGGGCGCCTTCGGAGGCAACACGCGGTCGGTGATGAAAACGCTCTATTTGTTCCGGCATGCCAAGTCGAGTTGGAAAGACCAACAACTGGATGATTTCGACCGGTCCCTGAGCAAGCGCGGGCGCACCGCGGCCACGGCGATGGGCCGCCTTCTTGCCGAGAAGCAGATAAACCCATCTCAGGTCCTCTGCTCCTCATCCCGGCGGACACGCGAAACTCTGGCGCGGATTCAGGAAGAACTGGTGACACCGGTTCCGGTCCGGTTCGAAAAGGGGCTCTACCTGGCAGAGTCGGCGACGCTGCTTCGAAGGGTGAGACGCCTGAATGACTCCCTCCAGTCGGTCATGCTGATCGGCCATAATCCGGGCCTTCAGCAATTCGCGCTGATGTTGGCGGATGGCGCAGAGGGAGCGCATCGTCTTCAACTCGCTGCCAAGTTTCCGACGGGCAGCCTCGCCGTGCTGGAGTCGGAAATCAACCGTTGGGGCGAGTTTCAGCCGGGCAGCGCCGTCTTGACCGAGTTCGTCCGGCCACGAGACCTTCCGCAGGAAATATAGAGTATACCCATTTGAGGCATATAAGCGCAGCGGCTGGCGGTCGATAGCGCGTGACGAAATCGGCGTAAACCGTTATACTGCGACGCAGTTCGTGCCGCTATTGGGGGGGGGAATTCGGATGGGCACTGACGGTCGGCCGACGCTGTCCAAACTCTGGGCAGCGCGCCTTGAAGTCTCGCTTTTCGCCTGGCGGATATTTGACGGGTTGTTGAGCCGGTCGCTCGACGCCTGCTTGGTGCCCCGCGCTCACCGAACCGAAGAATGCGAGCGCCCCATTGAGTCGGAGAACGTGCCGAGAATCGTCCGTGGAAGCCGGTTCAGAAAGGCGGAAGAGGCAATCGGAGCACTGGCTCTTGGCCTGCGCGGCGGCAAGGTTAAGCGTCTGGAGGCCATGATAGAGGCGATTGACGGTTTCCGGGAGGGGCGTTCGGGCGCTCAGCGGGCGCCGGAAGATCCATCTTCCCGGTCCAAAAGCAGCTGATTACCCTGCGCAAGCCGGCGCAAAGTGGTATCGGTTTACGGCGACCGAACAGGCCTGGGCGGACGGCGCCGGTTCCGGGTTTTGGCACGATGCGATGGTTTCTGCACAAACCCGACAATAAGCGTTTGCATGCCAGCCGCGGCAATGCTTCTCCTGCACCGGGTTGAAGAGTGCGGGACAGAGCGGGAGTGCGCGGATGTTGCCCGAGGCGGCATTGACCAGCTTGATTGCGACACTTTTCTCGATGATGAACCCGATTGGAAATATTGGGGTTTTCGCCGGGATGACGTCTGACCGCAGCGTGTCGGAGGCCTCCGGTATCGCCTGGTCCTGCGCCGGGGCGGTGGCAGTCACTCTTCTCGTTGTCACCTGGACCGGATCGCTCCTGCTCCAGTTCTTCGGGATCACCGTCGATTCGCTCCGTGCCGCAGGCGGCGTGATCGTCATGGTGATCGGCCTGCACATGCTGTTCAACAGTTCGTCGCACAAGCACTCGTCCGAGGAGCTGGAGGATGCCAAGACGCGCGCCTCGATTGCGGTCGTGCCGCTGGCCATCCCGATCGTGGCCGGCCCCGGGACCATGGCGGCGGTCCTCGTGGCCACCCAGCAGCATCCGCTGGTGCTGAACAGATTGGAGATTTCGGCCGTTGTCGTGGCCCTGGCGGCGCTCTGCGGCCTGCTGTTCCGCTTCGCAGCACCGATAGCCAGATGGTTGGGCGAGGCGGGAATGGGGGTCGTCACGCGGGTGATGGGCATGGTGCTGGCGGCGATCGCGATGGGAATGCTCGCAGACGGCCTGAAGGGGTTGCTGCCGGGCCTCGTCCGGTAAGAACACGATGTTTCCGCCGCCTCAAGGACCCCGGCGCCTTACCTGCGGCGTCGGGGGATGGTAGGGTGCGGGCCGGCTCCCGAGACCGGCCGGGGGCCAGGAAAAGCGAACGAGGAGAGACGCAACGATGGATGTAAGAGCGGCCGTCGCCTGGCGAGCGGGCGAGCCCCTGTCGATCGAAACGGTGCGGCTCGAAGGGCCGCGAGCGGGTGAAGTCCTGGTTGAAATCAAGGCCACCGGCGTTTGTCACACGGACGACTTCACGCTGTCGGGGCGCGATCCGGAAGGCCTTTTCCCCTGTATTCTGGGTCACGAGGGTGCGGGTGTTGTCGTCGAGGTCGGGCAGGGCGTCACTTCGGTCCGGCCGGGCGATCACGTCATCCCGCTGTACACGCCGGAATGCCGGCAGTGTGAGTACTGCCTGAACCCGAAGACCAATCTCTGCCAGGCGATCCGCCCGACGCAGGGCCGCGGCGTGATGCCGGATGGGACCAGCCGCTTCTCCCTCGGCGACCAGCCGATCCTGCACTATATGGGAACCTCTACCTTCGCCAACTACACGGTGTTGCCGGAAATCGCCGTGGCCAAGGTGCGAGAAGACGCGCCGTTCGACAAAATCTGTTACATCGGGTGCGGCGTCACCACCGGCCTGGGCGCCGTGATCTTTACCGCCAAGGTCGAACCCGGTTCTCGTGTGGTGGTCTTCGGGTTGGGGGGTATCGGCCTGAATGTCATCCAGGGCGCCCGGCTGGTCGGCTGCGACATGATCGTCGGTGTCGACGTCAATCCCGGCAAGCGGGCGATGGCTGAGAAGTTCGGGATGACCCATTTCGTCAACCCGAAGGAGGTGGACGGCGATCTCGTCCCTTACCTTGTTGATCTGACGCGGGGCGGGGCCGACTACGCCTTCGAGTGCGTGGGCAACGTCAAGCTGATGCGCCAGGCCCTGGAGTGCTGCCACAAGGGTTGGGGAGAATGCATCATCATCGGCGTCGCCAGCGCCGGCGACGAGATCGCGACGCGGCCTTTCCAGCTCGTCACCGGGCGGGTGTGGCGCGGGACCGCATTCGGCGGCGCCCGAGGCCGGCGCGACGTCCCCAAGATCGTGGACTGGTACATGGATGGCAAGATCGACATCGACAGCCTGATCACCCACGTCCTGCCGCTGGAGCGGATCAACGACGCATTCGGGTTGATGCACGCGGGCACCTCGATCCGCGCCGTCGTAACCTTTTGACCCGAATCGTGGATCCGACGATGTCTCTGAGCGCTTTGATCGTCATGCGCGGACCTGTTCCGCGTATCCACGTCTCACCGGCTGCGGCCCCAAAGTCGTGGATGGCCATGACAAGCACGGCCATGACGACGCAAGGCAGGTCGTGATGTGACGGGGACCGTTCCAGGGAACAGGTGGGCGCGGGAAGGAATGCGACGATGCAACAACTGAAAGCTCATCGCTGCTTTGGCGGAAGCCAGCAGGTGTGGCGACACCGATCGGCGGTCACCGGCACCGACATGGAGTTCTCCGTGTTCCTTCCTTTCGGGGAGGATGACGACCGCCGCCGCCCGGTGCTTTTCTGGCTGTCCGGCCTGACCTGTACCTGGGCGAACTTCACCGATAAGGCGGCAGCACAGTGCCATGCCGCGGCGCATGGGCTGATCCTCGTCTGCCCCGACACCAGCCCGCGCGGCACCGATCTGCCCGGCGAGCACGCGGCCTATGATTTCGGATCAGGCGCCGGGTTTTACGTGGACGCGGCGGCGGAGCCCTGGTCCCGGCACTACCGGATGTTCTCCTACGTTACCGAGGAGCTTCCGTCACTGGTTGAACGGCATTTCCCCGCCGACTCCGCGCGGATGGGGATTTTCGGCCATTCGATGGGCGGCCACGGTGCGTTGACGATCGCGCTGAAACAACCGGACCGCTGGCGATCGCTCTCGGCGTTTGCGCCGATCGTGGCGCCGTCGCAGGTGCCCTGGGGACGCAAGGCTTTTGCCGGATACTTCGGCTCCGACGAGGGATCCTGGCTGGCGCACGATGCCTGTGCGCTGGTGGCGCGCTCCGCGTGGCGCGGGCCGATCCTGATCGACCAGGGCACGGCCGACGAATTCCTGGAAAGCCAGCTTCGTCCCGAGCTTTTCGAGCGGGCTTGCGCCGCGGCCGGTCTTCCCCTCCAGCTTCGCCGTCAGGCGGGGTACGATCACAGCTACTATTTCATTGCGACCTTTATCGCCGATCACATTGCCCATCACGCCCGCGCGCTCGCGGCATAGACGGGGAATTGGAGAGCGTTCGCTCGCCTCAGGCCTCACCCATTGCCTTCAATCGCTGCGAAGTCGGCTTGCCGATTTCAAACGGTCGGTCAGCCGCGAGCAGTACGTCGCGCAGCACCCCCAGCATCTCGAAGAGGACGGAAAACGGCAGTCTTCGGTCACCGAAGAAGCGGGTGAAATGTTTCCACGCCAACACCGTCTGTTCCAGACGGCCAAGGACTTCACCCATCCGCCAGTAGCTCGACTGAGCCGTCTGCAAGAATTGAACAAACGGCTCGAGATTGCCTCGAAAAACCATCTCATCATACCCTTGGCGGTAGCGGGTCGAAATCGCGACAATTTCATTCCAGTCCGCGCGAATTTTTTGGCGGATGGAATTGCTCAGTGATGCGACGTAGTCGCGATCCTGCCGGGTGAGGGGCTCCTCCGGTTGTGCATGATGCATCATCCAGCCGGCAAAGTGCTTCAGAGTGGGCTGCAGGGATGCGTACTCGTACTCAAAATAGGCGATGCCGATCCACGCGTTGAGGACGTCTTCGGCGATGTCGGGCGGCAGTTGCAGCGCTTCGATCAACGGCATCACGTCGGCAATGTCACGCAGACAGAAGAGCTTCGCCGTCAAGTCTTCGACGGCTTTCTCAACATTCATCGCCGATCGGCGGTAGGCCGCGACGATGAGAGGACGCAGCCGGCCCTTCAAATGGGCCGTGAGTTTCTCGCGCACCTCCGGCGTCAATTGCAGGTAGGCCTCGGGGATATCGATTCCGGCACGTTGAAACGCGAGTTCAACCACAAACGGGCTGAACGTCGGCAATGAATCCAGGACGCGGAGCCTCTCGAGGTCATGGCCCAGTACGGAGCTCCTCTCAGCCGCCGATATCTTGTACTCGAGGAGCCGGAGAAAGCTCTCCTCGGTGAAGATGAGCGACTCTCCGCCGTCGCCGGGCCGTTGCGGGTCATAGGGCAGATAGATCAGGGTGCTGATCAGCCGGGCAGATCCACCGAAGTGTGGCTGACCCAGATCCACCCACTTGAACAGGATGGACCCGTTCAGGAACGCGTTGGCAAACATGTAGCTCTCGGGCGGGGAGTCTTTCGCCAGCTTGTTGGTGAAAAACGCGATATCAAAGCGGCGGGATGGCCCCGCTCTCAGGTACTGCTTCAGGATGTCACGCTGCATCCCCATGACTGGCCACTACATCTTCGTGAGGGCAGTTTGGGCAAACGTATCGTGGGCGCGCAGCATCGCCTCCCAGCGTCGCAGCGGCGGCGCGTAGGCGTAGCTGACGTCGATCGCAGTGGCTCGCACCAGGTGGGCTTCGACGCGGACTAAACGAGGCTTCGAACGCCGAGGCTCATTAACGCTGAAGTCGATCACCGCAAACTCGGCCGGAACAAAGTCGGCTGGTCGTACGAGGCGGACCCCGCTGCGCGAGATGTCCACGATCGCGCTTGGCCTGTCGTTGAGCCTGGCGTCGATCCCGACCACCACGTGGCGATGTTCTTTTCGACGGTCGTCGACCATGCAATTTCCACTTTGCAAAAGTCTGCTGGTGTGCGGGCACGATTGTGAAGCTGGGGCAATAATAAAGCGTTAAGAGCGGACGAACGCGTGGCGCGTCTCGTCAAGCGGCGTCATCCGCTGTAAAGAAGTCTCCGCAAGCGCCTGATGCAGACTGCTGGACGCAGTCGCGTTGGCGTCCGTCCCTGCCGGTCGAACCGCCATGACGCCGCCCGCCCGCCGCATCGAACAATATGCGGGACTTTTGATCCTTTTGCTGGTGGCTGTCGGGTGCTTCATCATTTTGCGCCCCTTTCTGACCGCGCTGTTGTGGGCGACCATTCTGTCGATCGCGACGTGGCCGGCCTTCCGCCGCTGCGAGCGTTGGCTTGGCGGGCGAACGACGCTGGCAGCGGCGGTGATGACACTGGCGCTGGCGATGGGACTGCTGGTCCCTATTGCCATCCTCGGCACCAGTCTCGCCGATAATGTCGTCCGGCTCTCCGGCATGATCGTGGCCATCTTCGAAAGCGGGCCGCCGCCGCCGCCGCCGTGGGTGGAGCAGCTTCCCCTGTTCGGCCCTCAACTGGCCGAGACATGGCACTACTTCGCAGACGACAGCACCCGCTTCGGCGAGACGGTGCGGGAGTACGCGGGGCCGGTGACACAGGGAATACTCGGCATAGGCGGCAAGCTGGGCGGCGGCCTTCTCGACCTGACCTTGAGCGTCGCCGCCGCGTTCTTTTTTTTCCGTGACGGCGCCTATGGCGCAATGCGCCTGAAAACCATGCTGACGAAAGTTGCCGGAGAGCGCGGCCACCGGCTTCTCGCCGTGGCAGAAACGACGATCAATGGCGTCGTCTATGGCATGCTGGGAACCGCGCTGGCGCAAGGAGCCCTCGCTGCATTCGGCCTGTGGTTGTCCGGCGTCCCCGGGGCCCTGTTCCTGGGCGTGCTCACCTTTCTTCTGTCGTTCGTCCCCATGGGGCCGCCCTTTGTGTGGCTCCCCTCGGCACTGTGGTTGATTTCCTCCGGCGAGCTGGAGTGGGGCATCTTCATGGGCCTGTGGGGGTTTCTTGTCGTCAGCACGGTCGACAATTTCATTCGCCCCTACTTCATCAGCCTCGGCAGCGCGCTGCCCCTTCTGCTGGTCATTCTGGGGGTTCTTGGCGGCATCGTCGCCTTCGGGCTGCTTGGCGTCTTCATCGGTCCGACGCTTCTCGCCGTAGGCTATACCCTGGTCCGCGAGTGGAGCCATTCGAAGGAGCTGGAGGGGCCGCGGGCGGCCGACGAGCGACCGGACCCTTGAGGACGGGGGACAACGGCTCGGTGCATCAGAGTGCTCGCCGCTCCAACCGCTTCCGTCGCTCGATGGCCTCGACCATGTGGGTGGTATAGAACTCGTAGGTGTTCCGGCCCTGCTCCTTCGCCCGATAAAGCGCAAGGTCGGCCTTGCGGAGAAGATCATCGGCATCCGACCCATTTAGCGGACAGAGCGCCACGCCGATGCTCGCCCCGAGGCGCACTTCATGGCCCTCGATCAGGAACGGCTCGGCAAGGCTGTTGATCACTTTGCGGGCAATGCCGGCGGCATCTTCCGGGTGGCGCAGGTTCGCGAGGATCAGCGCAAACTCGTCGCCTCCCAGGCGCGCCGGCCGCTCCTCTTCCCGGACGCACGTCTTCAGACGCCCGGCCACCGCGATCAGCAGGCGGTCCCCGATTGGGTGGCCAAGGGTGTCGTTGACATCCTTGAAGTGATCGAGGTCGAGCAAGATCAACGCCGTCAGCCGATCGGCGCGTGCCATTTCCAGATCGTGCAGCAGCCGGTTGTGGAAATCGATGCGGTTGGGAAGCCCCGTCAGCGCGTCCTGCATTGCCAGGCGCTGGATGCGGGTTTCGCTCCGTTTGCGCCCTACCGCCGTTGCAAGCAGATTGGCGATCGCCTGCACGAAGGCGATGTCGTCCTCCGAAAAGCAGCCGGCCCTTGCATCGGAGAGTTCGATAACGCCAAAGGGCCGCTCGGAGCCCGCAATCACCACGTCAGCAATGCTACGCACGCCTGCCTCCCGACAGGAAGCGCAGCGGGCGAGGTCGGATTCTCCCCTGATGTCGTCAACAACCTGTGCGCAATGAGCCGACAGGGCGCGCATCGCGGGGGCATCGACAATGGATCCGGCTGACCCTTGCAATGGCCGCGGGAGCACCTGTCCCACCGTCGCCCTTGCTCGAAGTTTGGTGGAACCGGCCCACTGCAATACTGCACAGCCACCAATTCGCAGCCGGCTCCGGACGACCAGCGCCGCATCCTGAAAGAGAGCATCGAGGCCGACGCCGGAGAGCGCGCGTTGACCGAACATCGCCACGGCGGCTTGGCGGTCGCCATAATCGGCAAGGTTTTTCTGAGCTTGCTGGCGCAGCGCGATATCGTGAGCCAGCTGTTCGTTGGCCTTTGTCAGCTGCTCGGTGCGCTCCTCGACCCGTCGTTCGAGCGAGCGGATCAGCTCCCTGTTCTCCAGGCGCAGCTTAATGGAATGCACGAGCCATCGATGAGAGCGCAGCGCAATCAGGCTGAACGAAACCAGATAAAGAACGCTCATCAGCGCCATCACGCTGGAATGGCTCCCGGGGGAGAGGGCCAGTCGGATGGCGAAGGGCAGGATCGAGGGCAGGAAATAGGCGTGGAAGGCCAGCAGGCACGGCGCGAGCGACGCCAGGGCACCGGCTCCCATGCCGCCGAGCACAAAACCCAGCAGGGCGTCGCTGACGACGCCGCCTTTGCCCTGGAACAGCCAGCCCGCTGCGCCCCAAATGAAGCCGCTCGTGGCGCACCCGGCGGCGAACAGCGCGTACCACCGCCAGGCATCGGGATTGGAGGATCGCCGGTGCCGCAGCGCGACCACGGCGCGTGCCAAGACCATCAACGCGAGCGAGCCGTACCAGACGGCGAGAGGCTGCCAGCCGATCGATGCCGACAGCGCGACAGCCAGAAGGGCTCCATTGACCAGGTTGGCGGCAAGGACCATCGGCAGGGAGCCGACGCAGAGACCGAGCAGGTGGTGACGAATATCTGGGGCATAGCGACGGCCGATCGAACTGCCGAATTTGCTCATACCCGCCGCCGCACTGATCCCCGGTTGCGGTGACGCACCCACCTGCGCCCCCGATCGCGCGGTTCAGCCCGCATCTTGTCGAACATGTTAGCTCAAGCGGGGTATATGCGAAACTATTTCGAGCGCCGGGGCATCCGATTGTGGCCCAGGCAAGGACCCAGCGGGGGAAAGGCGCCCTCCGGTCTCAGCTCCCGGCTCAGACGGCCCGCCCGTGACAGTGCTTGAATTTCTTCCCCGAGCCGCAGGGACAGGGAGCATTGCGGGCGACACGCCCCCAGGTGCTCGGATCCCGGGGATCAACGGCGATGTCAGCAGCACGCGATCGTGCCGGAACGGCCGTTCGTTGAGCCCCTCCCGACATCGACGGCTCGTTGGCCGCTCCTTCGTCGGCGAAAGCCGGATCCTGCCGCGTCTCGTGCATCTGTTGGGGCGGCGGCTGCAATGTCTGGCGAATTTCCGGCTCCAGTGACGGGTCAACCCTCAGCTCGATGTGCGCCAGCACCTGCGTAACCCGTTCGCGCAGCCGATCCAGCATCGCTTCGAAAAGTTCGAACGCCTCGCGCTTGTATTCGTTCAGGGGATCCCGCTGACCATAGGCGCGCAGGCCAATTCCCTGGCGCAGATGATCGAGCGACAGCAGGTGCTCCTTCCACAACTGGTCCAGAATCTGCAGCAGCAGGCTCTTTTCCACCATGCGCATCACGTCTACGCCGTAGTTGGCTGCCTTTTCCGCAATCTTCCGATCGGCGTGATCGCGCAGCCGCGTCCGGATCTCTTCATCGGCGATGCCTTCTTCCGCCGCCCAGTCGGTGAGGGGAAGGTCAGTGCCGAAGACGCGCAGCGTCTCCGCATGCAGGCCATGAACATTCCATTGTTCGGCGTATGCATTGGCGGGGATATGGCGGGCCACCAGTTGATCGATCACGTGGTGGCGCATATCGGCGACTGTGTGGGCGACATCCTCGGCGTGCATCAATTCCTTGCGCTGTTCATAGACGACCTTGCGCTGGTCGTTCATGACGTCGTCGTACTTCAGCAGGTTCTTGCGAATCTCGAAATTCCGCGCCTCGACCTTCTGTTGCGCCTTCTCCAGCGCCTTGTTTACCCACGGGTGGATGATCGCTTCGCCGTCCTTCAGCCCCAGCCGCTGCAGCATGCCGTCGATCCGGCCGGATCCGAAGATCCGCATCAGGTCATCGTCCAGCGACAGATAGAACTTCGATGCGCCGGGATCGCCTTGCCGCCCGGAGCGGCCGCGCAACTGGTTGTCGATCCGTCGGCTTTCGTGACGTTCCGTCCCAAGAATGAAAAGACCGCCCGCCGCCAGCACCTTTTCGCGGTTCGCCGCTACCTCGGCACGGATGCGAGCCCGGCCTGCCTGATCTTCGGGATCATTCAGTTCCTGGCGGATGCGCAAGTCGGCGTTGCCGCCAAGCTGGATATCGGTGCCGCGTCCGGCCATGTTGGTGGCGATGGTGACGGCGCCGCCCACCCCCGCCTGAGCGATGATCGAAGCCTCCCGCTCATGGTAGCGCGCGTTCAGCACCTGATGGGGGACCTTATGCTTCTTCAGCAGGGCCGCAAGGAACTCCGACTTCTCGATCGACACCGTGCCCACCAGCACCGGCTGGCCACGCCCCCGGCATTCCTCGATCATCGCGACGATGGCGTCGTGCTTCTCCGTGGCGGTGCGGTAGACCTCATCGTCATTGTCGATCCGGACGCAGGGAACATTGGTCGGAATGTCGATCACGTCGAGCTTGTAGATCTCGGCGAACTCGCCGGACTCGGTCATGGCCGTGCCGGTCATTCCCGCCAGCTTCGGATACAGGCGGAAATAGTTCTGGAAGGTGATCGAGGCGAGGGTCTGGTTCTCCTGCTGGACGTGCACGTTCTCCTTTGCTTCCAGCGCCTGATGCAGGCCCTCGGAGTACCGGCGTCCCTCCATCATGCGGCCGGTGAATTCGTCGATGATGATAACCCTGTCGTCCTTGACGACATAATCGGTGTCACGGGCAAAAAGCTTGTGGGCACGCAGCGCCTGGTTGGCGTGATGAACCAGCGAGATGTTCGATACATCGTACAAAGCGCCCTGCGCCAGCAGACCGTCCGCGCGCAGCAGGTCTTCGATCTTTTCCGTGCCGCTTTCGGTGAACGTGACAGCGCGGGCTTTCTCGTCCTTCTCGAAGTCTTCTTCGCTCAGCTTCGGGATGAGCCTGTCGATGCGGATATAAAGCTCGGAGGAATCTTCCGCCGGGCCCGAGATGATCAGCGGCGTTCGTGCTTCGTCGATCAGGATTGAATCGACCTCGTCGACAATGGCGTAGTGAAACGGCCGATGGACCATATCCTCCAGCCGGAACTTCATGTTGTCGCGCAGGTAATCGAAGCCGAGCTCGTTGTTGGTGCCGTAGGTGACGTCGCAGGCATAGGCCGCCCGGCGCTCGGCATCATCCAGTCCATGCACGATGCAGCCGACGCTAAGCCCGAGAAACCGGTAGATCGCCCCCATCCACTCCGCGTCGCGCTTCGCCAGGTAGTCATTGACGGTCACGACATGGACCCCTTTTCCCGTCAGCGCGTTGAGATAGACGGGAAGGGTGGCGACCAGTGTCTTGCCTTCGCCGGTCTTCATCTCGGAGATCATGCCGCGGTGCAGGACCATGCCGCCCAGCAACTGGACGTCGAACGGTCGCTGACCGAGTGTCCGCTTCGCCGCCTCGCGCACCGTTGCGAACGCGTCGTTGAGGAGATCGTCGAGGCTTTCACCCGTGCTCAGTCGCTCCCTCAGCACGGCGGTCCGGCCGCGCAGCGCCTCGTCGTCGAGGGCCTCAAGTTCCGGCTCCAGCGCTGTGATCGCCGAGACGTGCTTGTGCAGACCTTTCAGGAATCGTTCGTTGGCGGTGCCAAACAGCCGCCGAGCGATCGCTCCGAACATACGTGAACCTCAGAGAAGCGGACGAAGAGCCCGGTTGCGCGCGCAAAGCATCGCACCGACGCCTCGTCGCTTTGCTCAAAGACATAGACGCCGACCCGCAGGGTGTCAACGAAGGGCGGCCGCAGGACCGGCAAGAGCACAGCTCTCCTGTTCTCTCTATCGGTGCGCCGCGGGGGCTCGCGGATGTCGGCTTTGCAGCGGGGCGTCACCCGGAGCCCGAGATGAGCCCGTGCCGGCCTTAGGGCGTGCGGTCTTGCCTCGCGGTGCGCCGTATGCATGATGCGGCGTTCTTCCGATTCGAGACGAGCAGATCCCAATGACTGTCGCGCCGTCACCCTTCGCCCCCGCTGCGTTCCCGGACCTGCCGACCGTCGCCGGTGTCCGCATCGCCGCCATTGCCGCCGGGATTCGCTATCGCGGCCGCGATGACCTGCTGCTGGCCGAACTGGCGGAGGGGACGACCGTCGGGGGGATCTTCACGCGGTCGCAAACGGCGGCGGCGCCGGTGCTGTGGTGCCGCAAGGCGCTCGCCTCGGGACGCGCGCGGGGTCTGGTCGTCAACGCCGGCAACGCCAATGCCTTCACCGGACCGGAGGGTGAGCAGGCATCCGCCGATACGGCGGCGGCGGCGGCGATGCTGCTGGGATGCGAACCCGATCAGGTGTTCGTGTCGTCCACTGGCGTCATCGGCGAGCGGCTGCCGATGGCGACGCTGCTGGCGGCCCTGCCGGCCGCGGCGGCGGCGCTGGGTTCGGCGGCCTGGGAGCGGGCTGCCCTGACCATTGCCACAACCGACACCTTTCCCAAGGGAGCCGGATGCCTGTGCGCCATCGACGGCGCGCCGGTCGCGATCGCCGGCATCGCCAAGGGTGCCGGGATGATCGCCCCGGACATGGCGACGATGCTGGTCTATCTGTTCACCGACGCCTCGATCGCGCCCGAGGCTTTGCAGGCGCTGCTCGCCGCTGCCGCCGACCGGACATTCAACTGCATCACGGTGGATTCCGACACCTCGACCAACGACACGCTGCTCGTCTTCGCCACCGGCGCCGCCGGCAACCCCCGGATCGACCGGGCGGACGATCCGCGCCTGGACGACTTTCGCGATGGCCTGGAGGCGGTCATGCTCGATCTGGCGCAGCAGGTGGTCAAGGACGGCGAGGGCATCTCCAAGTTTGTCACCATCGAAGTGTCTGGTGCTGCCGATGACCGCGCCGCGCGCGCCATCGCGCTCACCATCGCCAACTCGCCCCTGGTGAAGACAGCGATCGCCGGTGAGGATGCGAACTGGGGGCGGATCGTCATGGCGGTCGGCAAGTCCGGCGAGCGGATCAATCGCGACCGGCTGGCGATCGCCCTCGGCGGGATCGCGGTCGCAGCCAACGGCGCACCGGTGCCGGGCTACGACGAAGCGCCCGTGGCACAGCACATGCGCGGCCTGGAAGTCACCATTGCTGTGGATGTCGGCGTGGGGAGCGGCGGCTGCACCGTCTGGACCTGCGATCTGACCCACGGCTACATCGACATCAATGCGTCCTATCGATCGTGATCGGCAGTCTTCGCCGAACAGATTCCTCACACTTGCGATGCCCTCACCCTCCCGCTGGCGCGGGCCCCTCCCTCTCCCGCGAGCAGGCGAGGGCAGTCGCTGCGCTCCCTCTCCCGCTTGCGGGAGAGGGTCGGGGTGAGGGCGATCGGACCCCAGTGACGGTATCACCATGACGAACCAGCCAGGTTGCCTCGGCATCGAGACGAAGCGGCCGGAACGACCGCTGCCGCTCGTGCTGGTGGCGTCCGTGGCGCTGATCGATGCGGACGCGCGCGTGCTCGTTCAGCAGCGCCCGCCCGACAAGTCCTGGCCCGGCTGGTGGGAATTTCCCGGCGGCAAGATCCACGAGAGCGAGACGCCGGAGCAGACGGTGGTGCGGGAACTGGCCGAGGAACTCGGTCTCGACATCACCGAGAGCTGCCTCGCGCCCTTCACCTTCACATCATACGCCTATGATGATTTCCATCTGCTGATGATGCTTTATCTTTGCCGCGTCTGGCGCGGGACGCCCACCGGCCGCGAGGGGCAGATCCTAAAGTGGATGTTCCCGATTGAGCTCAGCCGATTGCCAAAGCTGCTGCCGGCCGATGTCCCGCTGGTGGCGATGCTGCGCGACTGGTTGTAGCTCCTGGAAGGGCCGCAGCGCCCCTGCCGCGTCAGTGCGCCGCCTGCACGTCGCCGTCCGGAGCGTTGGTTTCGGGCTGGGCTTTCGCACTGATTTTTGACGCGTAGTCCTTGCGATTTTCGCAGGCATCGAACCGCTCGGTGGAGCATTCACGCGCGCGGCACTCGAATTCGCATCGCGCCAGGTCGGGAGAAACCGTCTCGACCAAGCCGCGGCACCACGCGGCCATCCGGGAGAACACGTTGGGCTTCCCTTCCGACGCAGACATTATGGGCCTCCCATTCTTTTGCTACCATGATACGCGCCGGGTGCTCGCTACACAACCGGCACGAAACACAGCACTCGGGCAGCACTGCCTGCGATGTGGCTCTTTGCGAGGTCGTCAGACGCGGAGGAGGCGAACGGGATCAGTCTGAACCGCGAGAGGCTGCCAGCAACGCACTTCCCTAGCGATGGCGGCTTTGGCTAAACCGCCACCGGATGGGTCTTGGCGAACCGATCCAGCTCCAGCAGGATCTCAATAACAGCCGGTAACTGCTTCATCGGGATCATGTTCGGGCCATCGCTGGGGGCCTTGTCCGGGTCCGGATGGGTTTCCATGAACACGGCGGCAACACCGATGGCTACGGCGGCGCGGGCGAGCACCGGCGCGAATTCGCGCTGGCCGCCGGACGAGGAGCCCTGGCCGCCCGGCTGCTGCACCGAGTGCGTGGCATCGAATACCACCGGGCAGCCGGTGCGCGCCAGGATGGGCAGCGCCCGCATGTCGGACACCAGCGTGTTGTAGCCGAAGCTGGCGCCGCGCTCGCAGATCAGCACGCGGTCGTTGCCGGCCGAGCGAATCTTTTCGACGACGTTGGCCATGTCCCACGGCGCCAGGAACTGGCCCTTCTTGACGTTGATCGCCTTGCCGGTCTTTGCCGCCGCCACCAGCAGGTCGGTCTGGCGGCACAGGAATGCCGGGATCTGCAGAACATCCACCGCCTGGGCGACGCGCGCGCACTGCTCTGCTTCATGGACGTCGGTGATCACCGGCAGGCCCACCTGCTCGCGGATCTCGGCGAAGATGGGGAGAGCCGCCTCAAGGCCCTCGCCGCGGGCCCCCTTCAGGCTGGTTCGGTTGGCTTTGTCGAAGGAGGATTTGTAAATCAGGCCCACGTCGTGGTCGCGGGCGATCTCGGCGAGTGCATGGGCGCACTCCAGCGCGTGCGCCCGGCTCTCCATCAGGCACGGGCCGGCGATCAGCACCAGCGGCAGATCGTTGCCAATGGACAGGCCATCGACGGTCACGTGATGCGGGGCGGTCAACCGAGGTCCTCCTTTGCGCGTTGCACGCGCCAAGCTTCGAACAAGGCGCGTGCCGCTCAATGTGGCACTCTCCGTCGGCCCTCGCAACGGCGCTGCCTCGCCTGCCCCCGGTTGCTTCCACGGTTGGTTTCGCGCTTCCGGGGGCGGCTGGGCAGGGCGCTTATGGCGCGGGTTGCAACGCGGGGCCGGGAGAGCGGACCGCGATGCGGGTGATGTTGGAGACGAACCGGCCGCCCGCCTTGTCACCCGGAACAACGAGGCGGGCCATGCCTTCACCGGAGTCCAGCGGCTGCCCGTCGCCGTCGGCAAAGGCGACCATGATCTGCTGGCCGCCGAAGGTTGGAAGCAGTTCGGCGAGCGCAACGGTCACCTGATAGCAATCGCTGGCGGTAACGACCAGGAACTTGCGGAGCGCGTCGTTCTTCTGCGCGGGGTTGTTGACCACCACCGCCGCATCGAGCAGGTCGAGCAGCGGGACGCCGATGAAGGTCTTTGTCACCAGTCCATCGCGGCCGCTGAAGTAGCTGACGGTCGCCTTGGATGGCGTGAGCCCCTGAAGGTCACTGAGCCGATAGCTCCGGGAGTTCTCCACCGCGCCAGTCAGGACAAACGACGGGGCAAAACCCCCAGCGCAGGGCGGGCTTGCCAGGGAAGTCGCCGGCAGGAAGCCGACCAGCATCATCACCGCCAAGGTCCGCATGTTTGCGAGCATTCTCATCATTGAAGTCCTCTTCTCCCTGACGCGGCAATTGAAAGGCGCGCGTCGCCGCCTGTTGCTAAAATGACAACTTAATTGCAGTGGCGCCCAGGACACCGTTTTTGTTCTGGGACAGCTTGTTCTCTTCCTGCCAGTCATAATAGAAAACGCCCCCGACCAACCGAATGCCAGGGCCCAGGGTATAAGTCCCACTGACACCGGTTTGCTCGAGACGATCTCTACCGCCATTACCGGTTTTGTTGTTGTTGCCGGTAAAGTACTCAAGGCCGACTTTATAAGGACCAAACGTGTAGGCAGCGCCGACGGACCAACTTTGCCCGTTGAACTTCGTCGTTGCCGTTCGTTGGCCCTGCGGCACCCACATCCAGCCGCCGCCGACGGTGACGCCCTCGTAGCTGAACTGCGCGCCTGCGTTGTAGCCGATCAGATTGCTGTCACTCTTGTTGGGACCGCCTGAGAAGCTGTCAGCCCGCAGAAAGCCGCCGGACGCCTGGACACCGAAGCCGCCGAAGGTTGCGGTGTAGTTGACCGCGGCGGCGACGCCGTCGTGCTGACCGGAATTCCGGCCGCCGTCACCCGTGCCGACTGCGGTCAATGCGCTGTTGTTGTCGCCACCCGGTTGCTCAAAGTTGGGGATGTAGGAAGCCCCAACCTGGAACCCTGCGAAGCGGGGCGAGATGTAGGTGAACTTTCCGGAATCGTTGTCATTGAGGCGGAGGTTGGTCGTGGCGAGCGGCGTGTCGAACAGAACGCCGCCTCCGGTCTCGAACATCCGGACCTTGACGAGATCGCCTGAATCGATCGGGATGCCGCCATCCGGCGCAGTGACGTGCAGCAGGTAAGCCGCGTTATCTTCGTCGCCGACGATGACCTGGCCGAGGGTCGGCGATTGCAGGAAGAGGTAGGACTCGTCGATGCTGTCCCCTTCGCTGAACGCCTCGATCTGAATATTCACGCCGATGGTCAGGCCGTTGTCCAAGGTCGTCTGGCCGATGACGCAGACTTCCGAATTATGCTTGTTGTCCAGAAAGACCGTGTTTTGGTAGCGAGCGCTGCTGTCGGGTGTTGCCCGTGTTTTGTAACTCTGATTGGTCGCCACCGCCCACTGCTGGTAGTAGCCGCTCAATCCGAGCTTGATCCGCTGCGGGGCGGGGGGCGCCACGACTGGCGTCGTCGGCGGCGGCACCTCGCCCGGGTGAGCCTGAGCCGCAGCTTCCGCAGACGTCAGGAAAACAATGGCGACGGATGTCAGGGCGGTAGTCGTCCATAATCTATTTTTCATTTTTATTCCCCTATTTTCCTTTGACGGTGGAAATAAGAGTCAATCTGCTGGTCTTAAGAGTTGGCCCATTTCCCAGGATAGATTTCAGGTGTTATCGCCAACTGGCGACGTGTTTAGGACCTGAGCTGATATTGCGCGGAGTTACTTGGGAAAAGTCCGAAAATCAATTTCTCGGGATGCGTTATATACGTCTGGATATAACGAGTGCAACGGCATCGGCCTGCCCGGAAAAACGGGACGGTGACACCGTGACCAAACAGCCACATCGGGCGGAAACACCGGTAAACCGCCGTCAGGGGCGTCGGACGCATTTGCGGCGGCGCCCAGGCAATCCTGGAAAAACTGGTGGCGCTGCAGGGCGAGGGCTGACCCGCTGGGGCTATGAGGGGAGGGAGGGCTGATGGGGACTCAGCGGACTTCTTGATCTGAACGGGCGCACCGAGTACGTCCGGCGGCGGGCTATCGGTTCCGGGCACCGCGGCAGCGAGCCTTCATCGGTCGCGCGGGTGCAGACCGTCGTCGGTTTCCAGGATCCTGCCGGCGGCAGATCGCGCGGCGGCGCGGCGGTGCCCGGGCATGCGGCGGTTCCCGGTCGAATCATCAGACGCGAGTTGCGTCGCCATGCCCACGTCGCCACTATCGAATTGGGCGCTGACTGCTCGTCCCCGCCCTGTCCTGGAGGCTCATGATGAGAACAAGTGCGCGGAACATGCTGCAGTGCAAGGTCGCAACGGTACGGCGCGGTGCGGTGAACGCCGAGATCGATCTCGATGTCTCGCCGACGATCAAGCTCGTCGTCATTATCACCGAAGGCAGCGTCAAGAGCCTGTCGCTGGAGCCGGGCAGTGAGGTGTTCGCGCTCATCAAGTCCAGCTTCGTGATGCTGGCGCCCGAGGGCGAGGTCGGGCGGACCTCGGCGCGCAACGTCCTGCACGGTACCGTGGCACGGCGGGAGGACGGCGCCGTCAACAGCGAGATCGTCCTCGATCTCGGCGACGGCAAGTCACTGGCGGCGATCATCACCAAGGAAAGCGCCTCCAGCCTGGACTTCAAGGTCGGCGATCCGGCCTGTGCGCTGATCAAGGCGTCCCACATCATCCTTGCCGTCGACTGAGTCGACGGACCGCTTCGCCGGGAAGAGGTCTCGATCGCCGAAAGGCACACGACTATGCGGCGCGTCCTGCCATTAGCGCTGGCCACCGTGATCACCGTGGCGGCACTGTCGCCGGCTCCGGCGCAGGAGAGTGGCGATGCCGCAACAGCGGGCGCGGCCGCCACCGAAGCCGGGCCAGGGCGCAAGATCACCCGCTTCGTCCCCATCCCGAAGACGATCAGCGCCGAGGCACAGGCGGTGCTGTCGGGGCCGCCCAGCCCTTATGCCGACGTCGTTCCGGCCACACCGGAAGCGTGGAAAACGCTGATCGCCGAGATCAACGCCGGGACCTGGACCAATCTGATCCAACCGGCGCTCGCCGCGTACCCGGTGATGGTCGAGCGCCGCGAGATCGCCGGCGTCCCCGTCGCGGTGGTCACGCCGAAGGGTCGGACTGCTCCCGCCAACAACCGTCGCACCATCCTCAACATCCACGGCGGGGCGTTTATCGTCAACGGCGGCCGGCAGGCGATCCTGGAGGCGATTCCCATCGCCAGCCTGCTGCGCATGCCGGTGATCGCCGTCGACTACCGCATGCCCCCCGACCACCCCTATCCCGCCGGCCTGCAGGACTCGCTCGCCGTCTACCAGGCGCTGATCCGCGGCCAGGACCGGCGGCGGGTCGCCGTCTACGGCACCTCGGCCGGCGGCAACCTCGCCGTCGCCATGCTGTTGCGGGCACGCGCGCAGGGCCTGCCGATGCCTGGCGCGGTGGCGCTGGTCTCACCGTGGTCTGACATCGGCCCGGTCGGCGACAGCCTCGGCACCAATGCCGTGATCGACCCGACGCTCGTGCACTACAACGGGCTGCTCCGGGCGGCAGCCGAACTCTATGCCGGCGGCATCCGCCTCGATGATCCCCGCGTCTCTCCGGTCTACGGCCGCTTCGGCCGCTGGTTCCCGCCGACGCTGCTCCTCTCCGGCTCGCGCGATCTCCTGCTCAGTGGAACGACGCGGCTGCAGCAACGGCTCGTCGAGGCGGGCGTCGTCACCGAGATGCAGCTGTTCGAGGCGCTCTGGCACGATTTTCCGGTCAGCTACGGCGTGCCGGAAGCCGCGACCGGCTGGCAGCAGGTCGCGGAGTTTATCGACCGCCGCCTCGTGCGCTGAGGCGGCGTCGCGGCGAACAAGGTAGCGCAAGCCTGAGGGATCATGATGAGAAAGGCCTTACTCGCGGTCCTGGCCGTCCTGGTCTTCGGTATCTCTGTGAAGCAGGTTTTGGCCGAAATGCGGTCGCTCTCGATTACGGCCGGCTACCGGGAGCGCATCGCGCTTCCGCCGGACGCCATCCTTGAGGTCGACTTGCTGGACGTGTCGCGGGCCGACGCTCCGTCAGTGAAAATAGCCTCACAGAGCTACCCGATGGACCACGTACCGTTCTCGGTCTCGCTGACCTACGATGATCAGAAAATCGACAGTCGCATGACCTATGTGGTGGCCGCGCGCATCCTGTCCGAGGGCCGCGTCCTCTTCCGCACCACCTCCGCCTATCCCGTCCTCACGCGCGGGTCACCGGAGCATGCCGACCTCGTGCTCGAGCGCATGAGGAAAACCCAATCCGGTCCGTGACCGCGCGGTTCCGGGGCGCCCGAATGACGGCGCGCGCGCGTGCGGCCCTCTGACGCTTAGGGGTGAGGCGGATTTCGCCGACTTGGTCCGGGAAATCCAGCATCGGCCCCGGGCAAGGGCGCGGCCATTATGCCGCCGCCGGCTGCGTCTTCTGTCGCCAGCGCAGGTAGGGAATCGAGACGACGGCCGCCGCAATCAAGTACGCGACGACGATCACCGCGGTTCGTGGGCCCGGAACCGATGCGGCGACGATCATGGCGATCCCCACATGCCGGGTCGCGCAGGCAATGGCGAGGCCGGTACGGTCGTCTTCGCCCGGACCGCCGAGCACATGTCCTACGGCAAGTGCGGCAAACGTCATTCCAACCAGCGCCAAGAGCGATGGCCAGCCCACGTCGAGAAGCAATTTCCCGTGCAGGGCCAGAAGAACAGCGACGCTGCCGAGAAGAATGATCCCGCAAACCGAAAGCAGCCGGTCGGCGATGATCTCGCTCGTTTCAGGAAACAGCCAGCGAAGAAGCATGCCAAGGATTATCGGCCCGACGAACGATTTGGCGATCAGCAGCGCGACATCCACGGGCCTCAGTTCCGTTGTTAAGCCATACAGAGGCCGCAGCAATTCCAGCCATAACGGCACCATCAAGACCGCTACGGCGGACGAGGTCACCACCAGGCTGAGCATGTAGGACTCGTGACCGATCTTCATCAGCTTTCGCGGCAGCAGCGGAGCGCCGGCAGACACCGCAAGAATGAGAAGGGCGACCTCGACCCCCTGAGGAAGGGTCAGCACCTTGAAAATAAGCAGCGCACAAAGGGGAATGACGACGTACATGGCGAGGAGCGATCGTAGCAATTGCACCGGCCTGCGCCACAGGTAGGTCAGATCGTGCAGCGTCGAACTTAACCCGATGGCAAGAATAAGAGCCACGACAGACAATTTAATCACAATCAGGATTATTTCCGTCATGGCTTAAGTGCTCAGCCCAGAATATTGCATTAGTCCCTGCCGTCGCAGAGGGCGCATCTGGCTTTGTATAAATGCTTTTAACACTTTATAGGACTGGCGATCTGCGCTTGTGCCGCGACTAATTCTTTCTGTGGTTTGGCACGAGCCTTCTGCGTGTATTTGTCATGATCGTCTTTGATCTCTTGCCGCAACTCGCGCACCTGGTCCTTGCAGTCAGCCCGCGCCGCTACCCCCGGGAGAATGAGGGCGACAAGCAGAAGCGATATCGCGATAAGTTTCATCGGGCGCTCACAGGTCCAGCTTGGCTCGGAAGCCGAGCGTGTAGGCGGTATCGACGTTGTCGAGAATCGGCTCGGTCACCTGAAAATCCGGTGTAAAGTGCAGCCATGGCGTGACCGCGACGTTGTAGTACGCTTCGAACCCCCAATAGTTCTTGTTCAGGCTGTCGCTGATGTCACTGACATTGCGCGAGATCCGCCCGTAGTAGGGAGCAACGCCGAAGGTATCGTCGTCGCGGGTCGGGATGAGTCCCCGCCCGGCCAGCCCCAGGGCAAACGTCCACTCGAAGGGATTGACGTCGGCGTTGGAGTAACCGACGCGGCCGAAGACGCCGACCCCCTGCAGCCTCTCCTGATCCGCATCATAGCCGACGGACGCCAGGTCCTGACCCGGCTCGACATAGACGTACTGATGGAAATTATAGGCGAAGACGCCCGCGCCGCTGCTTGACGACTTCTCACGTGTAATGAAGGACTTGGTCAGGTCGTCAAGCCGGAGAAATTCCTTGGTGTTGTAGTTGTAGCTGACGTTCTGGCTGCCCGGCAGGCCGAAAAAGCGGGTCGGGAAGCGCCACTCCAGCGCATAGTACTGCTCGTCGAAAAAATTGCTGTTGAGGCCGGTATCGCTGGGATCGACCTGCGGATCAGCGAACACGAAGTTAAGCGTTGCCGGGCGGTGCATGAACGGGTTCGGCGTGAACGCGACAGCACCCAGCCCGTTCAGCACGTATGGCGTGGTCAGCACGCTGTTCGGCGAAAACGCCAGTTCAGGGCTCATAAACCCCGTGCGGCCGCGACCACTGACGAGGTTGTTGGTATCGCCGTCGAGCGTGTCGAGGCGGCCGATGAACAACCCCAGCCACGGCGTGACGAACTGTGTTGCCATCAGCTTGCTGACGACGAACGAGTTGTCGTTCGGCTCCGGGAACAGACCGACCATGTTGACGGCGGGAAACGTGCCCGCCTCTTTGTTGACGAACGCGCCGTACTGCTGCTCAAGGCGGAAGTCGAGGAACCCGCCCGGCCACAGACCGGCGCGGTCGCTGCTGAACTGGGACTCGAGGTAAAGCGAGCCGCCGTTGTCCCACTCCTCGTTGCGACCGCCGCCGACAACGCCCTGCACCGTGTTGACGACGTTGATGCCGACGGTGACGCCGTGATCCGCGAGCCACGACCGCGCGCCGAACCAGTCGCCGGTCAGAGGCTCCGGCGACCAGCGCGGTCCGGACAACAAACCGCTACCAAAATCGCTGCCCTGGGCGGCAGCCGTTTCGGCTGGCGCATCCTCAACCGGCTCCTGGGCGTAACTTTCGACGGGGATCAGGAGCAAAGCCGCGACGGCAGGAAGTCGGCTGGCGGCCCAAGTGTCCGCCAGCCTATTGGGCAGTGCTCCTGCCTCCCGGCGGAAATAGCGCATCGAGACCCCTTAAAGCCGCGGTTGGCTCCTCGAATCCCTACTGCACCGCCATAAGAGCCTTCGCGAGTTCCTTGCGCAGACGGGCCTTTTCCTCGTCGCTCAGGTTTTCTGGTTCAAGAACCACGGCGAAGCGCTTGAGCGTGCCGGAGAATGCATAGGGCATGGCACCGGCATAGTCCTCGCTGACCGGCGTACCGGTGTCCTCTCCCACGTCGAACGTTTCGTCGAGGGAGAAACGGACGCCGATTGTTTGCGGGATTTTGCCTTGGGCAACCTGCTTTTCGTCCACCAGCAACGTGGCGGTCGCGCCCTCGCCGATCCCTCCGCCGTCATAGTCGAACTTGACCCGCACGACGTGATCGCCGGGCGGCAGAGTTTTATTAGAGGCGATACGGAACTTGTGCTCCGGCTGGTTTGACAGCGCGTAGACAAACACCGGCTTGCTGTCCTTCAGCATCAGCGCCCAGCCACCGAACCGTCCGCCGATCGTCGCCAGGACGCCACTCGCGCCGCCCTTTGGAACGGTGACCTCGGCCGCCGCAGTCCACGACTTGTTTTTGAAGTCGGGCGCCGAGCCTTCCGGGATGCGGATCATGCCGGGATAGTACGCGAACTCCGTGCGGCCACGCGTGAGGCTCGGCCTGATCGAGGGATCGGCGCGCGACGCGAAACTAGAGTCGAGGGGATAGACGTTATACTTCTTTGCCTCGACGTCGAAGGCGTCCTGCAGTTCCTTGAGCTTTTCAGGATTTTTCGCGGCCAGATTGTTGGCCTGACTGAAATCCTCACTGATGTTGTAAAGCTCCCACTTGAAGTCGTCGGGGTTCGGTTCTTCACCAATCGTCACCCACGGCAGCCGGAGCGGGGTGGTGTTGGCCATCCACCCGTCCTTGTAGATGCCGCGATTGCCGACCAGCTCGAAGTACTGCGTCGTGTGACGTGTGGCGGCCTTGGCGTCGTCGAAGGTGTAGACGAGGCTGGTGCCATCCAGCGGCTTCTGTTCCGTGCCGTCCAGAATCTTCGGCGGAGTGATGCCGGCGGCTTCATAGATGGTCGGCACGATATCGATCACGTGCGCGAACTGCGACCGCAGGCCGCCCTTATCTTTGATGTGCGCCGGCCACGAGATGACCAGACCATTGCGTGTCCCGCCGAAGTGCGACGCGACCTGCTTCGTCCACTGCATGGGCGCGTCCATCGCGTGCGCCCAGCCGACCGGATAGTGATTATAGGCGAGCGGACCGCCTAACTTGTCCATCATCGAGAGGAGGTAGGGGAGGCTCTCCTTGACGCCGTTGGCCGCCGTCGCGACCTCGTTGGTCGTGCCCTGCAGGCTGCCTTCGGCGCTGGCACCGTTGTCCCCCATGATGAAAATGACGAGTGTATTGTCGAGCTGGCCGGAGTCCTTCACCGCGCTGAGCAGGCGCCCGATCTGATTGTCGGCGTAGGAGAGTGCGCCGGCGTAGACCTCCATCATCCGCGCATACAGACGCTTCTGGTCCGTCGACAGCGTGTCCCAGGCGGGAATTTGCTCTGGCCGTGCGGTCAGCTGGGTGTTCGGCGGGACGATCCCGAGCTTGATCTGGCGGGCCAGCGTCTCCTCGCGGACCTTGTCCCAGCCCTGGTCGAACTGGCCCTTATACTTGTCGATCCACTCTTTCGGCGCCTGATGCGGCGCGTGCGCCGTCCCGGTCGCGTAGTACAGCAGCCAGGGCTTGTTTGGCGCCAGCGCGTGCTGCATGCGCATCCAGGCCATCGCCTTGTCTGCAAGGTCATGATCGAGGATGTAGTCCGGCTTGCCGAGGTACGGCTCGATCGGCGTCGTGTTCTCGTACAAGGCAGGATGCCATTGATCGGAGTCGCCACCGAGGAAGCCATAGAAATATTCGAAGCCCAGACCGCTCGGCCACAGGTCGAACGGCCCGGCCTGACTCGACATCCAGTCCGGCACGTTGTGCATCTTGCCGAACCATGATGTGTTGTAGCCATTCTCCCTGAGGACCTCTCCGACGGATCCGGCGCTCGCCGGGACCAGCGAGTCGTAGCCTGGATACCCCGTCGCAAATTCGGTAATCACGCCACTGGCAACCGAATGGTGGTTCCGCCCGGTGATGAGCGCGGCGCGGGTCGGCGAGCAGAGTGCCGTGGTGTGGAACATGTTGTAGCGCAGTCCGTCGTCCGCGAGCTGCTGCATGGTGGGCGTCTGAACCGGCCCACCGAACGTGCTGCTGGCGCCGAAGCCAACGTCGTCCGTCAAGATCAGCAATACATTTGGAGCGCCCTCCGGCGCCTCGACACCCTTCGGAAAATCGGGTGTCGAGTCCTTAGCCGTGCGTTCGATCTTGCCTTGGAAGGGCGCCGGCGGTATCGGCAACACGGACCGGTCCACTTGATCGCTGGATGCCTTGGAGTCCTGAGCATGAGCGAGTGGTGAAGCTGCGACTGCAAGCCCGAGCACCATCACCGCTACGACGCTAATGCGGCGCATGACGTTCCTCCCCGGTGAATCCTTATCGCCGGCCCCATCGATCGAGACCCGGGCGGCCTTTTTTAGCGATATTATTAAATCAGGATTCCACCGAGAACAAAACCCCTGGTCGTTTGTGTTTATGGCTTTTCGTATACCTCGCGTAGAGTGGCCAACAGGCGGCGCGAGCAGCGGGCATTGATTTCAGACGTTTGGGGTCTTGTGCAAATTCTGGAGAATTCGCTCAGCGTCAGTTCTGGGTGGGAGCAGCCTTCCCTTTGGTGCTGCAGCCGGAGGTCTGGGACATCTGCTCCACCTGGGAATTTTCAACAATTCAATAACATCTGGGGCAGCACTCCCGGAGTTTGTTGGGACATTGCCTAGAATCCGTGGGAGGAGCCGACTCATGAACCGTCTATCTGCTGTTGCGGCGGTCGGCCGCCTGTTGACGTTGGCAGTCCTGCTCGCCGCCGCCCTCTGCGCGCAAGCGTTTGCCGCCACGGATCCGCTTCGGCCCTGGAGTGACGGCCCAGCCAGGCAGGCCATTATCACATTTGTGAACGAGACCACCGAGCAGGCCGGTCCGAATTATGTTCCGCCGGCCGAGCGCATCGCAGTCTTCGACAACGATGGTACTTTGTGGCCTGAAAATCCGATGCCGGTCCAGTTGGCCTATATACCACGGTCGCAAACCCGCGACCGAGCCTCGGCGTGATCGTTCACCACACCGATGCGGAACGTACGCCAGAGGTACGTCGCGACCAAGACCGCCCCCACCGCGGTCAACTTGATCACCCCCCCCTCCACGTCCCGCAGGTACGGTCGCAGGTTGATCCCGCGCAGATGGATCGGGCGATCCGGTGTTGGTGCCGACAAGCGCCGAAGCGCGCGCGTGCGCAGTCGCGCGGTTCCCCACAGTAAGGCGGCGAAGGCCGCGGTCGCGAGAACGGCGAACAATGCGCCGCTCAGCAGAATCGGCAATCGCCGCTGGTCGGCGCGCGCTGCCAGCGCTTCCTTCAGGCGGCTCACGGCCTGTGAGGCGAACGCTTCGAGCGTCTGGTCGAAATCGGGATCAAGATCTTCAGCCGTCAGTCCGAAGAGCGTGCGCCCCTCGAGCTGTATCCAATAGCCGCTGATCTTTCCGAATGAGCCGGGAACGGCTTTGACCGCGTCGACCGGGGCATCGAGCGGCAGACGGCGAATTCGCGTCTCGATACCCTCGACCCGCATGGCCGGCGTCACCGATCCGATCTTTGCCCGCAGTTCAACGATCGGCCGGTTCCAGACGCGGACGGTTGCGGGTTCACCAATACTGACGGTCGCGGTGCTGGGGTCGGGAAGAGAGGCCTGCGCACGGGCGTACGAGCACGCTGCGAGGGCGGCGGCCAGCACGATCATCAGAGAGGCCGCAAGCCGGATGAGCTTGCGTTCCGGTCGAAAAGCGGCCACCGCCGACAGCCCCCTGGACCGTGTTGACGACGTTGACGCCGACGGTGACGCCGTGGTCAGCACCAACCAAGCAATATTCCGGGCTGCCCGGCAAGGACCGCAGTGATCCGGTCAAAAAGGGTATCGGCCGGTCATGCTCGAAAGGGTGCTCGCAAAGCGATCAACTGCGGCGGTTGCAGCGGCGGACCCGCACACCAAACGTCAGACTCGATCCATCAGGGGCGCAGCTTGGTAACGAACGCATCGCTGTCCGATTGGCCGGCGATCAAAACGTTGCCGTGAGCGTCCGTGGCGACGCCGGTTGCGCCATCGTCCTGGGGCGAGCCGATCTGGCGCGTCCACACGAGATTGCCCGGAGCACTGTACTTCGCGACGAAGGCATCGTCGGACCCCTGGTTGTGCCCCCCGAGGGAGCCGCCCGTTTGCCCAGCAATCAGCACGTTGCCGTCGGTGTCCGTGGCGATGCCGTTTGCCCCATCGTGCCGCGGCGAGCCGATCTGGCGTTTCCACACGAGTAGGCCCGAGGGGCCGTACTTGGCGACGAAGGCATCGTCAAGTCCTTGGTTGTCCCCCCCGAGGGAGCCGCCCGTTTGCCCGGCGATCAGCACGTTGCCGTAAGTGTCCGTGGCCACGCCGTTTGCGCCATCGCGCTGGGGCGAGCTGATCTGGCGCGTCCACAGAAGATCGCCCGAGGCACTGTACTTCGCCACGAAGGCATCGTCGGA
>Ga0056909_1000099_pt1 | contig 151592 bp, 145 predicted proteins | sample EBPBio102011_DNA_FD_62115 | JGI IMG/M metagenome (GOLD analysis project Ga0056909, IMG submission 62115) | Wastewater treatment Type I Accumulibacter community from EBPR Bioreactor in Madison, WI, USA - Reactor 1_1/10/2011_ DNA | ecosystem: Engineered > Bioreactor > EBPR > Anaerobic-Aerobic >... | reverse complement strand
CCGGCGGCGGGCAGGGAAAGGACAGCGTGTCGTGAACGCGGATCAGGCGGCCTTGCGCATCACCGCCGCCTCGATCGAGGCTTCCAGGATATCCAGCGCCTCGTGCAGCTGCGCCATCGGGATGGTCAGGGGCGGCAAGAGGCGGATGACGTTGTAGCGCGTGCCGCAGGACAGAAGGATCAGGCCCCGCGCCTCGGCCTCGGCCACGACGGCGGCGGTCAGCGCCGCATCCGGCGCATTGCCGGTGCGATCTATGACCAGTTCGAAGGCGTTCATCGCCCCCAACCCGCGCACATCGCCGATGCAATCCATACCCTGCTGTGCCGCGATCTGGGTCAGGCGCGCGCGGATCACCTCGCCGATTTCGGCGGCGCGGGCGCAGAGGTCCTCGTCCTTGATCACGTCCAGCACCGCATGGGCCGCCGCGACGGCCAGCGGATTGCCGGCATAGGTGCCGCCCACGCCGCCGGGGTTCGGGGCATCGACGATCTCGGCGCGGCCGGTCACCGCCGACAGCGGGAAGCCGCCGGCCAGACCCTTGGCCATGGTCACAAGATCAGGCACCACGCCGGAATGGTCGAAGCCGAACATCCGCCCGGTGCGCGCCATGCCGGCCTGCACCTCATCGGCGATCAGGACGATGCCGTGACGGTCGCAAATCTCGCGCAGGGCGCGCAGGAAACCGGCCGGGGCGATGTTGAAGCCGCCCTCGCCCTGCACGGGTTCGATGATGATGGCCGCGATCCGCTCGGGGTCGACGGACGAGGCGAAAAGCCGCTCCAACTGGCCCAGCGCCTCGGCCTCGGTCACGCCATGGAAGGCGTTCGGGAAGGGGGCATGAACGATTTCGGGCGGCATGGCGCCGAAACCCTTCTTGTAGGGCGCGACCTTGCCGGTCAGAGCCATGCCCAGAAGCGTGCGGCCGTGGAAGGCGCCCGAAAAGGCGATGACGCCCGACCGGCCGGTGAAGGCGCGGGCCATCTTGATCGCGTTTTCCACCGCCTCGGCGCCGGTCGTGACGAGCATGGTCTTCTTGTCGAAATCGCCCGGGGTCGCGGTGTTCAGCCGTTCGGCCAGCGCGATATAGCCTTCATAGGGGGCGACGTGGAAACAGGTATGGGTGAAGGCCTGGGCCTGGTCCGCGACGGCGGCCATCACGCGCGGGTGGCGGTGGCCGGTGTTGTTCACCGCGATCCCGGCGGCAAAGTCGATGAAGCGGCGGCCTTCGGCATCCCAAAGCTCGGCATTCTCGGCGCGGGTGGCATAGATGCCGCGCGTGGCGACCCCACGGGCGACGGCGGCAGATTTGCGGGCGGAAAGCCGGGCGGATTCGGTCATGGCGGTGCTCCCTGGATCTTAGGCAGGTCAGCGGTAGCAATGATCAGAATATTGAGCAAGATGTTTTGAATTGCTGCGCACCAATCGACAAAAGATTGTGCGCCCAATGACCAAGCCTTATGGTTTGAAAAAGGGCAGGATGGCGGCCATGGAAAACTTCAATGTCGGCGAAAGACTAAGGCAATTGCGCCAGGGCGCCGGGCTTTCGCAGCGGCAATTGGCCGAAGCCTCGGGCGTGCCGCATGGCCAGATCTCGATGATCGAGACCAACAGGTCCAGCCCATCCGTGGCATCACTGCGCAGAATTCTGGGCGGACTTTCGGTCACCATGTCGGAATTCTTTGAACCGGACGCCCCGGTCAGCCAGTCGGTCTTCTTCAAGCCGCAAGACCTGCGCGACCTGACGACCCGGCTTTACAGCACGCTCGACGACCCGCGCGGCAAGATGGTGCTGCAACAGGTGGGCGACGCCAAGGCGCATAATCTGCAGATCCTCTACGAACGCTATGAACCCGGGGCCGATACCGGCGCGCAGATGCTGGAACATGTCTCGCATGAGGGCGGCGTCGTCATCGCGGGCGAGATCGAGGTGACGGTGGGCGATCAGTGCAGCGTGTTGAAGGCGGGGGACAGCTATCTGTTCGACTCTACCCAGCCGCACCGCTTCCGCAACATCGGCGACCGCGAGGCGGTGGTCGTCTCGGCCTGCACGCCGCCCTATCTGTAAGGGCAAAGGCGCGGCCCCTGCGGACCGCGCCAAGACGTCACTTGTTCATCAGCACATCCAGCGGGACGGGCTTCGAGATGCGCCATTCGTCCACCCGCGCGGGCTTGCCGTTGGTGATCTCGATGATCTGCATCAACGCGGTGGTCTGGTGGTGCACTTCGGCGCTGAAGCTGCGCGGGCCGAAGGCGGTGGGTTCGTCGCGCATCTTTTCCAGCTCGGCCGTGACAGCGGCACCATCGACCGTGCCCGCCCGTTCAACCGCCTTGGCCCAGAGGTCGATCAGCACATAGCCGGGATAGGCATATTGGCTGGCCGGGCGGCTGCCGGTCTTGGCCTCATAGGCCTTGTTGAAAGCCTCGACCTCGGGGCGCGGATCATCGCCATAGATCGAGCCCTGCACCGGAACGACAAAGCCCGACAGGTCCGGCGTGGCGTCAAGCCAGTAAGAGCCATCGACCGCAGAGCCGTTCAGGATCAGCGAGGTGATCCCCGCCGCGCGCAACTGGCGCACCGCCGCCGCCGCCCCCGGCATGACCGAGCACAGCATGATCACATCGGGCTGTTCGGGCAGGGCCTTGATCCGGGTGATCTGGCTGGCGATCGAGGCATCGTCGTTCTTGAACGTGTCGCTGCCGACGATCTGCGCGCCTTCAAGCTGCGGGAACATCCAGTTGAAGCCGGTGCAGATGCCCTTGTTATATTCGATGAACGTGTCTTCCAGCACATAGGCGCTGCGCGCCTCGCGCTTGGCATGGGCCCATTCGGCCATCGTGGCCCCCTGCACTGCCGCCAGGACCGAGGCGGAGAAGCTGTTCGGGCCGACGCCCTGGATGCCGGCCTTCACGTCCTCGGCGCAGAGGAAGAAGCTGTTCATCCCCTCGCCCTCCGCCACCAGCGCCGCCGGGGCGCCAAAGTCGTAGTCGCAGGAGACGACCATCATCTCGGCGCCCTGATCCAGCACGTCGAGCCCGGCCTTGGCGCTTTCGGCGCGGTCGGTGCGGGTATCGGCCTCGACCACCTTGATCTGGCGGCCCAGCAGGCCACCTGCGGCATTGATCTCGTCGATGCGGATCATCGCGGCGGTGGCGGCGGGGCTGTCATAGGCCTCCATCCAGCCGGATTTCGCGATGGCGAAACCGATGGTCAGGTCTTCCTGGGCCAGCACGGGCTGGGCAAGCAGGGTCAGTGCCAGGGCATGGCAGGCTAGTCTTTTCATTTTCTTTCTCTCCTGTTGGTCGGGTCTATCAGGGCGCGTCAGAAGCCCGGCCCGCGACCCAGCGGGCAGGCAGCATGACCTCGCGTCCGGCCATCAGGCCTGCGGGACGGAAGATCAGGATCAGGATCATGGCGACGGCGAGGATGATCTCCTGGCTGCCAAGGGGCAGGGCGAAGGTCGCGGCGCCGATGGAAAAGCCCTTTTCCAGCCGGACCAGCCCCTCGACCGCGATGGACAGGGCCAGCACCCCCACCACCGCGCCCGAAAGCGAGCCGACGCCGCCGATCACCACCATGGCCAGCATCAGGAAGGTCAGGCTCAGGTAGAAGCCGTCCGGGTTGATGACGCCGATGAAATGCCCCATCAGCGCGCCCCCTGCCCCGCAGAAAAAGGCCGAAAGCGTATAGGCCAGCAGCCGGTGGCGATAGCGATCGATGCCCGAGGCGGCGGCGGCCACCTCATCCTCGCGCGTGGCCCGCAGCGCCAGGCCCGAGGCCGAGGCGGCATGGAAGGCGGCGACCAGAATGGTTGCCACCGCCCAGCCCAGCGCCACCCAGGGCGAGACATAGCGGTCAAGACCGACGACCGAGGAGGTTCCGCCCGTCACCGGCGTCCAGTTCGCCCAGATGGTGTTGACCATCGCAAGAAAGGCGAACGTGGCAATCGAGGCGGCGATGCCCGACAGGCGCAGGATCGCCGCACCGCTGAGCAGGGCGACCAGCGCCGCCACACCGCCCGCCATCAGCGCGGCGGGAAGGACATGCCAGTCGGCGGCGGCGATCACCTCGGGCAGACCGGGCAGAAGCGTGGCTTTCATCGCGGGCTTCAGGGTCAGCCAGGCCGACACATAGGCGCCGATGCAGGCAAAGGCGGCATGGCCAAAGCTGACGACACCCGAATTGCCGACAAAGACCCAGAAACCCACCACCAGGGTGACGCGGATCAGCGTCTCGGCGGCCATGCGGGCGATGGAACGGTCGCCCAGCGCCAGGGCCAGCAGCACGAAGCCCAGCAGAAGAAGCGACAGGACGACCGGCGTCGTGGCCGACATGCGGCGGCGCAGCGTGTGTTGACTGGTCATGGATCAGACCCTCGGCTTGGCCCCGACCGGGGCGAAAAGGCCCTGCGGCCGGAACAGAAGGACAAGGATGACGCCGCCATAGAGGAAGGCGTCGCGGAAGGGCCGGGCTTCGGCGGGCAGACCGGCCTGCAAGATCGCCGATGCCGCGCCGATCCCCAGACCGGCGGCGACCGCGCCCGTAAGGCTGCCCATGCCGCCGACCACCGTGGCGATGAAGGCCACCAGCATGATCTGCCCGCCCATGCGCACATCGGCCACGCCGGTCTGCGCCACCATCACCAGCGCCACCACGGCGGCCAGCGCGCCCGACAGGGCGAAGGCGCAGGAAATCACCCGGTTCGACTTGACGCCCAGCATCCGCGCCATGGTGAAATCCTCGGCCGCGGCGCGCATTTCCAGCCCGACCCGCGTCTTGCGCAGGATCACCGCCAGCCCGGCCAGGATCGCGGCCACCGCCGCGATGACGATCAGTTGCAAGAGCGGCACCGAGGCGCTGGCCACCTGCACCGGGTGGCCCAGCTCGGCCCAGAGGCTGACCGCCTTGGGCCGCCCGCCATAGACCACCAGAAGCAGGTTCTGAAGCGCCACGCCCAGCGCGAAGCTGCCGACCATCAGCGCCACGGGCGAGGCGTTGCGCATCGGCCGGAAGACCAGCGCCTCGGCCAGGACCGCCAGTCCCGCGCCGATCAGCAGGATCGCCGGAACCAGCAGCGGCGTCGGCAGGGCACCCAGCCCCAGCACAGCCAGCGCATCGGTCGAAGGCACGATCAGCGCGAAGACGGCGCAGGCGATGAACTGGCCATGCGCGAAATTCACCAGCCGCATGACCCCGAAGATCAGGGCGATGCCCAGCGCGGCGATGGCATAGATGCCCCCCAGCGCCAGCGCGTCGAACAGCAGTTGCAGGCTCATGCCGCACCTCCGAAATAGGTTTCGGTCAACAGGTTTCGGGCGGCGAAGTCCCTGGCATCGCCATCCGCGACGATCTTGCCGCCGCGCATCAGAAGCATCCGCCCGCCGACGCGGGCCGCTCGGGCCGAGGATTGCTCGACGATCACCAGCGTCAGGCCGCGCAACTGCTGCAACTGGCACAGCCGGTCATAGACCTCGTCCACCACCTTTGGGGCCAGGCCCAGGGACGGTTCGTCCACCAGCATCAGCTTGGGGTTGGTCATCAGCGCCCGGGCGATGGCCAGCATCTGCTGCTGCCCCCCCGACAGCGCCCCCGCATTGGCCCGCGCCCGTTCGCGCAGGATCGGAAAGGCGGTGAAGACGGTTTCCAGATCATCGTCCACCGCCCCCCGGTCGCGGCGCATTCCGGTGCCGACCAGCAGGTTTTCCAGCACGGTCAGCCCGGGAAAGATCCGCCGTCCTTCCGGCACCATCGACAGGCCGCGCCGGGCGATGGATTCCGGGCCAAGGCCCGACAGGATTTCGCCATCCATCTCGATCCGGCCATGCGCGGCGCGCACGGACCCGGCGATGGCGGAAAGAAGCGAGGATTTCCCCGCCCCGTTCGGCCCCGAGATGAACACCCGCTCGCCCTCGGTCACGGCAAAGGACAGATCGGACAGCGCGGTCAGCTTGCCATAGCGGACGGCAAGGTCGAAGACGCCCAGCTTTGCCATCACGCGGCCTCCGCATGAACGCCAAGATAGGCCTCGCGCACCGCGCCAGAGCCCAGGATGGCCGCCCGGTCGCCGCGTTCGATGACCCGCCCGCCATCCAGCACCACGACATCCGAACAGACCGACAGGACCAGGCCCACGTTATGCTCGATCAGCAGGCAGCCTGTGCCACGTTCCGAAGCAATGCGCCGGATCAGGCCGGCAAGTTCGGTGGCCTCGGTCTCGGACATGCCGGCGGCGGGTTCGTCGAGAAGCAGATAGGCGGGCTTACCCATCAGCGCGCGGGCGATCGCGACCCGCCGTTCATCGGTATAGGGCAGGCCCGCGGCCGGGCGGCTTTCCAGCGCGGCGATGCCCATCCAGTCCAGCAGGGCGCTGGCCTGGTGTTCGGCCTCGGAGCGGCGCAGGCCCAGGCCGACGCCGGTGCAGGCCAGATTGTCCAGCACGTCCAGCCCGGCGAACAGCCGCCCGGCCTGGAAGGTGCGCGCCACGCCGGCGCGGCGCAGGCGGTGGGCGGACAGGGCCGAGACATCGCGCCCGTCCAGAACCACCTTCCCGCTGGTCGGGCGCTGGAACCCGGTCAGGACATTGACGCAGGTCGTCTTGCCCGCCCCGTTCGGGCCGATCAGCCCGACGATCTGCCCCGGCGCCACGGCGAGCGAGACATCGCTCAGCGCCCGGAAGCCGCCAAAGGCGACCCCCACCTGGTCCAGCGCCAGCGCCATCTCACGCCACCTCGGTGGCGCGGGCGGCGGGATGGGCGGCGGCTGACTCGGTCACCGGGACCAGGACATAGCAGGCCGACGCGTCCAGCTCGGCCGTCCAGCCCGGCTCGATCACGATCGTGGTGGTCACTTCCTGGATGACCGCCGGTCCGATGATGCGGTCGCCCGCACCCAACAGCGTGCCGTCATAGACCGGCGTGTCATGCGCCACGCCCTCGCCGTTGAACACCATCTCGCGCGTGCCCTTCAGGGCGGAATGCGCGCCCTTGCCGGGGGCCGAAGCCATGCGGCCGGGCTTGTCCACCGCGCCGGTGATGGCGCTTTCGACATTCACCACCTCAACCGCGCTTTGCGGCTCGGAATAGGTGTAAAGTTCCTCATGGCGGGCGTGGAAGGCGGCCTTAAGACGCTCCAGCGCGGCTTCGGTGATCTCGAAAGGCTCGATATCCACCGTGCATTCATGCACTTGCCCGACATAGCGCATGTCCAGGCTGCGGCGCACCGCGATGCGGTCTTCGGTAAAGCCGTCGGACATAAGGTCCTTGCGCCCGCGCGCCTCAAGCTCGCCGAACAGCTTGTTCAGCCGGGCGGCGGATTCGGCGCCTTCCAGACGGGCGGCGACCGGGGCCATGTAATTGTATTTCACGTCCGACAGGATCTGGCCAAAGGCACAAAGGCCCGAGGCCAGCTTGGAGATCAGCACCTTGCGCGTACCCATTTCCCGCGCCAGCGCCGTGATATGCGCCGCCGTCGCTCCGCCCGCGCAGTTCAGCACGAAGTCGCGCGGATCATAGCCGCGTTCGACCGACACGCGGCGGATGGCGTTGACCATGTTGTTGTTCACGATGGTGAACATGCCATAGGCCGCCTTCTCGACGCTGATCCCCAGCGGATCGGCCAGATGCGTCTTGATCGCGCGGCGGGCCTTTTCGACGTTCAGCGGCAGACGGCCACCGACCAGCCCGTCGGGGTTCAGATAGCCCAGAACAAGGTTGGCGTCGGTGGTGGTCGGCTTCTCGCCGCCCTGGTCGTAGCAGGCAGGCCCCGGCTCGGACCCGGCCGATTGCGGCCCCATCTGCATCAGGCCCATGCTGTCGATCCAGCCGATCGACCCGCCCCCCGCGCCAAGGGTTTCCACCTGGATCATCGGAATGCCGATGCGGTAGCGCAGGAAATCGATGTTCTTCGACACATTCGCCCGCCCGTCGCGGGTCAGGGTGATGTCGAAGGACGTGCCACCCATGTCGACGGTGATGATGTCCTTCATCCCCCAGGGCTCGCCCAGCCAGAGCGCGGCCTGCGGGGCCGATGCGGGGCCGGAGTTGATGGCGTAGACCGACTGGTCGCTGACCACATGGCCCAGCGCCAGACCGCCGTTCGACTGGAAGTAACGCACCGGATGCCGCGCGCCCAGCGACTGGAAATAGGCATCCACCGCCTCGACATAGCGCTGAAGGATCGGGGCCAGATAGGCGTTCACGATGGCGGTCGAGGTGCGGGTGTATTCGCGGACCTGCGGATAAAGCTGGCTGCCCACGGTCAGGCGGACATGTGGCATCATCTCGCGCACGATCTCGGCGGCGCGGGCCTCATGTTCGGGGTGCAGGACCGACCAGACGAAGCTGATCGCCACCGATTCCACGCCTTCGCGCAGGAAATGGCGGCAGGCCTCGCGCACATCTTCGTCGTTCAGGGGCGTGTGGACCTTGCCGTTGGACAGGACCCGCTCGGCCACACCCCAGCGCAGGTAGCGCGGCACCAGCATGGTCGCGGGCGGATACTCGGGATCGTAGCGATAGCCGTCTTCCTTGTGGCCCAGCCGGATCTCGATGCTGTCCTCATGGCCGCGCGTGGCGATCAGGCCGGTCTTTGCGCCGTTATGGGTGATCAGCGCGTTCAGCCCGACCGTGGTGCCGTTGATGCACAGATCGGCATTCGAGACGATCGTCTGCGGGCTGAGGCCGGTTTCCTCCTGGATCAGCGCCAGACCGTTGCGGATGGCGGCGGTCGGGTCGTTCGGGGTGGACAGCGCCTTGAAGATGCGCACGCCCCCCTTGCGATCGGCGAGGATGAAATCGGTGAAGGTGCCGCCCGCGTCGATGCCAAGGCGATATTGGTTCTGCATGGGAAGGGTCCTTTGCGGATGGCCGGGATCGGGCAGGGGCCAGCGCCCCCGCAGCCGGATGCCGGGTGAGTCAGTGACGGATGCGGGCGGAACGGTCAGGCGGCGCGCAGTTTCGCGGTTGCGGCCTGGTCCACGGTCAGGCTGTCGCGGTCGGTGATGACCACGCCGTAATCCAGCCGCGCGCCATCAAGGCTGACCAGACCATTGCGCACATCCTCGACCACCTTCTGCACGTCGCGTTCGAAGGGGTTGCCATAGCCGCCGCCGCCGGGGTTCTTGTTGGCCGCGCGTTCGCCGGGCTGGATCGTCTCGATCACATTGTCGGTGACGATCTGGGTCTGGCCGTTGCGGGTGATCTCAAGCCGCCCGACCTTCTTGTCGACCAGAGCCGATTTCGCGCCCGCCGCGCCCATCGCCGGGATGCGCCGCCCTTCGCCGAAGGTGATCAGCGTCATCGGGCTGTCCAGCGGCTCGACTTCCCAGCAGGTGCCGGAACCGCCGCGGTTCTTGCCCGCGCCGCCGCTGTCTTCCATCAGGCCGTAGCGGTGGATGATGATCGGATAGCTGTGTTCCAGCATCTCGATATCGCCGCTGGTCAGCGCGCCGAAGCAGCATTCAGGGCCCACCGCGTGCCAGCCGTCGGCCTGCGCCGTCGCCCCTGCCCCCGAAATGATCGAGGCCAGGACCATCGTCACATATTCCTCGTCATGCCGGTTGTCCCAGCCGGCGATGTTGCAGCCATTGGCATGGCCCCAACTGGCCGAAACCTTGTGCGGTGCCGCCTGTTCGAAGGCCAGGCGCACGGCGTCGGTCAGCGTTTCCATCGGCGTGGTGGTGCAGTTCATGTGCGGCGCCGGAGACTTGGCGTTGCACAGGGTGCCCTTCGGCCCCATGTCGGTGCTGACGCAGCGATACAGGCCCTCGTTATAGGGTGGCGGCAGTTGGGCGAACATCATCAGGCCCAGATAGACGCCGGAATGGCTGTTCCCTTCATAGCTGTTGATGAAATAGGGAATCTGCGGCGGCGACTGGATGGCGATGTGGCAACCATCGCCCTTGATCGTGACGGTCGCCGTGATCTCGAAATCGCCATAGCCATGGCCGGCGTCTTCCAGGATCGCGGTGCCGCTATAGGTGCCGTCCGGCACTTCGGAAATCAGCTTGCGCATATGCGCTTCGGCCATGTCCAGAAGCTCGGCGATGCAGTCCTGCACCACGTCCTTGCCGTATTTCTTCATCAGGTTGACCAGGTTGCGCGCGCCGACCTGGCAGGCGCCGATCAGGGCGTTGAAATCGCCCTCCTGGTCGCGGCGGGCGCGCATGTTGGTCAGGAGCAGGTTCATCACATCCTTGCGCGGACGGCCGCGATCCCACAGTTTCACCGGCGGAATGCGCAGCCCCTCGGCAAAGATCTCGGTGGCATTCGGGTTGTAGCCCGCCGGAACCGGACCGCCGATATCGGTCAGGTGGCCCTTGCAGACCGTCCAGAACACCAGCTCGCCCTCATAGAAGACCGGCATGTACATGCAGGTGTCGATGATGTGGCTGCCGCCATAGGCCGGATCATTGTGAAGGATCAGGTCGCCTTCGTGGATCTCACCCTCGAAATAGCCCGCGACCGATTTCATCGCCGGGATCAGGCTGCCCAGATGGATCGGGATATCCTGCCCCTGCAGGATCATCTCGGGCGTGTGGTTGAACAGCGCCGTCGAATAGTCATGCGCCAGATTGAAGACGGACGACCGCGCCGTCTGTTCCAGCGTCAGCGTCATCTCGCGCTGGGTCGTCTCCAGCACCCCTCTCACCACCGACAATGTGATCGGGTCCACGTTGCGTTTGGTCATGCCTATCCTCCCCGGATAAGAAAACCGCCCGGCGCGCCATCGGGATGACCGTCGTATCCCCCCCCTTGTCGCAGCCGAGCTGTTTTCCAGCCTCTCATCATTCAGAAAGACTGGCTGAAATCGCCGCCGGATTCTTGCAGCCCAGAGCATGATCTTTTGCATCTGGGCGAAGGACGGGCGTTGTATTTGTCAGCCAGCGCATCATGGTTTGACGCTGGACGCACAGCCGCACCCAGTTGCGACGATAAGGCTTGATCCGCTGCGTTTTCGGGCCTACCGATTCCCGATCAGCGCTTTGGGGAGAGGGCGCATGGAGGTTGTTGCACATAGCACGGAGCAGATCCTGCCGAACCAGCGCTCTACGCACTGGAGCCGGGTGATTGCCGATACCTATTTTCCCCTTCAGCTGACCTTCCGCGATCCCTCAGCCTTTGCCGGAACGCTGGAGCGGCGACAGATGGGAAGCGTGTCACTGTCGCGCCTGGCGACCGAGCCGCTGCAATACGAACGGCGGCCCACCCATATCTCGCATACCTGCGAGGAAGAATATCTGATCACCGTCCCGCGCCTGAGCCCGGTCGAGTTCAAGCAGATGGAGCGCGAAGTGCGCTGCGACCCCGGCGGATTCATCCTGGAGCGCGGCGACGAGCCCTACCGCTTTTCCTACGACGCGGCCAACGAGCTGAGCGTGCTGAAGATAAACAAGCGCTCGCTGGCCGAAAAAGTGCGCGATCCCGATCGGCTTTGCGCCCGCACGATCGACGCGCGCAGCGGCCTGCCCGCGCTTTTCACCTCGATGATGCACCAGCTGCATTCGCTGCCGCCCTGCGCGGACCGGGCCTCGGAAGTGCTGGGCCGCCAGATGGTCGAGGTTCTGGCGTTGGCGCTGGATGCGTCGGTGGCGGACGATCATCAGGTCCGCACTTCGGTGCGCGCGGGCCATCTGCGACGCGCCGAGCATGTCATCCGCAAGAACCTGTCCAGCCCTGCGCTGTCGCCCGATTTCGTGGCTGACGCCTGCGGCATATCCAAGCGCTACCTGCATGAGCTGTTCGGCGACACCAACCAGACCGTGTCGCAATTCATCCGCGACGAACGCCTGATCGCGGCGAAAGACCTGATCGCCTCGTCGCCCACGCTGTCGATGGCCGAAATCTCGTATCGCTTCGGGTTTTGCGATCAGGCGCAGTTCTCGCGCCTGTTCAAGGCCAAGTTTGACCAGGCGCCCTCGGAATGGCGCAAGCACGGTTCGGCCGCGAACGCCGCAGCGTGACGGGCAGGCCCCGGCGCTGCGGCAGATCCGGTCATGCGGCCGCCGGCGGCTTGACCGCCAGAACCTCGAGATGCCGCTTTTCGTCGTCGCGCGTGGTCCAGAAGATCGTCGCCCCCGGCGAAAGGCCAAGCAGGGCCACGCCGACCGGGGTAAGCACGGAAATCCGGCCCCGGTCGATATCGGCATCTTCCGGATAGACCAGGGTGACGCTGTGCTGGCGATCCATGCCAAGGTCGCGATAGGTGACTTCGCTGCCGATGGTCACGACATCGCCGCGCATCCTGTCCGGCGCGACGAGCTTTGCCCGGGCGATCTCGTCGATCAGACGTTCTCCGACATCGGGCGAGCGTCGCATGACCGAGGCAGCCAAAGCCTCGAGGCGGCCGACAAGCGTTTTGTCCAGATGGATCTTCGGCAACCGGGCCGAAACGGGATGGGGTGTGGTCATGGTCATTTCTTTCTTGGGTGTCAGGAAAAAGGGAGTGCCGTTCCGGCCGCCGGTGTCGCGCGCCGGAGCCGGGGCTAGGCGTAGCGGGTGCCGACGCTGATCAGATGCACACGGCGGCAGGTTCCGTCGGGCTGGAGGAGCGGGCCATGGGTTCCCGCCTTCATGCCGATCAGGGTCGCCCCCAACAGCGAGCCGACATGGATGCCGCAATCTTCCACGGCGAATTCGTCATAATGGAACAGCCGACCCGACTGGGGTTTCTGCTCATCGACGGAATAACTGACCCGCGAGCCGCCGGCGGCGCATCTGGCATCGATCTTGCCGTCGTCCAGGACCGTGGCATAGAGCAGCTTGAGGCCCAGCACGCGCGCGGCCATCGCAAGCGCGCCGGTACCAAGCTTCTCGGCCCGCCGGATGTGATCGACCAGGGCGTGACGGTCGGGTTTGGTCAGAACGCTGCTGACGGCGTGCTGGCAAAGAAGGGTGAAGCCGATTGAATCGCAGGCAAGGCGCTGCTGTGCGGGCAGAGACATGGATGTTCCTCAGGCGGTGCGGCCGCCACGTTTTCGCGGGGGATCTGGGAGAAGGCGAAAGACCCGGGGCCGCCGCAACGCCGAGGCGTTTTCAGGCGGCCCCGGGCGGGGGGCGGGTCTGCGGGTGACCATCGAAAAGATATGCAGGGGTGGTCACGGCATCACCCCACAAAGCGCCGCCCGAAGACCCGGTTTTCGGCGATCAGCCGGGGCGTCACCCCCGGGGCCGGTTCGGACCTGCTGAATGCAGGGGCCGGGATGCCCTGGTCCACCCTCAGGGCAGGCGGCTGATCCGGGCCGCGTCTTGCGGGACCGAACAGGTCGGGGAACAGATCTTCGAAATCGGCGTCGCACAACATCATGGCGGTCATCCTCGGGTCAAATGGGTGGCATCGGGCCGCGCCCGCCTTTGCAGGTCGCGGCACAGGTCTTGAAACCGCGCCTCAGGCGGCCCGGCGCAGGTCCGCCTGAGGCGGTTCCGGGGCGGACCTGGGCGCCACCGGCGCGACCGGCCTCATCCGCAGCTCGTCGCGGCCAAGACCATCGACAAACGCTTCGATGCCGCCGCGGCACAGGCCGATATCCTGAAGCGTCCGGTCATCCAGACCGGCAAGGGCAGCGATCATCTTGCGCCTTTGCCAGCGCCCGACGACATGGTTCCAGCAGCGCCGGACAAGGCTTGCCCCGGATGCCGTGGCGGATGCGGCGACGGCGTTTTGCGTGGATTTGGGTTTGCGACAGACGGACATTGTTTTCTCCGATACGGAAAATCCCTGAATCCCTCTCGACGCGCAGATGCGGGTCCGCAAAGGACCCGGCCTTGTTCTGATCACTTTCGAGAGGCGTGACTGGTTGAACCCCGAGGCGTCGACAAGCGCGCAGGCTTGTGTCGCCCGGGGTTACCGGCGATTCAGCAGATTCCCTGCAAAGCGCAGGGCCCTGTTATGGAGGCTGAACAGTGTCATGGCACCAACATGGCCCTTTGCCCCGGCGCTTTCAATCCACCCGCGCGCCAATCTGTCCCTTGTCTCGGCGCAAAGCCGCTGAACGGATCGCATCTGCGCAACAGGTGTGTCAGTGGCGCAACATCCACTCGTAGCACGGTTGACTTGCCTCCCCCCCCTTCCTAGCCTGCCCACATGGTATCGCATGAAAACCACTGCCGGTTTCCTCTGCTGAACCGCCTGCATCCCCGGGCGGTCTAGGCGCAGCCGCGCCGACTGCACCTCCCGGGGCCTCCTCGCATTCCCGAACACCATGCGACGACACGCCGTCCGAGGAGACGCCATGGCCAGCTTCAGCACCGCCCAAACCAGCACCCTGCCCCCAGCCCCAAGCCCCAGAACACGGCGACGGGCCGGAACCGCCCTGCCCGCAGCGGATTACGCCCTGCTGCTGGAGCATCTGGACCTTTGCGAACGCGCGCGCGAGGGGTCCTGGACCCTGCTGGCCTATGTTCTGCGCAACAAGATCGTGCATAGCGAACCCGCGCCGGGCCTGGTCGAGCGGGACATCGTCGTGGGTGGCAGCCAGGTCTCTTATACGGCAGGCGCTGGCGCTGTCGCGACGGGCCTGCTGCTGCATCGGGCGGGCCCCGCCTTCCGGCAAGCGGGCATCATCCCGGTGCCGTCCCTGCTGGGGGCAACACTGATCGGGATGCGGATCGGACAGCGCGCGCCGCTTCTGTGCGAAGACGGCTCGGTCAAGTCGCTTGTCATCGTCGACACGGTCCCCCCGACCTGAGACCGTGACAGACCCTATGGAACGGACGGGAAGGATAAGCTGTGATGATGGAGTTTCTGGTGCTGATCGCCGCCGCATTCGGCGCGGGTGTGCTGAACACGGTGGCGGGCGGCGGAACCTTCCTGACCTTTCCGGCCCTGGTCTTCACCGGCATGCCGCCGGTGATGGCCAATGCGACCAGCACCGTCGCCGTCTTTCCGGGCTATCTGGGCGGCGCGCTGGGGTTCCGGCAGGAGCTGGCCGGGTTCGACCGGCGGCGGCTAGTCCGGCTGGCGGGCATCACCCTGGCCGGCGGGCTGGTCGGGTCTGGCCTGTTGCTGGTGTCGTCGAACGAGGCTTTCGCCATCGTGGTTCCCTTCCTGCTTCTGGCCGCGACCCTGGCATTTCTCTTCGGTGATCGGGTCCGGCGCTGGGCTGCGGCCCGGACGCGGGACGTGACGCCCGAGGGCGCGCTGGGCCTGTTCGCCGTGGCGCTCTATGGCGGTTATTTCAACGGCGGGCTTGGGATCATTCTTCTGGCGCTGTTCTCGCTGTGGGGCATGGCCGACCTTGACCGCATGAACGCCCTGAAATCGGGACTGAGTTTTCTGCTGTCCGCCATCTCGGTCGCGGTCTTCGCCGCCGCCGGGCTGGTGGCCTGGCCGCAGGCCGTCACCATGATGCTGGCCGCGACGGCGGGCGGCTATGCCGGGGCGCCCCTGGCGCGCGCCCTGCCGAAACCCGTCATCCGCGCGGTGATCGCAACGGTCGGTTTCGGGATGAGCGCGATCTTCTTCTGGCGGCTGATCGGTCCGGGCTGATGACAGCGCCGGTCAACATCTCCGCCCTCTTCCCCCTTCTGTGCGGGTTCAGTTCAAACAATGTCTGAGGGTTGCCTGACCGCCCGGGGCGGACGGCAACCCCTGCCCCAGATGAACCCCTGACCGCCCCCGCCGCACTGCGCGGGGTCTCTTTCATCACAGGACAAGACATGACCACCTGGACCACCCTGGCCCGCGCCGCAACGGCGGCGGGAGACGACATTCTTTTGCGCCAGCGCGGCGATCTGTTCGAGATCCGCTATAACGGCATCGAGCTGATGTCGAACCTGAACCACGAATCCGAAGACCAGCTTGCGCTGCGCTCGCTGCGCCGGATGAACTTTGCGGCGCGGCGCATCCTGATCGGCGGTCTTGGCCTTGGCTTCACGCTGCGCGCCGTGCTTGATCTTGCCGCGCCCGAGGCGGAGGTGACGGTCTGCGAGCTGATCCCGGAAGTCGCGGAATGGAACCGGGGCCCGCTGGCGCATCTGGCCGGTCATGCGCTGGACGATCCCCGCGCCAGATTGTTGATCTGCGATGTGCAGGCGCATCTGGCACAGGCCGAAGAGGCGTATGACCTGATCCTGCTGGATACCGACAACGGGCCGGATTTCCTGGTCCGCGCGGCGAATAACGGGCTGTACCAGGATTGCGGCCTGGGCAGCGTGGCCAGATCGCTCGGCCCCAAGGGGGTGGCCGCCTTCTGGTCCGCCACAGCGTCGCAGGCCTTCGAGCGCAGACTGTCGGCCCAGCCCTGGTTCTGGCAGAGGGATGACATTGCGCTGATGCCGGGCCGCGTCGATGCGATGCATCACATCTACAGTTGCAGCCACAGCGCGGCGGCCCTTGGGCAGCGCAGGGCCGCTTGAGCCGCCGGCGGTTTCTGCCATTCTGTCAGTCCGCGCAGGCGCAGGCCCGAGGGTCAGGCAATCCCGCGACCTTCGGGCCTGCCCCAGGGCAGCGAGATGTCACGTCGTCAGGTGACAGGCCGCGAACCGGCCGGGACCGATCTCCTTGAGCTGCGGCACGCTGGCCGCGCATTCCGCCACCGCCCGCGGGCAGCGCGTGCGGAAGACGCAGCCCGAGGGCGGGTTGATCGGGCTGGGAATGTCGCCCGTCAGGATGACCCGCTTGCGCTTGTGCCCGGGCTTGGGGATCGGCACGGCCGACAGAAGCGCCTCGGTATAGGGATGGTTCGGGCTGGAATAGAGATCGGCCGAAGGCGCGATCTCCATGATCCGGCCCAGATACATCACCACCACGCGGTCGCAGATATGTTCGACCACTGCCAGATCGTGGGCGATGAACAGCATGGTCAGGTTGAAGCTGTCCTTCAGGTCGTCCAGCAGGTTGATGACCTGAGCCTGGATCGACACGTCCAGCGCCGAGACCGGCTCGTCGGCCACCAGGAAATCCGGGTTCACCGCCAGCGCCCGCGCGATGCCAATCCGCTGGCGCTGCCCGCCGGAAAACTCATGCGGGAAGCGGTCCAGATAATCCGCCGACAGGCCGACCTGTTCCAAGAGTTCGACGCAACGGTCCTCACGCGAGGCCGGATCGCCGATCTGATGCAGGTTCAGCGCGTGGCGCAGGGTCGAGCGGATCTTTTCACGCGGATTCAGGCTGGCATAGGGGTCCTGAAAGATGATCTGCATCCGCTTGCGCTGACGGCGCATCTCGTCGCGCGACAGGGACATGACGTCGGTGCCGTCGAACCGCACCGCGCCCGAGGTCGCCTCTTCCAGCCGCAACATCAGCCGCCCGACCGTGGTCTTGCCCGAGCCGCTTTCGCCGACCAGACCCAGCACCTCGCCTTTGCGGATGTTGAAAGACACGCCCCCCACCGCCTTGACGTGGTTCACCACCCGGTTCAGCACGCCGCCCCGGATGGGGAAGTGCTTTATCAGGCTTTCGACCTGCACAAGATCCTGCGTCATGCGGGGGTCCTTTCCGCGAAATCAAGTGCGGCCCAGCGCAGGCATCGCACCTCTCGCCCCGGCATCACCGGGTCAAGGCTGGGCATGACCGTGGCGCAATCCGGCAGTGCATGGGCGCAACGGGTTGAAAAACGGCACCCCACCGGAAGCCGCGAAAGCGCGGGCACCTGACCGGGGATCGCCTCAAGCCGGACCTTGTTCAGCGAACTGCCCAGCCGGGGGATCGAGTTCATCAGACCGGCGGTATAGGGCATGCGGGGCCGCTCGAAGATATCCTCGACCGAGCCGGTCTCCACCACCTGCCCGGCATACATCACCACGACCCGGTCGGCGACCTCGGCCACCACGCCAAGGTCATGGGTGATGAAGACAATGGCCATGCCCAGCTTGTCCTGCAACGTCTTCAGCAGATCGAGAATCTGGGCCTGGATCGTCACGTCCAGCGCGGTGGTCGGTTCGTCGGCGATCAGAAGGCTGGGCTGGCAGGCCAGCGCCATGGCGATCATCGCCCGCTGGCGCATCCCGCCCGACATCTGGTGCGGATAGTTGTCGGCCCGGCGGCGCGGTTCGGGGATGCCGACCAGCTGCAAAAGCTCGACCGCCCGTTCATGCGCGGCACGCTTTGACAGGCCTTCGTGGCGGACCACCACCTCCGAGATCTGGTGGCCGATCGTATGGACCGGGTTCAGGCTGGTCATCGGCTCCTGGAAGATCATGCCGATGTCCTTGCCCCGGACCGCGCGCATCTCGGCTTCGGACAGTGTGGTCAGGTCGCGCCCGCGCAGCCGGATCGACCCGCGCGAGATCTGACCCACGCCCGCGGGCAGGAGCCGCATGATCGACAGGCTGGTGACGGACTTGCCCGATCCGCTTTCGCCCACGATGGCCAAAGTCTCGCCCGCGCCGACCGAGAAGGACACGCCGTCCACGGCCACGACCCGGGTCTTGCGGCCCAGCGAAAAGGTGGTCTGAAGGTCATCGACCTCCAGCAAGGGCGGGGGCCTCTGGTTCATCCTGCGGTCTCCGTCGGGGTAAGAGGGGCCCGGACCCGGGTCCGGGACAAGTTGCGGGGCGAAAGATAGCGCCCGGCTCCGGGCGTGCCGGGAATGGATGTGCCGTCCCAGACCGTCTGGCCGCGCAGCAGGGTGCGGCGAATGGCTCCCCGGAACATGGCGCCATGCGACAGAAGCGCCACGTCGCGCGCCGTTGTCAGCATGGTTTCGGCGGCAAGACTTGTCTGGCCGGACAGATCGGCCAGCACGATATCAGCATCCGCCCCGGGCGCCAGTCGGCCCTTTTGCGGCAGACCAAAGCGCTCAGCCGCATTGCCCGAGACCAGCGCCACGGCACGGTCAAGCGCGAGCCGGCCCTGTGCGACAGCGTCAAGCAGGGTCGGCAGCAGGACTTCCGTTCCCGGATGGCCCGGCGGCGCGGTCAGGAAGTTGCCCTCATGCGCGGCTTTTTCGGCGGCCGAGAAGGCGGCATGGTCGGTTGTGACATGCTGGATCGTGCCGTCGGCCAGCGCCTGCCACAAAGCCTCGCGGTCGGCCTCATGCCGGACCGGCGGGTTGATCTTGGCGCAGACCCCGGCCCGGGCCACGTCCTTGGCCGTGTAATGCAGATAATGCGGGCAGGTCTCGGCGCTGAAATCCGACGTGCCGGCAAAGCGGCGCAGCATGTCCACCGTTTCGGCGCTGGTCACATGGGCGATGTGCAGCCGGGCACCCGCCGCCATGTTCAGCGTCAGCAACTGGGCCACGGCCAGCGCTTCGGCCATGGCCGGGCGGGCCGCATTGTGTGTGGCGGCATCGGCCGGGTCCAGCGCGCGGGCACCATCTGCAGCGCGGGCCAGGATCTCGGGGTGTTCGGCATGGACGACCACCAGCAACCCGGCGCGGGCCGCCAGGTCCAGCACGCGGGCCTGATGGGCGGCATCGGGCCAGGCCAGGCCGGCAAATTCGCGGTCGCGGCCGGGGGGCGAGGGCGTGGTGAAGATCTTGAGCGCCACGACGCCCGCCTCGCGCAGGGCATGGAAGGCGGCTTCGGTCAGCTCGACCGGGGCGGCGTAGAGGCCGAAATCCACCAGCGCGGTCTGGGCAAAGTGATCGCGGCGGATCGCCACCCGTTCTGGCGAGTTGCAGCAGGGATCGGTGATCGGCATCTCGAAAACCGAGGTGATGCCGCCCTTGGCGCAGGCCGCCGTCTCGGACAGGACCGTGCCCCGCTGCGGATAGGCGGGGCTGCGGATATGGCAATGGATGTCGATCGCGCCGGGCAGCACATGCAGGCCGGTCGCGTCATGCACCTCTCGCGCCTTGGCCGGGGCATCCGGGGGAAGGATCGCGTCGATCCATCCCCCGCGCACCAGAACCGAACCGGGGCGCACGCCTTCGGGCGTGACCAGCGTGCCGCCCCGTATCAGCAGATCGGCGATCATTTCAGGCCCAGCTCCGCAAGGGCCTGCGCCACGCCGTCAAGGTGGGTCAGGTGCATCGAGCTGTAATTTGGCGACAGGACGACGCCGTGCCCGCCCGCCCGGTAGCTCGCGTGAACCGACCGATAGGCGATGTCCGTGGTCATCTTGGCCGTATCGGGCCGCGACCGCGGCGCGTCGATGCCGATGCCCATATAGACCCTGGCCTTGCCTTCGACGCCGCGCAGGGCGTCAGCGCATTGGCCATGCACATAGGTATCGGGGTCCATCCCCGCGCCGACGATCTGATCCCAGGGCGCCTCTTGCAGACCGAGGATGCGGAACAGGGCCGACTGCGCCTCGGCCGGCGCGAAATCGCGCAGCACGGTCTTGCGGAAGAAGCCCAGCTCCTTGGCCCAGACTTCGCCGGCCTGATGCTGATAGGTGATCGGCTTGACGAAATCGGCATAGCGGGTCTGTTCGGCCCAGGGCCATTGGGCGCGCCGGATCAGGTTGAAATGATTGCGATTCCAGATATTCAGACCGAAGGGCAGGTTCGGCTTGCACCATTTGACCAGGCCATAGAGTTCGCGGTCCAGATCCTTGTTCCGCTCAAGCCAGAACTTTTCCCAGACCAGCGCCTCGGGGTTTTCCAGCAGCACCCCCAGGAAGGTGATCAGGCTGCCGTCATGGAAGGTCTTTCCCGCCGCCGCCTCTTGCATGAAGTCGTACAGTCGCAAGAGCGCCTGGCGGCAGGCTTCGACATTCACGCCGCGTTCGGCCGCCTCGGCCCGGGCGGGGGCCGAGAAATCGCCGGGGCAGCCGCCCTGGATCAGCGTGTCCAGCGGCGAATTGCGTTCGTTGCACCACATGAATCCGTCAAGGTCGTGGTTGCGGACCTGATCCTCGATCATCGAATGGATCCAGCTTCGATAGCCGGGATTCGAGGTGGACGGCTCGCCGCCCAGGCGTCCGAAGAGGTCGACATCCATCGCCTGAGGCAGGGTCGGAATCTCGACCGCCGCCGCCGACCCATGACCGGCATATTTGAAGAAGGGCTCCATCAGCTCGACATAGACCTTCATCCCCCGCGCATGGGCGGCGGGGATGACCATCTTCAGAATGTCCTTGTCGCCGAATTCGGGATCGCGCGAGCGGTAATCGGCCATGAACGTGTCGCGATAATAGCGCGGATCGGGGTCGAAATAGGCGCCGCCACGCATCTGGTAGGGTTCGGGCACGCCATGGTCGGGCCAGCCGTCCAGCGCATGGCTGATCGACCGGCCGGATTTCAGGCCCAGCCAGCTTACCGTGCCCAGCATCAGCACATTGACGCCGACGCGGTTCTGCAACGTGTTCAGAACCGTCTCGACGCCTTCATCCACGAAAGAGATCGGGCTGATCTGGATGCCGACGAACTTGTCCTTCGGATCAGGTCTGGTCATGCCGCAGCCCTCGGCTTTGCGACGAAATCGGCGATGCGGCGCATGGCTTCCTGGATCAGCGGCAAGGGTTGCAGATAGCCGATGCGGATGTAGTTCGGGCTGTCGTCGCCGAACATCGATCCCGGGAAGACCATGACCCCGGTTTCGCGCAGCAGGTTCTCGCAGAAGCCGGGCGCATCCATCCCGGTATGCGAGATATTGACATAGATGTAGAATGCCCCGCCCGGATGGCCATAGGTAAAGCCCGCCGCGCTGAGCGCGGGCATCAGCCAGTCGCGCCGCGCCTTGTATTCGTCCAGCATGGCCTGGATCGGTTCCTGCGGGCCGGTAAGCGCGGCCAGGGCCGCGTGCTGGCTGACCGTGCAGGTGTTGATCGACAGCGTGTGGCGCGGCTCGGTCAGCTTGGCCACGAAATCGGCCGGGGCCGCCAGATAGCCGATCCGCCAGCCTGTCATCGCGTAGGTCTTGGAAAAGCCGTTGAGGGTGATCGTCCGCTCTTTCATCCCCGGCAGGGTGGCGATCGAGAGATGCTCGTTCGGCGCGTAGATCATCTTGGCGTAGATTTCGTCCGCGATGATCAGGATGTCGTGCCTGATCGCCAGTTCGGCGATCTTGCGGATCATCTCGGGCGGGGTGACGGCGCCGGTCGGGTTGTTCGGAGTGACCAGAACGAACATGCGGGTCTTGGGCGTGATCCGCTTTTCGATCTCGGCCACATCCAGCGCGAAATCGTCTTTCTCGTGGGTCGGGACCGGGACCGGAACGCCGCCGCACAGATGCACGGCCGTGTCATAAGTGGTGAAGCGGGGCGAGGTGATCAGCACCTCGTCGCCCGGCGCAACAAGGCCCAGCATACAGAGCATGATGGATTCCTGCACCCCGGCGGTCACCACGACTTCGTCGGCGGTATAGTCCAGCCCATAGCCCGCCTTCAGATCGGCGGCGATGGCGGCGCGCAGCGCGGGCAGGCCGGTCGGCCCGGTATAATGGTGCTGGTTGGCGTCGAGCGCGGCCTTCGCGGCCTCGACGATATGGGCGGGCGTGTGAAAGTCGGGGTCGCCGCGACCCATGGCGATCACATCCTTCATGCCCGCGGCGATGCCCAGCATCTTGGTGCGGAAGCTTCCGTCCTCCTCGACGATCCGGGGGGCGAGACGTTCGACCAGCAAGCTCATCCGTGCATCCTCTTTCCGGCGACAAAGGTCATCCGCACGCGCTCAAGCGCGAACAGGTCATGATCGGGATTGCCATCGACGACGATCAGGTCGGCGGCCTTTCCGGCCTCAAGCGTGCCGATGAGGTGGTCCATCTTCGACACGCGCGCCGCGCGGATCGTGATCGAGGCCAGCGCATCCATATTGTCGGGGCAGACGCCAACCTTCACCATATGGGCCAGTTCCGGCGCGATCACGTCATGTTCCACCGCCGGGCTGCCCGCATCGGTGCCGAAAACGATCGGCACGCCGCGTTCCGCCGCCCGCTTCAGGCCCGCATAGCGGCTGGGGTCGGCAACGGCCTTGATGCGCTCTTCGATCTTCCATTCGGGAATGCCGAACTTGCGGGCCACCTCGGGTTGCGACTGCTGAACCAGAGGCGCGAAGGTGGTGACGATCGGCAGTTTCCTGGCCAGCAGGACATCGATGGTTTCATCCGACATCGAGCCGCCATGTTCGATGCAGTCGACGCCGAATTCGGCAACGCGACGGATGCAGGCATCATAGGTCGCATGGGCGGTCACCGGCAGGCGGTTGCGATGCGCCTCGTCGATCACCGCCTCCAGCTCGGCATCGGTGAATTCCAGCGTGTCGTGGCAGGCCATGATCTTGATCAGATCCGCCCCGCCCTTGACCTGTTCGCGCACGGCCCGGCGCATCTCGTCTGCGCCCGAGGCCTCGCGGCAGACCCAATAGGTATGGCCGCCGGTCTGGATGATCGCATTGCCGCAGACTTTCAGGCGCGGACCGGGGAAAATGCCCTGCTCGACCGCCTGCTTGGTATAGAGGTTCATGTCATGGAACCCCAGATCGCGCACCAGGGTGACACCGGCGCGAAGGGATTTCAGCATGTTGCCCGCAGCCTTGAAGGCGCTGATCGGTTTGGGGTCATCCATCGACTGCCGGGCAAGATCGTGGATGCCGTCCCAGTTCAGATGCGCGTGGCTGTTGATCAGCCCCGGCATGATCGTGCCGCCGGTTTCGGTCACGGGACCTGCGGGCATCTTGGCGCGGGGACCGACGGCGACGATCTTGCCCCCGGCGATCTGTACGAAACCGTCCTCGATGACTGGGCCTGCCATGGTCAGGACGCGCCCGGCCAGGATACGATCCTCGACCGGCAGGTCGAACATCGGCTTGGTGATCTTCTGATAACGCCAGGCGGCGGGTTCGGGCATCGGGCTCTCCTCAGGCGGGAATAACGCGGGTGTGGATGGGGTGGTCTGACTGGAACCGGCTGGCCGTTTCGGTTGGCCCGTCGGTCACGATCAGGGTTTCGATGGCGCGCCAGCCGTCCAGGCCGGCGCGGTAGATCCCCGGCTCACAGGAAAAGACCATGCCGGGCGCGGCGGGCGTCGGGTCGCCGGGCGAGAGCCAGGGCGCCTCATGCCCCTCGACCCCCATGCCATGGCCGATGCGGTGGCGGATGGCGGCGGCAAAACCCGCCGCGCGGATCGGCGCCATCGCCGCTTCGTTCACCGCCTCGCAGGGCAGGCGGGCCGCCAGCGCGGCGCTGGTCGCATCATTCGACGCCTGCATCGCGGTCATGATGCGCTGCTGTTCGGAACTGATCTCTCCATAGACCAGCGTAGCCCCGCTTTCGGCATGGCAGCCGCCCAGCGAACAGCCGATGCCGGCGATGATCGGCTCGCCCTTCTGGGGGCGGCGGGCGATCACAGTGCCATGCGGCAGGGCGGCGCGCGGGCCGGAATGGACCGAGGCGGTGATGCCCAGCTTGGTTCCGGCAAAGGCCGCGCCGTGGTCGCGCATCAGCGCGGTCCGGGCGTGGCCGGTGCAATCGGCCATCAGGTCCAGCTCGGTTCCGCCCTGGGCGATGATGTCGCCGCCAGCAGCCAGCAGCCGCCGCAGCACAAGATCGGCATAGCCCGCGGCGGCGCGGATCAGCACCAGTTCCTCGGGGTGCTTCAGGCTGCGCTCGGGCAGGCAATGATCGGTCAGGTCCAGCGTGCAGATGTCCTGCGCCGCCGCCAGAAGCCGCGCCTCCAGCCGGTCGACGCCGACCCGCCGCGCCTGACCCGGACGGCCGGTTTGCGCCAGCATCCACAGCTCGGGCGGCACATGGCCGGGGAATTCTTCATAGGTGGCGATGCGAAGGCCGGGAACGGCCAGCGCATTTTCCAGCTCGAGATGCGGGACGAACAATGTCGGCTCGCCATCGGTCGGCAGCCAGAGGCCCATCGGCCTTTCATTGACCGAAAACAGCCAGCCTGAGGCATAGGCGACATTGCCCGGGGCCAGCAGAAGCAGCCCGTCCAATCCGGCAGCCGCGGCCCGGGCGCGCAGGCGCCCCCGGACCATGGCGCGGAAGGCCGGCGTCAGCGGCGCTGGGGTCACAGCGTCGGCTCCTCATAGGGACCGACTGCGACGATCCTGGACGACAGGCCCAGCTCGGCGCCCAGCGCGTTCAGATCGGCAAGCACCTCATTGTCCAGCGGCACGCCCCTGGCCGATTTGCGGGCGGCACGGCGGGCTTCCTGTTCGCCGGGCAGCAGGATTTCCGTGAAGCCGGGACGCAGCGCGCGGGATTTCACCATCTGGGCGAAATCGTCCATCCGGCTGCGGAATTCGGCCAGCGGCATGAACCATTCGATGTCGATGGCGGTCAGGGTATGGCTGACGTTCAGCTTGCCCTGATCGGCATAGGGGGTCAGGCCATAGCCACCGCCGCCGATCACGCCCGTCATCACGTCGGTCATGAAGGACAGGCCATAGCCCTTGTACTGGCCGATCCCCAGCAAGGCCCCGGCCATCGCCGCGTTCGGATCGTCGGTTTCCTGCCCGTCGGGGGTCAGCGCCCAGTCGAGCGGCATGGCTTTGCCCTCGCGCGCGTGCCATTGCATCATGCCCTTGCCTGCCGTCGTCAGGGCGATATCCATGACGACCGGGAAACCCAAGCCCGTCGGCGCGGCGATGCCCCAGGGATTGGTGCCGACCGCACCCTGCCGACCGCCCCAGGGCGCCATTTCCGGCCCCGCATTGGTGAAGGAGATGCCGATGCAGCCGGCGGCCTCGGCGGCGCAGGCATGGACCGCGCTGCTGCCGTAATGGGTTGAATTGCGGACGATGACCTGACCGATGCCGCAGACCTTGGCCTTGGCGATGGCCATCTGCATGGCACGGGCGGCGGCCACGGTGCCGATGCCGTTATGGGCGTCGACCAGCGCAAGGGCCGGACTTTCCTTGATCACCTCAAGCCGGGTCTTCACATCGACGAGACCGGCGTTGATCCGTTCCTGATAGCGGCGCAACCGCCGCACGCCCTGGCCGTGGCCGGGGTGAAACCGCAGTTCCGAAAAGATCAGCGCCTCGGCAAAGATCGCCGCGTCGTCAGCGGGCAGGCCAAGAGCGCGAAAGCCCTCGACCATGAAGGCTGACAGGCTGTCGCGGGTTACGGATGTCATGGCGATCATGTTCAGGCCTCCAGCGCCAGCAGGTCAGCGATATTGGTGCCGGGCGCGTCGAAACTGCCCAGCTCTCCCGCCGGGGCGGTCATCAGGATGGCGATGCCGGGACCAAAGCCCGCACGCGGCCCGTCAGTGGCGCAAACCACGCCGATCGCCCGCGCCCCGCGCAGATAGCCGTGATTGAACCGGCTGTCGGTGTCGGCCAGCGCCACGATGTCACCCAGACGCACGGCGTCCAGCCCGTGCCTGGCCAGTTCGGCCCGGTCGGTCGATTGCAGATGCAGGCTGCCGCCCTCGGAGCCCAGGCCAAGGCCCGCGCCCACCAGATGGGCCGGAACCGTCGCCACGACGCCAAAGTCGATGCGTCCATCCTGCGCGCGACGGGGAAGTGCCTCAAGCAGGTTGGGTCCGATGCTCTTCAGCATCACGGCGGGATGGTCGGGCAGCGCCAGCCCCACGCCCTCGGACCGGATCACGATCTGGTCGCCCACGGCCATCCTGCCGCGCGACTCTTTGGGAAAGTGGACGATCACCTGTTCCGAAAACCGGCCCGACTTTCCCGTGACCACGCCCACCGTCCCGGCGGCGGCGCCGGTCATCACCTTGGCGCGGTTGCCCACGCAGGCATAGACGTTCAGGCCGCGGTTGCGGGTATCTTCCGCCTGGCGGATCGAGATGCCGGGATGGATGCAGTCGGCCGCCCAGCCGAAGGCGCGGTCGCCCACGCTGACATTATAGACAATGCCGCCATAGGTCGGCAGCAGAAAGGCCGTTCCGTCCGAGGCCAGCCGATAGGGTTCGGCGGGAAGACCGGGAAAGCCGGGATGCACGATGTTGCCCGCAACCGAGACGGCCACCAGATCGGCGGCGTTTGTGGACAGGGGAGAAGTCATGAGGCGCTCCGGATGTTCAGCGTCTGCGCGATGTTCGCGCCGGGTTCGACGGCAAAGCCCAGCTTGTCGGCCGGGCCGGTGATCAGCGTCAGGATGCCCGGCCCGTGGCCGGTCATGATGCTGTCGCCGTGGATGCAAAGGCAGATGGCGACCCAGCCCGCGCGGTAGCTGCGGCCAAAGCGGTGATCGACGTCGCGGATCGCGATCAGGTCGCCAAGGCGCATCTGGTCGATCCCCAGATCGGCCATCAGCGCGCGGTCGCCCGACATCAGGTCCTGGTCGACATATTCCGAATTCAGCTCGCCCCCGGACCCCATGATCCGGGCCGGAAGCTCCATCGCCACCGGGCAGATCACCTGCCCGTTTTCAAGCCGCAGATTGTAGGCCCGCGCCAGGTCTGGCGAGGTCTTCTTGAATTCCAGCTCGGGGAAATCGACCAGCCCGATGCCGCGGCCGCGGGCGCGGATCTGCACCGTGTCGCCGATGGTCATGTCTTCCAGCACCTCGGGCGCGAAATCGACCAGCAGGCGGGCATGTTCGCCGGTGACAATCCCCTTCGCGCCGCGTGCCAGGCCCGAGGTCACGACCGCCTCGTTGCCGATACAGGTCAGATAGTGCAGCGCGAAATCCGATTTCTCGTCGGTATGGGCGATGCTGACGCCCGGCTCGACATGATCGCCCGCCCAGCCGAAGGCGCGGTCGCCCACGCGCGCAGTATAGGTGATGCCCGACATGCCGGGCAGGATGGCAGCCCGTCCGTCGGGCCAGTGAAGATATCCATTCGGTCGCATCGTGGGCTGGCTGACCTGTCCTGTCACGGCCATTTCCACCAGATCGCCGACATTCCAGCGCAGACTTTCCGTCATGCTTTTCTCCGGTTTTCCCTGTGCCGGGGGCAGGAAAGTTTCCTTGACAACCCCGGACGACTCGAACAATAGTGCCTTTGTCGATTGTCGACAACAGACAATTTACACGATTGTCGGAAGAAACGAAAAGCCGACCGGCCCAAAGGGAGCGACAGCAAGAACAATGACTTACGCGGGACTTCTTGAAAGGACGGGTCAGGTCAACGACCTGCTGAACGCCAAATCGGTGCTGGCGTGGGATTCCCGTGTGATGATGCCTGCGGGGGGTGCCGAGACACGCGCCAAGCAGCTTGCGACCCTGTCCGTGCTGGCGCGCGACCACCTTGTCGCCGACGAAACCCGCCGCCTGCTGGACGCGGCCGAGGCCGAGACGGCCTCATTGCCCGCCGACAGCGTCGAACGCACCATCTGCGCCCAGGTGCGCGAAGCGATCGACTATCACCTCCGCATCCCGGCGGAACTGGTGCGCCGCCGCGCCGAGACCGGCTCGATCGGCCAGGACATCTGGGCCCGCGCCCGGACCGACAATGATTTCGCCGCCTTCGCCCCGGTGCTGGCCGATACAGTCGCGCTGAACCGTGAAATGGCGGAATGCATCGGTTACGACTCCCATCCCTATGACGCGCTGATGTACCGCTTTGAACCGGGCGAGACGGTGGCGACGCTGAAGCCGCTGTTCGCCCGACTGCGTGACGGGCTGCTGCCGCTCTTGCGCAAGATCGCGGACCGCGATGGTCCGAACGTCGATTTCCTGCGCCGCCCCTTCCCCAAACAGGCGCAACTGGACTTTGGCCTGAAGATGGCGGCCAAGCTGGGCTATGACTTGAACCGGGGCCGACTGGACACGACAGTACACCCGTTCGAGGTCTCGTTCACCCGCAACGATGTGCGCATCACCACCCGGGTCAACGAAAACTGGATGCCGATGAGCCTGTTCGGCTGCCTGCACGAGGCCGGGCATGGGCTCTACGAGCAATATGCCGACCCGGCCTATGTGCGCACCCCGCTGGCCACCGATCTGGTCGGGCTTTACGCCGTGTCGGGCGTCAGTTTCGGCGCGCATGAAAGCCAGTCGCGCCTGTTCGAGAACCATGTCGGCCGCAGCCGCGAGTTCTGGGAGCTGAACTTCCCCGAGGCCCGCGCCGCCTATCCCGAGCAATTGGCCGATATCGACGCCGAAACCTTCTGGCGCGCGGTCAACCGGGTCGAGCCGGGCTTCATCCGCGTCGAGGCGGACGAGCTGACCTATGACTTCCACATCATGCTGCGGGTCGACATCGAGGCCGCGCTGATCGACGGGTCGCTTCAGGTCAAGGACCTGCCCGAGGCCTGGAATGCCAAGATCAAGGAATATCTGGGCCTTGACGTGCCGAGCGACCGGCTGGGCGTGTTGCAGGACGTGCACTGGTCCTCGGGCCAGATCGGCACTTTCTGCAATTACACGATCGGCAATGTCATGGCGGGCCAGCTTTTCGAGGTCGCCCGCAAGGATGCCGCCGTGTCACAGGGCCTGCGCACCGCCGATTATGCCCCGCTGCGCGAATGGATGACGGACCATGTCCACCGCCATGGCCGCCGCTACAGCCGTGACGAGCTTTTGGTGCGGGCGACCGGCCGGACCCTCGACCCCGAGCCCTACATCGCGCACCTCACCGCGAAATACTCTGAAATCTATGGGATCTGAGCGCATGACCGACATGAAGAACCGGCTGGCGGATCGCGTGGTGTTGAAGGACGCACACGTCATCACCCGCATGGCCGACATCGCCGAAGGGCTGACTGACGTGATCCGCCTGGGCCGTGGCGATCCCGACCTTGACACCCCCGCCCATGTGATCGCGGCCGGACAGAAGGCTTTGGCCGAAGGGGCCACGCACTATACCCATCCGCTGGGCATCCCGCCGCTGCGGCAGGCCATCGCCGAGAACATCCGCGCCTTCGGCGGTGCGGATTACGCCCCCGACAACATCGTCGTGACGCCGGGCGGCCAGCAGGCGATGTTCGTCATCGCCCTGGGTCTTCTGAACCCGGGCGACGAGATCCTGGTGCCCTGCCCCGGCTACAACCCCTATCATCAAGCCGCGGAAATGGCGGGCGCCAGCGTCGTCAACATCAACACGACCATGGCCACCAATTTCTGCGTCACCGCCGAGATGGTGCGGGCAGCGATCACGCCGCGCTCCAAGATCCTTGTGCTGATCAACCCCAACAACCCCACCGGCAGCGTCACCCCTCCGGCCGAGGTCGCCCGCATCGCCGAAGTGGCGCGCGAGCATGACCTGATCGTCATCTCGGACGAAATCTACGCGCGGCTGACCTATGGCAATCATACGGTGCAGCCGGTCGCCGCGCTGCCGGGGATGTTCGAGCGCACCATCACCCTGTCGGGCTTTTCCAAGGCCTATGCGATGACCGGCTGGCGGGTGGGCTATTTCGCGGGGCCGCCCGCGCTGATCCCGGCACTGGCCGAGATCAACCACGCTTTCGCCATCTCGACCGCCGCCGTCAGCCAGCACGCGGCGCTGGCCGCCCTGACCGGCCCGCAGGATTGCGTCGAGGAGATGCGCCGCACCTATGACGAACGCCGCAGGGCGCTGTGCGAGGGGCTGGCCAGCCTTGGCATCCCTCATGCCGAGCCGCAGGGCGCCTTCTATGTCTATGCCGATGTCTCGGTGACCGGAATCCCGGCCAGCGCCTTCTGCGAAAGGCTGCTCGCCGAGGGGCGGGTCATGATCTACCCCGGCATCATCTATGGCGACCACACCGACGATTTCGTCCGCATGTCGCTGACCCAGCCCGTTCCGCGCATCCGCGAGGCCATCGCCCGCATGAAGGGCGTCGTCGACGCCATCCGTTCCGAAACCCGCGCCGCCTGAGGAGAGACCCGGTGAAGACTGACAACCCCAATGTGATCGGGATCAAGCACATGGCCTTTGGCGTCAAGGACGCTGAAAAGGCGCTGGCCGCTTATGCCCGCTATCTGCATGTGCCCGCCGATACCGAGATCACCGTGTTCCCCAAGTCGCAGAACAAGGTGGCGCTCTTCAATCTGGGCGGCATCGAGTACCAGCTTTGTGAATCGATGGATCCCAATGGCCGCTTTGCCACCTGGATCCACGAGCGCGGCTCGGAAGGGCTGCACCACATCTGCTACGAAGTGACCGATATCGACGCGGCCCTGGCCCATGCCCAGGCGCAGGGCGCGACGCTGCGCATCTGCCAGGCCTGTCAGAAATACGGCTCGCACCCGCATCCCGAGGGCTGGGTTGCCTTCCTCGACGAAGAGGCCGGCGGCATCGAGATCGAGTTCATGCAGGTCTACACAGCCGAGCAACTGAAAGAATACGAAGCCTTCAAGGGCATTTGAGCGATCCGAAGGAGAACCGGCCATGACCGGCAAGACCAAGACTGTAACTGTGGGAACGGCCACCGCCGCACCGGGCCAGGTGGTCCGCGGCGCCATTCCCGTGACCACGCTGGCCGGCGGCACCCCGCTGGAAATTCCGGTGGTGGTGATCAACGGCGCGGGCGAAGGTCCCTGCTTCTGGGTGAACGGCGCGATCCACGGCGACGAACCCGAAGGTCCGCTGGCCTGCCAGATCGCCCTGCGCGAGGTGGACCCGGCCAAGCTGAACGGCACGCTGGTGCTGGTGCCTGTGGTCAACGTCCCCGCCTTCGAGGCGGCGCAGCGCGGCAATCCGCTGGACACGTTCAGCTATGACATGAACCGGATCTATCCGGGCCGGGCCAGCGGTTATCTGTCCGAACGCGTGGCCGCCGCGCATGCCGCCGCGATGGGCCCCGTCGCCGATTTCGAGATCTCGATCCACTCGGGCGGCGCGCATTCCTTCCTCGACAAGTCGATCTTCGTCGACGAGCGCCCGGAAAGCGTGGAACTGGCCACCGCCATGGGCCCCGGCTGGGGCTGCATCATGTCGAACTTCAACCCGTCGGGCAGCCCGATGGCCTATCTGAAATCGCTGGGCAAGGTCGGCATCACGGTAGAACTCGGCGGCCGTTCGGGCACCTCGCCCGAAGGCTTTGCCCGCATCGGACGCGAGCTGGCGAACTCGATCCTGAACATCCTGCGGCATTACAAGATGTATCCCGGCACGGCCGAATATCCCTCGCCGCGCTACAAGGGCCAGCAAGAGGCGCTGCTGGCCCCGGCCTCGGGCATTTTCATCCCCGAACCGGGCGTCAAGTTCCTGACCATGATGACTAAGGGCACCCGCATCGCCCGTGTCGTCAGCATCTTTGGCGACACGCTGGGCGAATTGGTGGCTCCGGCCGATGGCATGTTCTTCGGCCTGCGCGCCCTGCCCAACGTGACCACGGGCGACTGGTGTTGCTTCTTCTGCAAGGTCGAAGGGACGCGGGACTGACGTGATGGATCATGTGCGCGACCTTGTAGGATATGGCGAAGCAGCGCCCGACATTCACTGGCCCAATGGCGGGCGGGTGGCCGTGAACTTCGTCCTGAACTACGAGGAAGGTTCCGAATATTCGATCGGCGACGGCGACGGCCGGTCCGACGCCACCCTGACCGAAGTGTCGGCGGCCCGCGTCCCCGTCGGCCAGCGCGACCTGGCAGCCGAAAGCATGTTCGAATACGGCAGCCGGGTCGGGTTCTGGCGGCTTTATCGCCTGTTCCGCGACCGTGGCCTGCCGCTGACCGTCTTCGCCTCGGCCCTGGCGCTGGAGCGCAATCCCGCTGCCGTGGCCGCCCTGCGCGCCACGGACTGGGACACGGTCTGCCATGGCTGGCGCTGGGTCGAGCACTACCTTCTGGACGAGGCGACCGAGCGCGAACATATCGCGCGCGGCCATGAGGTGCTGACGCGCCTCATGGGCCGCCCGCCCGAGGGGTTCTATTGCCGCTACGGGCCTTCGACCTCGACCCGCAGACTGGTCGCGGAACATGGCGGGTTCACCTATGACAGCGACGCCTATAACGACGACCTGCCCTACTGGACCGAGGTCAACGGCAAGCCGCATCTGGTCGTGCCCTATTCGCTGGTCACCAATGACGCCAAGCTGATGGGCGGGCCGCTGGCCACCGGGCGCGAGTTCGGCGATTTCCTGATCGACAGCTTCAACGGCTTTGCCGCCGAGGCAGAGTGTCACCCGCGGATCATGTCGGTCGGGATGCACACCCGCATCCTGGGCCATCCCGGCCGGATGATCGGACTGACACGGTTCATCGACCATGTGATCGGCCAGCCGCAGGCCTGGATCTGCCGCCGGTCGGACATCGCCGCCTACTGGCGCGAGAATGTGCGGCCCGCACAGGGGATGGGCGCATGAAGCTGTTGTCCCTCCCCCCGGATGCCGCGGCCTTCGCCCCCTTCGGCGCGCTGATCCAGCCACCGCAGACACCCGGGGATCGCCGGATGTTCAGCGACTGGCTTGTCCCGGTCGAGGGGATGGCCCTTCAATTCCACATCAACCATGTCACGCCCGCGGCCCTGCCCGCGACGCTGGACGAGGTTGAAAGGCACCCCCATGCCGCCCAGGCCTTCGTGCCGCTCGACGTGTCGCGCTATCTGGTGACGGTCATGCCCTCCGATGCGGATGGCCGACCGATGGAAAGCGCTGCGCTGTGCTTTGTGCTGCCGGGCACGATGGGCGTGATCTACCGCCGCAACACCTGGCACGCGGGGATCATGGTGCTGGACCGCCCCGGCTCGTTCGCCGTCAGCATGTGGCGCGGCGCCGAGGATGACGACGTGATGGCGCAGATCGCGCCGCGACAGATCGACCTGCCCCAAGCGGGCCTCACCGGAACCCTGCCATGACCCACACGCCGCGCCTGTTCGTGCCCGCCATCACCCCCTTCGCCGCCGATCTTTCGGTCGACCAAGGCCGTCTGGTGGCCTTTGGCCGCCAGTTGATCGCCGATGGCGCCTATGGGCTGGCGCCCTTCGGCACAACCTCCGAGGCCACCTCGCTCAGCGTCGACGAACGCATCCGCGGACTCGAGGCGCTGGTCACCGGCGGGATCGACCCCGCCCGGTTGATCCCCGGCACCGGCTGCGCCGCGCTGCCCGACACGATCCGCCTGACCGCCCATGCTGCCTCTCTGGGCGTGCGGGGCGTGCTGATGCTGCCGCCCTTCTACTACAAGCCTGTCACAACCGAGGGCCTTTTCGACGCCTATGCTAGGGTGATCGAGGCCGTAGGCCCGGGGCTGGCGATCTACCTTTATCATATCCCCCAGATGACCGGCGTGCCGATCACCATCGACCTGATCGGGCGGCTGGACGAGGCCTTTCCGGGCGTGATCCGCGGGCTCAAGGACAGCTCGGGCAACTGGGACAACACCGCCGCGCAGATCGCTGCCTTCCCGCATCTGGAATTCTACTCGGCCTCCGAATCGCTGCTGCCGCGCAACATCGCTGCTGGCGGTGCCGGGTGCATCAGCGCCAGCGCTAACGTCAACGCGGGCGGCATCGCCGCGCTGATCCGGGCGCTCGGCACCCCGCAAGTGGCTGCCGCACTGGAAAAGGTAAGCGTCATCCGCAGCATCTTTGAGAAACTCCCGTTGATCCCGGCCATAAAGGCGACCGTAGGCCTGCGCATGAGCGACACGGCCTATGCCACCGTCCGACCGCCTCTCGTATCCGCGCTTCCGGCGCATGACACGGCGATCCGCGCGGCAGCGGACCTTATTGAAGGAATGATCAATGTCGCCTGATCCGCTTTTCCATCTGAACGACCCAGCCCCATCCGCGACCGATCCCGGCCTGGCCCCCATCGAGCAGACACCGCTCAGGGTGCAGATCGCAGACCGCCTGCGCGTCGCCATCGTGTCCGGGCGGCTGCGTCCCGGCACTGTGCTGGTCGAAACCGCGCTGGCCGACCAGATGAATGTCAGCCGCGCACCGATCCGCGAGGCGATTCAGATCCTCGAAGCCGACGGGCTGGTCGAGACGGTGGCCTATAAGGGCAAGCGGGTCAAACCGCTCTCGGTGCGCGAGGTGACCGAAACCTACGAAATGCGCCAGGTTTACGAAGTGATGGCCGTGCGCCGCATCATCGGGCAGGGCGTCGATGTCACCCCGCTCTGGGAACCCTGCCGCGAAATGGAAGAGGCCGCCGCCGCCGGAGACCGTGACAGCCTGATAGCCGCCGACGAGCGGTTCCACCGGCTGCTGATCCGTCTGGCCGACCAGAAGTTGCTGCTGGAATCCTGGAACAGCATCTATCTGCGCGTCCATCAGATCATGGCGCTGCGCAACGACCGTCGCGTGCCGCTGTCCGACATCGCCGCCAACCATCCGCCCATCGTCAAGGCCCTTGCCGACCGCAACATTGACCTCGCCGTGGCGCTGATCTCCGAGCACACCCGCTCGCTTGGGGACTTGAACCCCGAAACCATCGTGCAGCCTTCAACATGAGCAGACAGCGCATCCTGGTCACCGGGGCCGGAGGCTTCGTCGGAAGCGCCCTTGCCCTGGGCTTTGCCCAACTTGGCTGGGATGTCTGCGCGCTGGACCGCGCCTTCGACGCGGCGACCCGCGTGCGCCTGGCCCGGCTCGATCTGGTGACGGCCGACCTGTCGGCCGCACCGGTTCCGGCCCTGGCCGCGACGCGGGCCGATGTGATCGTTCATGCGGCGGCCTTGACCACCGATCCCCTGGCCCTGGGGATCAGCGCGGCCGATCATGTCGGGCACAACATGCGCCCGCTTCTGGCGACGCTGGACCACGCGGCAGCCACCCTGCCCCGCGCCTTCGTGTTCCTGTCCTCGACCGGCGTCTTCGCGCCGGGCGACGGCACGCCCGATCTGGCCGATGACAGCCTGCCCAGTGCGACCGGCCCCTATGCGGCGGCAAAGCGGGCCGGAGAGCTTCTGGTGCCGGCTGCCCTGCCCCAGCCGACCGCCTGCCACATCCTGCGCCTGGGCCATATCTGCGGTCTGGCCGAAACCGCACGCCTTTCGCGCCAGCGGGTTTCGGCCCTGGCGGCGATGGTCGCGGCCGCCCGTTCCGGGCAACCCGTCCCGCTTGCCGAGACCGACCCGCTGCGCGACTGGACCATGGCCGAGGATCTGGCCCCCGCCCTGGCGCGCCTGCTGGACGGGCCGGGCCAGGCGCGCCCGCTGCATTTCGGCAGCCCCCACCGGATGCATGACCGCGCGATCGCCGCGCGCATCGCCACGCATCTTCCCGACCTTCGCCTGGCCCTTCATCTGGCCCCTGCGCCCAAGGCCCCGATGCGCCCAAGCACCCTGCCCGCATTGCACGGCTTCGCCTGGACGCGGCCCGAGACGGTGATCGACGCGCTTTGCACAGCCGAGGTCCTGGCATGACCCCGATCCGTGTCATTCTGGTCGGCCTTGGCGCGCGTTCGCGCGTTTGGCGCCGCGTGTTGGGCGACGATCCCTCTGCCCGGATCGTCGGGCTGGTCGATCGCAACCCCGATGCCCTGGCCGCGGCCCGGATCAGCTATCCCGACGCCGTGGCCGATACGGCGCTTGACAAGGTTGCCGCGCTTGTCGAAGCGGATGCCGTGATCCTGGTCACGCCGCCTGCCGGGCGCGACGAACAGATCGCCGCCGCCTGCGCCGCCCGGCTGGCCATTCTGTGCGAGAAGCCGCTGGCCGACAGTCTGGCCGCGGCCGAGGCGCATGTCTTGGCGGCCGCGCGGGCCAAGGTTCCGCTGACGGTTGGCCTGAATTTCCGCTACATGCCGGTGACCCGCGCGCTGCGCGGCCTGATGGCCGACGACAAGCTGGGGCCGGCGGAATTCGGGCGCTTTCTCTATGAACGCTGGCGCGACGGGCGCCAGCCGCACCTGAACCGCTATCCGCTGACCATGCCGCAGCCGATGCTGTGGGAACAGTCGATCCACCATTTCGACCTGATGCGACATGTCTATGGCCGCGAGCCGGTGTCCGTCGCGGCGCGCACCTGGAATCCTTCGTGGTCGATGTATGCAGGCGACGCCAATGTCGCGGCCCTCTTGACCTTCGAGGGCGGGCTGGAAGTCACCTATCAGGGCACCTGGGCCGGTCATTGGGACCGGATGGGCTTTGACTGGCGCAGCGACTGCCGTGACGGGATCGCGGTGCAGCGCGACATGTTCGGCGAGCTGAGCTTTGCCCGGCGTGACGACCGCGAGATGACGGCGGTCACACTGCCGCCTTTCGAGACCTGGATAGACGATGCCGCCGCGCTCTGGGCCGAGTTTGCCGCCCATCTGCGCGGCACCGGGCCCCAGCCCTGCACCGGCTCTGATCACCTTCAATCGCTCCGCATGGTGGAGGTCTGCATCGTCGCGGCCGAAACCGGCCATACAATAAGACTGAATGCCCCGATCGCGGCTGCGGAGCCGGTCGGGACCGACCCTCCAACGCCCTGATCCAACAGAGAGAAACAAGCCATGAGATTGTTTAAGTATCTGACCGCAGCGGGGGCTGCGGGCCTGCTGCTCTGCACGACCGCCCTTGCGACCCCGCCCGAGGACACGCTCGTCGTGGGCCTCTCGGCCGATGTGACAACCTTCGAACCCGCGAACATCTCGTCGCGCGACAACGCCAACATCGCCCGCCACATCTTCGGAACGCTGTATTCGATCGGCGGCGATGGAACCGTCTCGCCCGATCTGGCGGAAAATCTGGAAATCTCGGAAGATGGCCTGAACTACGTCTATACGCTGCGTGAAGGGCTGACCTGCCATGACGGCGAGGCGCTGACCGCCGAGGATGCGGCCTATACCTTCAACCGCGCCAAAGACCCGGCCAATGGCTTTACCGGCAACACGCCCGGCTTCGTCTTCTCGTCCATCGGGTTCCAAAGCGCCGAGGCGCTGGATGACCGCCGGGTGCAGATCACGCTGGCCGCCAAGAATCCGATCGCCTTCGGCCTGATCGCCGAGGTCTATATCCACTGCAAGGACAGCTACGAGAAGATGTCCGCTGACGAGGCCGCGGGCAATCCCGTCGGCTCGGGCCCGTACAAGCTGGCAAGCTGGGACAAGGGCTCCGAGGTCGTGCTGGAAAAGGTCGGCGAACCGGCCAAGATGCAGCGGATCGTCTGGCGGATCATTCCCGAAGCCTCGACCCGCACCGCCGAACTGATCGCAGGCAATGTGGACATCATCACCAACGTCGCCCCCGACCAGATCGATGCGATCAACGCCAGCGACATCGCCGAGGTGCAGGCTATTCAGGGCACGCGCCGGATGTATGTCGGCTTCAACCTGTCGGATGCGTTCAAGGCGATGCCCGGCGGCGATGCGATCCAGGACCCGGCTGTCCGCCGCGCGCTGCAATACGCGGTCGACGTGCCCACCATCTGCAAGCAGCTTCTGAACTTTGAATGCGAGCGTGCCACCGGCCTGGTCAACGCTGTCAACGCCAACAAGGCGCTGACGCCCTATCCCTATGACCCGGATATGGCCGAAAAGCTGCTGGACGAGGCTGGCTGGCCGCGGGCCGAGGACGGCACCCGCTTCACCATCCGCTTCCAGGCGGGTCGCGGGCGCTATCTGAACGACCAGAATGTCGTTCTCGCCATTGCCCAGTATCTGGAAGATGTCGGCCTGAAGGTCGAGGTCGACATGATGGAATGGGCTTCGGTCTATGTGCCGCTGCTGCGTGAGCGCAACGTCGGCCCGCTGTTCTTCCTGGGCTCGGGCGGGGCGCTGTGGTCGCCGCTTTACGACATGACCGATCTGGCCAAGGTCGATGCCGGCACGAACTACACGCATTGGAACGACCCGCGCTGGTTCGACCGCTGGACTGACATCGCGAATGCCAAGACGCCGGAAGAACAGCGCGTCATCATCGATGAGATGCTGAAGGTCTTCTATGAAGACGGGCCCTGGCTGCACCTCTACTTCCAGCCCGACTTCTATGGCGTCAGCAACCGGGTCGATTTCGTCGCGCGTCCCGACGAGAAGGTCTATCTGTTCCAGACCGGCCTGAAATAACCTGACGGCCGCGCCGCGCGGTTGCCTCTCCGCGCGGCGCATCCTCCCTTCCCCTCTAGACCAAGGATCGCCCCGATGTGGACGTTCATCGCCCGACGCTTGCTGCAAAGCATCGTCGTCATCTTCGGCGTCACGCTGATCAGCTTCGTCGCTTTGCAGATCGGAGGCGACCCGACCTACCTGTTCGTGTCCGAACGCGCGACCGAAGAAGAAATCGCGATGGTGCGCGAGGCGCTCGGGTTCGACCGGCCTCTCCACGTCCAGTATCTGACCTACCTCGCCAATGTCGTTCAGGGCGAGTTCGGCAATTCGCTGAGCTATCGGCAGCCGGCGATGGAGATCGTTCTGGGCGCCCTGCCTGCCACCATCGAACTGACGATCTTCGCGATGACCTTTGCCATCGCGCTGGCCATTCCGCTGGGGGTCTTTGCCGCGCTGTATCGCGGCACGCCGGTGGATGGCGGGATCATGACCGTTGCGATGTTCGGGCAATCGGTGCCGGGCTTCTGGCTTGGGATCATGATGATCCTGTTCTTCGGCCTGTCTCTGGGATGGTTTCCCATATCAGGCCATGTCCCCTTCCTGATGCCGCTTCTTGAGGGCGATTTCGCCACTGCCTTCGCAAACCTGCCGAGCACCCTGTATTACCTCGTCATGCCGGGGATCGCCGTCAGCTTCTACTCGCTGTCACGCAATGCCCGCCTGGTGCGCTCGTCGATGCTCGAGGTTCTGGGCCAGGACTATGTACGCACCGCGCGGTCCAAAGGGCTGAACGAACGCACGGTCGTGGTGCACCATGCCCTGCGCAACGCCTGGCTTCCCGTCGTCACCATGATCGGGCTTGAATTCGGCTTCCTGCTGGGCGGGGTCGTCGTGATCGAGACGGTGTTCAGCTATCCCGGGATCGGGCGGCTTGTCTTCAACGCGATCAACCAGCGCGACATCCCGGTGGTGCAGGCCGCCGTCATCGTGCTGTCGGTGGTCTTCATCGCGCTCAACCTGATCGTCGACCTTGTCTATGCGCGCATCGACCCGCGCGTGAAACTGTGAAGGGCCTTGCCATGACCGATGTTCCAAACGACGGGCTGCGGCGCCTTGCAGCCGATAACAGATCGGAATTCAGCCGCGAGCTTCGCCGCGCGGGGCGCAGCATGGTGGCGGCAAAATGGCCGCTTCTCGCGCTGCTGATCCTGTTCGTCGTGGCCTTCGTCGCCATTTTCGGGCCGATGATCTCGCCCATGGACCCCAACCGGCAGAACATCATGCTGCGCTTGGCCGAGCCGCTGGCCGAGGCCCGCCGCGGCGGGACGTTCTGGCTGGGGTCGGATGCCCTGGGTCGGGACGTGCTGTCACGCCTGCTCTATGGCGCGCGGATCTCGCTTCTGGTCGGTGTCTGCGCCATTGCGGTGGGCGGCACGATCGGGGTCACTGCAGGCCTGGTCTCGGGCTATTTCGGCGGCTGGATCGACGATGTCATCATGCGCCTGGGCGATATCCAACTGGCCTTCCCCTTCATTCTCTTGGCGATCATGTTTCTGGTCGTCCTGGGGCCCGGGGTGATCAACCTGATCCTGGTGCTGGGCATCGGCCAATGGGTCACCTATGCCCGGATCGTGCGCGGCCAGACCCTGTCCTTGCGCGAGAAGGAATATGTCGAGGCCGCGCGCGCGCTTGGCGACAGCACCACATCGATCATCTTCCGCACCATCCTGCCCAACATCGTGGCCCCGCTGACCGTGATCGCCTCGTTCAACGTGGCCTCGGTGATCCTGGCCGAAGCGGCGCTGTCCTTCCTGGGTCTTGGCGTGCCGCCCTCGGTGCCGACCTGGGGGTCGATGCTGGCGGAAAGCCGCGAGCAACTTATCGCGAACAAGTGGTGGCTGGCGATCTTCCCGGGCCTTGCCATCGTGCTGACGGTGCTCAGCTTCAACATCATGGGCGACTGGCTGCGCGATTTCCTGGATCCGCGGCTGAAAGAACGGCGCTGAAAGGACAGAGCATGAAAATCGGAATCATCGGGGCCAGCTTTGCCCGCGACGCCTATCTGCCCGCGATGGCCCATGTGCCGGGGGCCGAGGTGGTGGCCATCGCCTCGGGGCGGATGTCCAGCGCCCGCGACTGCGCCGACCGGTTCGGCGTGCCACATGCCTATGACGACTGGCAGCTCATGCTGGACAGCCATGATCTTGACCTGGTCTGCATCGCGACCCCAACGGCCCTGCATGCGCCGCAGACCCTGGTGGCGCTGGCGCGCGGGGCGCATGTCCTGTGCGAAAAGCCCATGGCGATGAACGCGACCGAGGCGCGGGCGATGCTGGAGGCCGCCACCGCCGCCGGACGGCTGCACATGATCGACCACGAACTGCGCTTCAACCCGAACCGCGCCCGCGTGGCCGAGATGATCGCGCAGGGCGACCTGGGCGAGCTGCGCCACATCAACATCGCCAATATCGGCGCAAGCTGGGCCAATCCCGCCAGCCGCCCGAAGGGCGATTGGTGGAGCGACGCCGCGCAGGGCGGCGGCCGGCTGGGCGCGAATGGCAGCCATCAGGTCGACATGCTGCGCTGGTGGATGGGCGAGGTCGCCTGGGTCACCGGCGCCGCGCCCGTGATGGTGCCCGACCGTCTGGACAAGGCAACCGGAGAGCCCTGGACCGCGACAGCGGATGACGTGGCCTGGTTCGGTCTGGAAATGGCCAGCGGCGCGCTGGCGCAGGTCTTCCTGTCTGGCGTCGCGGCGCATAATATGGGCAACCACACCCAGGTCTTCGGCTCCAGGGGCACGATCACCCTGTCGAATGACGACGAAAAGCTGTGGTTCGCCAAGGCCGGGCAGAGCTTTGAGGACATCACCCGGACCGACCCGATTGCCAGCCTTCCCGGGCTGAACAAGGGCATCTGGAACGTCTCGGTGGTTTCGGCGCTGCGGGAACTGTGTGGCGCGATCACCGAAGGGCGCGCGCTGCGCCAGGGGGCCACTTTTGCCGACGGGCTGGCAAACCAGCGCGTGCTGGATGCGGTGCGACTGTCGGGCACGGAACGCCGCTGGGTGCGACCGGAGGATGTCGATGCCTAGAACCGTTCTGGTGACAGGCGCCGCGCAGGGCCTGGGCGCGGCCATCGCCCGCCATCTCGCAGAGCGCGGCGACAGCCTTGTATTGATGGACCGCAATGCCGCCGAGCTGGCCGCAACCGCCAGCCAGTGCAACGGCGCAGCGCAGGTCGTGGTCGACCTGTCAGACGCTGCGGCCACGGCCCGCGCCGCCGCCGCCCTGCCCGCCATCGACACGCTGATCCACAACGCCGCCATCCTGCGGGTCGAGCCGATTGAAACCGTCTCGCTGGCCAGCTTTCAGGCCACGATGAATGTCGGCATCCAGGCCGCCTTTCAGTTGACCCAGGCTGTCTGGCCCATGATGCGTGCGCGGGGCGGCGGGGCGCTGGTCTTCGTCTCCTCGCGCTCGGGGATCGAAGGCTTCGTCGACGAAACCGCCTATTGCGCCGCCAAACATGCGCTGGAGGGGTTTTCCAAATGCCTGGCGATGGAAGGCGCGCCGCAGGGCATCGTCAGCTACACGATCACGCCGGGCATGTTCATGCACACGCCGATGTCTGAAACCACCTACGGCGCCGACGCCCGGGCCAGATGGGTCGACCCGATCCGCCTGGCCCCCGCCTTTGCCCATCTGTCCGACGATCGCCCGGTGCATCTGTCGGGCCAACGCCTGAACGCATGGGAATTGTCCCAGGGAGCAGCCGCATGACGATGCAAGCCATCTATGACTGGATCGACGCCAATGCCGAGGAATGCATCGCCGATCTTCAGGCCTTTGTGCGCCAGCCCTCGGTCAGCGCGCAGGATATCGGCCTGCGCGACTGCGCCGAACTGCTGCGCGACATGATGCACCGCGACGGGCTTCCGGCCGAATTTCACGAACTCGACGCCGGTCCGCCGGTGGTCTTCGGCCATCTTCAGGCCAGGAAGCCCGCCAAGACCATCCTGTGCTATGCCCATTACGACGTGCAGCCCCCGGAACCCATCGAAGCCTGGTCGCATGGCGGCCCCTGGTCGGCCGAAATCGTCGATGGCGTCCTTTACGGGCGCGGGGCGACGGACAACAAGTCGGGTGTGCTGGCCTTTACCAAGGCGGCCAAGGCCTTCCTTCAGGTCCGTGGCGAAGTCCCCGCCAACCTGAAGTTCCTGATCGAAGGCGAGGAAGAGATCGGCTCGCCGAACCTGGCCGCCTGGGCGGCACGCAACGCTGAACTGCTGGAAGCTGACGGGATGCACTGCCTCGACGGTTCGATCGAGACGGGGACGAACGCGCCCGATGTCTCGCTGGGGCTGAAATCGGTGCTGTTTGTCGAATTGGTGGCGCGGGGCGCGAAATCCGACATCCATTCGCTGAATTTCCCGCTGGTCCCCGCCCCGGTCTGGGATCTGGTCTGGGCGCTGAACACCATCCTCGACCGTGACCGCAGGATCCTGGTCGAAGGCTGGAACGAGGGCATCTGGCAGCTTGGCCCCGATGACGAAGAACAGCTTCGCGACAAGGCGGCCCGCGTCGATACCGCCGAGATGAAGCGCGAATGGGGCATCGACCAATTCGCGCTGGGCCGCGACGGGATCGACGCGATCCGCGCCCGGACCTACGAACCCACGGCCAATATCCAGGGCATCATCGCCGGCTATACCGGCCCCGGCACCAAGACCATCGTCCCGAACGAGGCGCGCGTCCGGCTGGATTTCCGCCTGATCCCGAACATGCAGCCCGAGGCCGCCATCGCCAAGCTGAAGGCGCATCTCGTCAAGCACGGTTTCGGCCATATCGAGGTGCGCGCCTTTGACGGGGCCGAGCCGCCCTACAAGATCAGCGTCCGCGAAGACATCAGCCAGGCCATCATCGCCGCCGCGACCGAGGTCTATGGCGAGCTTCCGGTGGTCAACGGCGTCTCGGCCGAAGGGGCCATCCTCAAGCATGTCTGGATTCCCTGCGTGCTGACAGGCTTTGCCAACCCCGGCGCCAATCTTCACGCCCCGGATGAGAACATCCATATCGACAAGTACATCGCCGGCATCAAATATGCCGCCGCGATCATGGAGCATTTCGGACGCTCGTAACGGCGCCCGCCGCTCTGCCCGCAGCGACGGGCCGCAGGAGAATACAATGTCCGCCCAGACAGATGCCGGGTCGCCGCACGGGCGCACCCGCCATGTCAAACCCGAAGCCCGGGTCGAAGTCATGGCCGCCACCGATACCGGGAGCTGGCTGGCGGGACTGCGCATCATCCTGCGCGTCAGCCGTATGGCGCTAGAGACGCCATGGCAGGCCGGGATCGCCATTGCGGCAACGATCCTGGCTTGCGGCTTGCAGCTTTGGCTGCCGGTTCTGCTGGGGCAGGGCGTCGACCAGATGCAGAATGCGCTGGCCGCCGGGGCTTCGGCCGATGCCGGGGCGGTCCTGTGGCAGACCGCCGCGCTGGTTCTGGGCGTGTCGGTCCTGCGCGGCATCTTCACCACCTTACAGAACTATTTCTCGGAAAGCGTGGGACACTGGACCGGCTATCGCCTGCGCCACGCCTATTACGACAAGATCCAGCATCTCAGCTTCGGCTTCCATGACGGCATTCATTCCGGCGATCTGATCACGCTGGGGATGCTGGATCTGGACGGCGCGCGGATGTTCTTTGCCACCGGCCTCATCCGCATCGTCCTGATGACGATCCTGATCGGGATCGGCGGCGCAATGCTGGTGGCGACCGACCCGCTTCTGGCCGCGCTGGCGCTGTCCTTCGTGCCCTTTGTCGGGTGGAAGTCCTCGGTCTCGCAACTGCGGTTGCGCAAGACCTGGCTTGATCTTCAGGACCGGCTCGCTGTGCTCTCGCGGGTGATGGAGGAAAACCTGGCGGGCATCCGGGTCGTGCGCGCCTTTGCCGCCGCCCCGCATGAAATGAAGCGCTTCCACGCCGCCTCTGGCAGCGCGCTTGACCTGTCGCACGAACGCGTGGACCTGCGGGTCGGATCGACCACGGCGATGACGCTGTCCTATCTGGCGGCGATGGCGCTGGTCCTGCTGGTGGGCGGGCTGAAGGTCCAGGCAGGCGAAATCAGCCTTGGCACGCTGACCGCCTTTCTGACCTTCATGACGATCCTGCAAATGCCGGTCCGGCAATTGGGAATGCTGGTCAATTCCTTCGCCCGCACCAGCACCTGCGGGGCACGGGTCTTTGCCCTGCTTGACCTTGAACCGGCCGTCCGCGACGCACCGGACGCACCTGACCTGAACATCACCCAAGGCGAACTGCGGTTCGAAAATGTCAGCTTCGCCTATCCCTCGGACCCGGCGCACAGGGTTCTGAACGGCATCAGCTTTGCCGCCCGCCGGGGCGAGACGATCGGCATCGTCGGGCCGCAGGGCAGCGGCAAGACGACCATCGCCCATCTGATCCCGCGCTTTCACGACGTCTCCGAAGGGCGCATCACCATCGACGGACAGGATCTGCGGTCGGTCAGCCTGGCTTCGCTGCGGCGGTCGGTTGCGGTGGTGCAGCAGGATGTGTTCATGTTCACCACCTCGCTGGAAAACAACATCGCCTATGGCGACCCCTGGGCCGGACCCGCGCGCATCCGGCAGGCTGGCCGGCAAGCCCAGATCGACGACCACATCAGCGCCCTGCCCGACGGCTATGGCACCGTTGTGGCCGAACGCGCCGCCTCGCTTTCGGGCGGGCAACGGCAGCGCCTGTCCATCGCGCGCAGCCTGATCCTGAACCCCGACATCCTGGTCTTCGACGATTCCACCGCCGCCATCGACGCCCGGACCGAGGAACGCATCCTCGAAGAACTGCGTGACGGCGCACCCGGCCGCGTCACCCTCCTCATCGCCCACCGCCTGAACACGCTGCGTGATGCCGACCGCATCCTTGTGCTGGATCACGGGCGGATCGTGGAACAAGGCAGCCCGGCCGAACTTCTGGCTTTGGGCGGGCAATACGCCGCACTGCACCGGATGCAGACCCTGGCCAATGGAACCCGGGCATGAGCGGCGAGACCGAAGTCGAACGCAACGAAGTGCGTGAGGACGGCCGCCGTCCCCCCCGCGCCGTCGTCGGTTCGCATCGCGTGCAGGAAGAGATGTTCGGCCGCGTCTTCGACCCGCGTGTCCTGTCGCGGATCTGGACCTTTGTCCGCCCGTATCGGCGGCAGGTCTGGGCCTCTGTCGCGGCGGTTCTGGTGTTCACCGGCACGCAGCTGGCTATTCCGCTGATCATCCGCAGCGCCATAGACGACGGCCTGGCGCGGGGCGCGGCCGGTCAGACCGCCCTGATCTGGTCGGTCGTCCTGTTCATCGCCGTCATTCTTGTCAACGCGGTGGCAAGCTTCTTGCAGGAACGCACCGTTGGCCGCGCGGCGGAGAATGTGCTGTTCGACATCCGCACCGCCATGTTCGCCCATCTTCAGAAGGTCTCGATGGGCTTTATGGACAAGACCGAGGTCGGGCGTCTGATGTCGCGCCTTCAGGGCGACGTGAACGCCATGCAGGAATTCCTGGAAACTTCGGTCATCTCGATCGGCGATCTGGTTCTGCTGATCGGAATCGTGGTCTGCATGCTGTGGCTGGACCCGGTGCTGGGCCTGCTCACGCTGGCGATCCTGCCGGTTCTGGCCGTCGCGCGGGTGGTCTGGCTGCCCCGCGCCCGCGCTGCCTTCATTGCCGCGCATGAGGCGAACTCCGTCGTGAACGGCGCGCTTGCCGAAGGCATCCATGGCGTACGCACGGTGCAGGGCATGACACGGCAGACCGTGAATCTGACGCTGTTCGACGACCGCGCGCGCACGAACCTTATGGCGCAACTGCGCGGCGCGCGGCTGGCGCAGGTGCTGGTGCCGGTGGTCGATTCATTGACCGGCCTTGCCATGGCGGTGGTGGTGGTGCTGGGCGGCCTGCGGGTGATCGAAGGCACGCTCGACATCGGCGTCATCGTCGCCTTCCTGTTCTTCATTCAGCGCTTCTTCGATCCGATCCGATCGCTGACCATGCAATATTCCGTCATGCAGCGCGCCATGGCCTCGGGCCAGCGCCTGACCGAAGTGCTGGACGTTCCGCTTACAGTTGCCGACGCGCCGGATGCGCCGGACCTGTCCGCCGACGCCGATGGTTCGGTCGAATTCCGCGATGTAACCTTCGGTTACCACCCGGACCGCCCGGTGCTGCACGATCTTTCCTTCCGTGTCCGTCCCGGCGAAACCGTGGCGCTGGTCGGGCCCACCGGCTCGGGCAAATCCAGCATCATGTCGCTGGTCCACCGCTTTTACGACGTTCAGCGGGGCGCGGTCCTGGTCGGTGGCCGCGACGTGCGCGAGGTGACGCAGGCCAGTCTGGGCCGCCATATCGCGATGGTCTTGCAGGAACCCTTCCTGTTCACCGGCACGGTGATGGAGAACATCCGCTACAACAGCGCCGCCACCGACGACCAGGTTTTCGCCGCTGCCCGCGCCGTGGGCGCCCACGATCTGATCGCCCGGCTGCCCCAGGGTTATGACACGCTTTTGACCGAACGCGGCAGCAATCTGTCGATGGGGCAGCGCCAGCTGATCAGCTTTGCCCGCGCGCTGGTCGCCGATGCCCCGATCCTGGTGCTGGACGAGGCCACGTCGAGCATCGACAGCAGCACCGAGCAACGCATCCAGACCGCGCTGCAGCGCATTCTTCAGGGGCGGACCGGACTGGTCATCGCGCACCGGCTGGCCACGATCCGCAATGCCGACAGGATCATCGTGCTGACGGGCGGGCGGATCGCGGAAAGCGGCACCCATGACGAGCTGATCGCGGCGGGCGGGCTCTATGCCCGGCTCAACGCCGCCAACCGCATGTCCTTTGACGATCTCTGACATTGCGAGGTATCTGATGAGCGACACCGCGATCCGATTGTTCAGCCCGCCCGGCGTTGCGCCGGTGGCCGGCTACCACCATGGTGCCATGGCGGGTGGCTTTCTGTTCATCGCCGGGCAGATTTCCAAGGATGCGGATGGCAACTGGGTCGGCCTTGGTGACCCGGCGGCGCAATGCGCCCAGATCTGGCGCAATATCGGCCTGATCCTCAAGGAAGCCGGTGCCGGGCCGCAGGACGTGGTCAAGGTCACCACCATCATGACCGACCGCAACCAGCGAGAGGCCGTGGGCGCGGCCCGCCGCAGCTTCCTGGGCGACCACCGCCCGCCGCATACCGGCTACATCATCAATGGCCTCGGCTCGCCCGAGGTGCTTCTCGAGATCGAGGTCATCGCCTACCTGGGGCCCTGACGCATTCGGACGGCCCTGGCCGTCCATTCAAGATGGCGCTGAATTATCGGATAATTCTCCGGTCAATTTCTTTCGCGAAACTGCAATTCAGATCGTAATTAAAATTACAGATTCTCACATCGATCAATTGACCTGATCGCAATTGAGGCTGATGGTTAATACGCGCGATTCCCCAACTGGTCTATTTCTGGTCTGCCGCGCCCCCTCCAAATGCACATCAATTCTGCCCACAGCACGCAGAATGATCCGAACAGCAACAGGGTAGTGAACATGATATGGAAAACACTTGCCTCAACCTGCGCCACCATGGCCTTCTTGGCACCATGGCAGGCCTTTGCGAAAACCCCGGACGATACGCTTGTCATTGCGCAATCCGTCGACATCGAGTCGCTTGAACCGAACATGCTGAACCAGGCGGTGTCGATCAATGTCGTCAGCCATATCTTCGGCACTTTGCTTTCCGTAACGCCGCAAGGTGAAATTGTTCCTCATTTTGCCACCGACTGGGAATGGAATGAGGAAGGCAATGAAATTGCCTTCACAATTCGCGAAAGCCTTACTTGCGAAGACGGCGAGGTCCTGGATGCCGAAGATGTCGCCTATTCCCTGAACCGGGCCGGTGATCCGGCGAACAAGTTCGTCGGCCATTCCTCGGGTTTCGTCTACAACTCCATCGGTTTTCTCGGCGCAAGGGCCGAGGGGCCGAACCGCGCTGTGATGACCCTGCGCGGCTATTCCTCGACCGTACCGGGCATGGCGGCCAAGCTTTTCATCCATTGCAAGGACAGCTACGAAAAGCTGACACTGGACGAGGCGCGCGTCGCGCCGGTGGCCTCGGGTCCCTACCGGCTGGTCGAATGGATCAAGGACGACCGCGTGGTGCTGGAACGGAATCCGTCCTACACGCTGGCCGACCCCGATTTCGACCGTGTCGTCTGGCGGGTGGTGCCCGAAGCCAGCACCCGCGCGGTTGAGTTGGTGGCGGGCAATCTCGACATCGCCGCGAACATCCCGCCGGACCAGTCGGCCGCAATCGATGCCTATGCCAATGCCAAGGTGGTCAGCGTCGCGGGAACCCGGCGCATGTTCGTCGGCTTCAACTTCTCGTGCGCGTTTGACGGCACACCCGGCGGCAAGGCGATCTGGGATGTGCGCGTGCGCCATGCACTGAACATGGCCGTCGACGTGCCAACGATCTGCCGCCAGCTTCTGGGCGTGGACTGCCAGCGCGCCAACGGCCCCGCGAATGTCGGCAACCCCGACGTGAAGCCATATCCCTATGATCCCGAAGCCGCCGAGAAGCTGCTGGACGAGGCCGGCTGGCCGCGCGGGGCGGATGGCGTGCGGTTCCGCATGGTCATGCAGGGCCCGAACGGGCGCTATCTCAACGACGGTCAGGTGCAACAGGCGGTGGCGCAATATCTGGCCGATGTCGGCGTCGAGACGACGAATGACCTGATGACCATGACGCTGTTTTCGCCAATGGCGTGGGAACACAAGGCGGGGCCGCTGTTCTTCATCGGGCAGGGCGGTGCGACCTGGAGCGCGGTCTATGACATGTCGCTGTTCCCCTCGCGCGATGCGGCTGTGAACAACGGCATGTGGTTTAACGAAGGCTGGCAGACGCGCTGGGACAGCCTGAAATCCATCCGCGACCCAGAGGAAGAGCGCCGCGTCGTGAACGAGATGCTGGCCCTGTTTCACGAGGACGCGCCGTGGATCTTCCTGTATTTTCAGCCCGATTTCTACGGCGTGTCGTCGCGGATCGACTGGCAGCCCCGCCGGGACGAGGCGATCGAGGCCTGGACCGCCCGCCGCAAGTAGAGGGCCTGAAACCGCAACGCGGCGGGAATGACCCGCCGCGTTGCGCGCCTCGCTTCGGCCGATCAGCCCAGCGGCAGGCTGCGCCGGTTGGTGCCGCCCTTCTCGGAAGCGGCCGTGACCGTGACGCTGGCCCCCGCGCCCGTGCTGCGGACCAGCCATTCCACCTTTTTCGTCACCGCTGACCACTGCTGCCCCCAGGGCGACCAGTTGTAGCGCCGCTCGTTGCGCCCCGCGAGGTGGCCCAGCTCGGCCTGGCCCGGGTTCATCACCAGCTCGGCGCCTTCCGTGACGATGCTGATGGTCACGGGCTTGGCCACATCGTTCTGGATGGCGACGTCCGACAGGTTTGTCGGGAGATAGCCGTGGTTCGACACCACCGCCGACACCTTGAACAGATCCGCCCCCAGGGCCTCGACGTTCAACACGTCCACCACCACACGCGGCGCGGCCGCCGCATGGCGCAGGTTGAACAGGGTGTTGCGGTGGCAGATGTCTTGCAGCAGGTGGCCGGGCGGATTCCGGTAGGACCAGATATAGACCATGCCGCCGATCTCGACCGGGCCGAGCTGCGGGTGCTCATAGGCTTCCCAGTCTCGGAAACCGTGGTCGCCCACATTCTTGAGCACCCATTGGAAGATCCTCTCCTGCGTCTCGGCATCGCGTGGGCCAAGATTGTAGTAGCCGGTCTTCTCGACCCCGGCCGTCCGCTCCAGATCCCACAACTCGGTCGAGAAGCAGATGATCCCCATCTCTTCATAGACCCAGTCCTTCAGCGAGCCATGCCGGGCCTTGCTCTTGTCGGGCGTGAAATCCTCATAGGTCGAGATCGTCGGGTAGCCGGTGATCCTGGTGCCGACCGCGCCCAGATCCTTGTACAGGGCCAGATCGCGCGGGCTCATCTCGGCATCCATCTTCATCATCGACGGGCGCAGGATGATGCCGCCATGGGTGTGATAGGCGCACATGCCGCAAATGTTGGGATGGTTCAGGATCACCTGCCCCATGCCCATCGCCTCGGGTTCCGAGAAGGGATAGAGGCCCGCGCCATATTCCTGCGGCGACCAGTTGATCGGGAAATTGCGGTTCATGTTCCCGTCATTGCCGGGCACGATCTTCACATGCACCCCGTCATAGTCGCGGATCAGGCCTTCAGGATAGACGCGGTAATATTCCCCGCCTTCCTCGCCCGGTTCGCGCTGGACCATCAGACGCGGCTCGGTCGGGCTTTTCTTCCATTCGCCCTTGGGGTCGGGCACCCGCATGTTGACGATATACCCGTCGCCATTGATGTCCTGCGGGATCAAGCCATCGATCCGGTCTTCGCCCGGCAGGAACCGGCCATTGCCGCACCAGGGGTGATAGGGTTCCTTGAGCGAATATTCCGCGCCATCCGGGTTGATGCGGGGAATGACATAGAACACCTGGCTGTCCAGCAGGCGGGTGCATTCCTCATCCGCGCCGTAATGCGTCAGCAAATACCAGATCGCATACAGCGCCGTCGCGCTGGTGGCATGTTCTTCGGCATGGATCTGGGCGTCGATATAGAAGCCGGGCTTCTCATGCGCCGGGCCGGTGGCCGGATTGGTCAGGGTGGCCATCCAGACCTTGCGGCCGCGAAACGACGTCGCGATCGAGGTCAGCTGGCACAGCGCCGGATAGGCGGCCGCCAGCGCCTGAAGATGCGCCGTCATCGCGTCATAGTCGTGATAGCTGTCAAAAGGGATATCGACCTTGGGCACAGGTTCCTCCGGGGTGGGTATCAGATCAGCCGGTCAAGGCTGTGGCGGGCGTGAAACTCGGCCATGCGGATCGCGCGGCCGGTCTCTGAACTTTCGATTCCGGCGAAGCACAGGGCCAGCGACCGCAGATGGTCGCGCCCGTCGCAGGGCAAGGGGCCGTCGCCCCGCAGGGCCAGACGGAAAGCCGCAAGCAAAGCGATGCTGTCATCGTAATAGGGTCGCGCTTCCGGCAGCGGAACCTGGGTCAGTTCCGGCTCGCTGCGCCGGGCGACGGCGAGGTCCGAATGCAACTCGCGCTGGATCACCACGCCCTCGGCGCAATCGGTGCGCCATTCGAAGCCGGGTGTGTTCCAGCCGCCAGACCAGGTGCCGAAATAGTTGACCTCGGCCCCGTCCGACAGACCCAGAAGGCAGTGCACATTGGCATCATGGGCATACATGCTCCAATCCGGGTTCCAGGTCCGGCAGGCGATCACTTCGACCTCGGCGCCGTGGCAGAATCGGATCAGGTCGAGATGATGGATCGTCTGCTCAAGCATCATCGGATGCCGCATGGTCAGCGGATAGCGGTTGATCCCCGGGCGTCGCCCGTCGCGATTGCGCAAATAGCGGAACTGACCAAAGCCCGGGCGCCCCATACGACGCCCCGCCAGCCAGTCGCGCAGCGCCATCGACACCGGCAGATAGCGAAAGTTCAGTCCCACCGACAGCGGCACCTCCGCCGCCTCGGCGGCGTCGATGATCGCCACCGCCTCGGCCAGGCTGGTCGCGAGCGGCTTTTCCGCAAGAACCGGCAGCCCGGCATCGAACAGGCGGCAGCACTGATCCAGATGCCCGTCCGGTGGCGTGACCAGAAGTGCCGCCTCGTAAGGTCCGGCCGCCAAGGCCGCCTCAAGATCGGGAAACCAGGGCGGGCCCGGATGCTCGGCCCTGAACATCGCGCGGGCGGCTGGACTGGGATCGACCACCGCCGCCACCTCTGCATCGGGGCTCTCCGCCACGACCTGCGCCCACATGCGCCCGCGCGTTCCGGCGCCGATCAGCAGGAACCGCCCTGCCCCGGCAAGCACCGTCTTACTTTGCAAGCTGGACATCCCAGAGGTCGATGGTTTCGTCGCGCCGCGCCGTCCAGTCGACCCGCTGCCCCACGCCATAGAAGTCGGGCTGATAATACATCAGCAGCCAGGGGCCGTCGGCGTAGAACACTTCCAGCATCTCGTTGATGATCGCGCGCTGCCGCCCGGGGTCCTGTTCGGCCATCATCTCGTCCCAGCGGTCGAACCATCGCGGATCGGACCAGTTGGTATAGTTCGGTCCCGAGGTGACGCGCGCCATGATCGCCATGTCATAGACCGCGCTCCACAGCACGCCGCCCGACCCCAGCAGGAACAGCGGTCCGGCATCGTGGTTGCGGATCAGGGGGGTATAGACCGAGGCCCAGTCCACCGGCTCGACTTCGGTTTCGATGCCGACCTCGGTCAGAAACGCCCCGACCGCCAGCGCCACGTTCACATCGTTCAGATAACGCCCGCGCGGGGTCTGCAGCTTGGTGCGGAACCGCACGCCATCGGCTCCGCGCGGATACCCGGCCTCGTCCAGCAGACGTTCGGCCATCGCCGGATCGTAGGGATAGGGCTCCAGATCCGGGTGGTCATTCGGCGGGTTGACCATGCCGGTCATCCGGCGACAGTCGAAGTTCAGCAATTGCTTGCAGATGCCCGGCACATCCACGGCATATTGCAGCGCCCGGCGTACGTCCGGGTTGCGGAAGGCCGCGCCGTCCACGCCGCCAAAGCTCTCTTTCTGATTGAAGCCGATATACATGCGCCGCAGCCCCTGCACCGCCTGCACCTCGGCCACGCCGCTGGCGTTGATCGCCTCGACCTGGTCAGGCGCGACATTGGTGATGATGTCCACATTGCCCGCCAGCAGCTCGGCCGTCCGGGTCGAGGCTTCGGGGATCACCCGGAAGACGATGGTCCGGAAGGTGCCGGGGTCCTGCCGCTTTTCCAGCACCAGCTCGGCATTGCGGGTCCAGCTCACCAGCCGATACTCGGCCGAAGACACCGGCCGCGTCGCGATGTCCTCGGGCGACATCTGCTCGAGACTGTCCTTGCAGTGGATCATCACCTGAGAGGTGAAGCCCAGCGCCATCGGGTTGCGCGTGGCGACCCGGATCGCCACCGTCTGATCATCGATCGCCTCGGCACGCTCGAAGCCCATCGAGGTATAGACGAAGCCCGGCGTGTTGCCAGCGAACTTCCTGTCAGGATCTGCGGCCCGGTTCCAGGAATAGGCCACATCCTCGGCGGTCAGTGCCTCGCCATCCTCGCAGGTCTGATCGGGCGTCAGGGCGAAGGTCAGCGTGCGGCCGTCCTCGCTCGTCGTCCATGACGTCGCCAGACGCGGCAGGATCGTCCCGTCGTCTCCGATCTGGGTCAGGGTGGTGAACAGGTAATTGGCAATGTTGATGTTGTCGGCCGACCGGATCTCGGCGGTCTCGAACGTGCTGGCATCGGCGCTGAGGCCGACCACGACCGTATCGGCGGACGGCTCGGCCCAGGCCGCGGGCGCTGCCGCCGCGGCTCCAGCAAGAAAAGCCACAGTCCGGCACAGGCCGGAGCGAGAAGCAGCCGCAGAAACCATGAGGATCTCCATCAAGACTACAGTCAACTGTATATTGTCGACCATATGATTCCGAATCGACGGCTGTAAACACCTTTCCTGGGGTTGTGGAGCGTTCCGGCTGGGTCCACGCGCGCGATATGGCCTGGTCTGGCCAGCAGAGTGAAAAGGCTGGGCCAGGATCTGGGGTCGCAGGGGTTTCCTGGCGACTTCAGCGGATCTGCGGCCCGAGAGAGGCGGGTCGCAGGTGCATCACACTGCGCGCCATGTTGTGAAGAGCGTGGAAATGGCGCTGCCATCCGGCGCCGGGAAGAAGGTGCGCACCACCAGCCGCTTCATCTGCAAGGGACTGGTGGTGCCGGTGAAGGGACTCGAACCCCCGACCCCATCATTACGAATGACGTGCTCTACCAGCTGAGCTACACCGGCATCCTTCCAGACCCGCGCCTTTGGCCCGCAAGGACGGCGGGGCACTGGTCCGGGCAGGCTCTTAGCACCCGCCCGGCGGACTGTGTAGTCCTAATTTGCGCGGCGGAGAATCTCGTCCGGCGGCAGGCTTGGCGGGTCCGGTTCGGAGGGCGCGGTCTCTTCCGGTCCTGCCGCCGCCGACGGTTCCTCTGCCGTATCGGCAAGTTCGGCCTCTTCCGCCGGGGGCGGCTCGGGTTCGGCCAGAAGCGGTTTCAGCACCGTTTCCGAGGCCGGGCGGGGCTGCGCGGGCTGGGGCGGTTCGCGCCAGCTCAGCGTATCGAACCCGTCGCAGACCGGGCAGATCGGCTGCCAGTCTTCCTGCACCGACTGGCATTTGTCGCAGCACCACTGCGCCCCGCGCGAAGCGGCCAGCGCCCGGGTCAGGATGGCACGCACGCGGGCATCCTCGGCCCCCTGCCCGCGTTCGATGGCGGCCAGAAGCGCCAGCGAGCGCTGGGTCGGGTGATCCTCGGCCAGATTGCCCAGCGCCTTGCGGGCAGCGGGGAAATCATCGGCGGCGATCTGCAGCTCGGCCTCGGTCAGCCGCGATTCCTCGTCCTGGGCGCGGGCGCCGAACAGCGTCTTGAAGCGCTTGAGCCGTGCCTGCGGGCTTTCCTCGGGTTCGATGGCGGCGAAGGCGGCGGCAAGGTCGGGGTGCGGCTGCGCCTCCCAGGCCTTTTTCAGCACCCGCGTCGCCCCCTTGCGGTCACCTTTGTCGACCAGCGCCCGCGCGGCGATCACGGCGGCGGGGATCAGATCAGGCGACAGCTTGTTGGCCTCGATTGCCGCTTCGCGCGCCTCAAGGCTGCTGCCTTCGTCCAGCACGACCTGCGCTTCTTTCAGCGCCAGAAGCGCGTCGCGGCGGCGATAGACGCTGCGGGGCAATTCGCCGGTGCGCAGCTTTTCCGACAAGGTGCTGCGCGCGCCCTTCCAGTCGGAACTGCCGGCCTGAAGCTTGAGCAGGATATCCTGCGTCTCGCCATGGCGGGGTTTCAGCGCAAAGGCGCGTTCGGCCAGTTTCAGCGCGGTGCCGGTATCGCCCTCGGCCAGCTTCTGGCGCAAAAGCCCGCGCACGGCCACAAAGCGCGTGCCTTCATTGGCGAGAAGCGTCTTATAGGCGGCCAGCGCCGTCTTGCCGTCGCCCGCCGCCTCGGCCGCCTGCGCGGTCAGCAGCGTGGTCAGTTCCGGTTTACCCAGAAGCCGTTCGGCGGTGCGGGCGCGGGCCAGGGCCAGCGTCGCCTCGCCCGAGGCCAGCGCGACCATGCCTTCCGACAGGGCGGCATAGCCACGGCGTTCGCGGTTGCGGTCGAAATAGCGGCTGATCGCGGTTTCGTCGCCGTTCAGAAAGCGGAAGACCGCGAAGGTGAAGGCGATCAGGCGGATCACCAGCCAGATCAGCAGAATCAGCACCAGCCCGGCGATCACGCTCTGCAACGGACCCAGCGTGAATTCCATCCCGCCGACCCAGATGCGCAATTGCTGCCCGCTGTCCGAGACGAACGTGGCCAGAACGGCTAGGGCCGCGATGGCGACCAGAAAGAAGACGACCTTTGTCAGCGACCAAAGCAACGTGCTCTCCTTACGGGCTGGCGGCTTGCGACAGCGTGGCGAGCGCGGTCTGGAAAGCGATATGGTCCTTGGCCAGGGCCTGCCAATCGGCAAGTTCGGCCTGGGCCTCGGGTGGCAGGGCGGCGACCTCATCCAGCGCCTTTTGCGCATCGCCCTGCGCCACCGCCGCCTCGGCCCGCGACAGGATGGCATCGGGATCGTCGCCGTCCTGCGGGGTCAGCGACCGCGCGCCGGTCTGGATCTTGAGGAAGGACAGGAAGCGGTCGCCCATGCCCTGCCCCGGCGCCGCGCGCAAAGCGGTTTCGAGCGCGCGGCGGGCACCTTCGGCAAAGCCGGTCTCCAGCGCGGGCAGCCCGGATTCGGCATATTTCGAGACGATTTGCGGCACATCCGCCCCCAAGGCCGGCAGAGCGGGCGCATAGGGCGCGCCGGTGGCGGCGGCCTGGTGCAGCGTTGCCAGCGCGGTGGCGCGGGCGGCGGCGGCCTGGGCTGCCGAGGTTTCGGCCTGCACCTTGTCGGTGGCCGCTTTCTCCCATGCGGCCAGCTCCTCGGCCACGATGGCGCGCACGGCAGGGTCATCGAGACCGGCTTTCAGACCGGAGATCTGGCTGCGCAGGCTTTCCAGGCTGGAAGACAGCGCGGCAAGCTGCGCCGGGCTCAACGCGCCATCGGCGGGCAGGCTGGACAGTCCCGCCATTTCGGATTCCAGCTTGGCCAGACGCTCGGCCAGATCGGCCAGCGGGGCCGGATCGCTGGCCGGGGTCTCGGCGATCCGGGCGGCAAGGCTCTGGACCTTGCGGTCGGTGTCGCCGGACAGGGTGGAAAGATCCTGGGCCAGCTTGTCGGCCCGCGTCTCAAGCGCACGCAGGGCCGAATCGTCGGGGGCGGGGCGCAGGTTCAGCATATCGAAATGCGACAGCGCGAAGCCCAGGGCCAGCATCAGCGCGCCGCCCAGGACCGCGCCGACGAATCCGGCCCCATTGCGTGGCCTTGCGGGCGGCGGCCGCACGGGCGCTTCCGGCCGAATTTCAGACTCGGGCCGCGCGGTTCCGGCCACGGGTTCCGCCAGTACCGGAGTCAGCGGCGGAACGTCGGGATCGGGGGCGCCAGGGTCTTGGCTTGGGTCTTTGCTGGTCATGTCCATGTTCCGCTGGTCCACCCTCAACCTAATCCCTCGGGGCGCAGCGCATCAAGGCGCGAGGGCGGTGATGGTTCCGGCAATAGCGCGGATCATTGCCATGGCCTCGGGTGCGGCGGCGACAATTCCGCGTGATTTCAGTGGCTCCGGCAGCGCAGCCAGCGCCTTGGGGCTGATCGCCACAGGGTAGAGATCGGCGGCGAGATCCGCGGGCAAGGCTGCGGCAAGCAGCCGCGCCGACCGGGGCGAGAAGACCGGCAGGATCAGAGGGCCGGGGCGGGCAAGCGCGGCCAGCGCCTCGGCCGAAAGCGGCAGGGCGCGCTGGCGATAGACCGCTACACCGTCGCATCGCCGCCCCTTGGCCGCCAGCGCGGCGGGAAAGTCGAAGGCGCGGTCTTCGCCATGCAACCACAGGAAATCGCGTTCGGGGCGTGCCAGGATCAAGTCCAGAAGATCCTCGGCGGCACCCTGCGCCGACAGCGGCTCGAACCCGGCTTGCGCCGCCACCCGCGCCGTGCGGTCACCAACGCAAAGCGCCCGTTTTGGCAAGGATAGAGACTGTCCGGCAAGCTGCGCCGCCGCCTCGGCCCCGGTTTCCGAGGTCAGGATCAGCGCCTGCCACGGTCCTTGCGGCAGGGTCGCCGACAGGAATTCCACCGCCATCATCGGGGCAAGGATCGCGCGGGCCCGCGGGCAGTCCGCGCCCAGCTGCGCGGCAAAACGGGTGGCCTGCGCGGCGGGTCTTGTGATCAGCACCGGGACCCCGGCGGGATTTGCGCATTGTCCTGACATGGGGGCAATGTTACCTGCGAGGGGAAGCGGGCCACAAGCGGGACCATGGGCAAGACGCTGACCTTCCTTGGCATCGAATCAAGCTGCGACGATACCGCCGCGGCCGTGGTGCGGCTTTCGGAGACGGGGCGGGGCGAGGTTCTGGCCTCGGTCGTCGAGGGGCAAGAGGCGCTTCATGCCGGTTTCGGCGGCGTGGTGCCGGAAATCGCCGCCCGCGCCCATGCCGAAAAGCTGGATCTTGCGGTCGAGGCGGCTTTGGCCTCGGCCCAGGTGACCCTTGCCGATCTGGATGGCATCGCCGTGACGGCAGGGCCGGGGCTGATCGGCGGCGTGCTGTCGGGCGTGATGCTGGCAAAGGGCCTGTCGGCGGCGACCGGCCTGCCTCTCGTCGGCGTGAACCATCTGGCGGGTCACGCGCTGACCCCGCGCCTGACCGATGGCATCGCCTATCCCTATCTGATGCTGCTGGTATCGGGCGGGCATTGCCAGTTCCTTGCCGTCGAGGGGCCGGAAACCTTTCGCCGCCTGGGCAGCACGATCGACGATGCGCCGGGCGAGGCTTTTGACAAGGTGGCCAAGCTTCTGGCGCTGCCCCAGCCGGGCGGGCCGCAGGTCGAGGCGGCGGCGCGGGCGGGTGATGCGAAACGCTTCCGCTTTCCCCGGCCCCTCCTCGACCGCGAGGGCTGCGATCTGTCCTTCAGCGGGCTGAAGACGGCGGTGCTGCGGGCGCGGGACGAGGTGATTGTCGAAAAGGGCGGGTTGACCGTGCAGGACCGCGCCGATCTCTGCGCCGGGTTCCAGGCGGCGGTGGCCGATGTTCTGGCGGAAAAGACCCGCCGGGCGCTGGCGCTGTTCCCCGCGCCGGTGCTGGCCGTTGCGGGGGGCGTGGCGGCGAACAGCCTGCTTCGGGCCAGATTAGAGACGGTTGCGGCCGATGCCGGCGCGCAGTTTCTGGCCCCGCCGCTGCGGCTGTGCACCGACAATGGCGCGATGATCGCCTGGGCGGGGATCGAGCGTTTCCTGGCAGGCGGGCAGGACGGGATGGACCTTTCGGCGCGGTCGCGCTGGCCCCTGGATCAGGCGGCGGCCCCGATGCTGGGCAGCGGCAAGCGGGGGGCAAAGGCATGACGGGCGGCGCGATCGGCGTGGCCGGGGCCGGGGCCTTCGGCGTGGCGCTGGCCGTGGCGCTGGCGCGTGATGGCAAGGCGGTGCGGCTCTGGGGCCGCGAGACCGGGCTTGCGGCGCGGCGCGAAAGCCTGCGCCTGCCGGGGGTAAGGCTGCCCAAGGCGGTCGAAGTGGCGGAAGGCGTCTCTGCACTGGCGGAAGGCGGGCCGGTCCTGCTGGCCATGCCGATGCAGGCTCTGCGCGGCTTTCTGGCGGCCGAGGGCCGAGATTTGCTGGCACGCGATCTGGTCGCCTGCTGCAAGGGGATCGATCTGGAAACGCTGGTCGGGCCGGCCGAGGTGATGCAGGCGGCGGGGGCCAGGGGCGCGGTGGCGGTGCTGACCGGGCCAAGCTTTGCCGCCGATATCGCGCGCGGCCTGCCCACGGCGCTGACGCTGGCCTGCGCCGGGCCGCAGGGCAAGGCTTTGCAACATGCGCTGTCAACGGCTGCCTTGCGGCTCTACCGGACCGAGGACGTGATCGGGGCCGAACTGGGCGGCGCGCTGAAGAATGTGATCGCCATCGCGGCGGGCGTGGTGGCGGGGGCAGGTCTGGGCGAAAGCGCCCGGGCGGCGCTGGTGACGCGCGGCTATGCCGAGATGGCGCGGCTGGCCGAAGCGATGGGCGCGCGGCCCGAGACGCTGGCGGGCCTGTCGGGCCTGGGCGACCTGATCCTGACCTGCACCTCGCCGCAATCGCGCAACTTTGCCCATGGCGCGGCGCTGGGCGCGGGCAAGGTGCCGGTCGCGGCGACGGTCGAGGGCGTGGCGACGGCGCGGGCGGCGGTGCGGCTGGCGGCACAGAAAGGCATCGAAGTTCCGGTCGCGGCCATGGTGGCGCGGCTGGTGCAGGGTGAAATCGGGGTGGGCGAGGCCGTGACGGCGCTGATGTCCCGCCCCTTGAAACAGGAGTGACGACATGCGCGTGGCAGTGATTTGCAGCGACAAGCCGGGGCATCTTGAGACCCGCAAGGCCAATCGCGAGGCGCATCTGGCCTATCTGGCCGAAACCGGCGTGGTCGAGATGGCGGGGCCGTTCCTTGATGCCGAGGGCGGCATGACCGGCTCGCTTCTGGTGCTGGAGGTGGCCGACCTGAAGGCCGCGCAGGACTGGGCGGCGGGCGATCCCTATGCCAAGGCGGGGCTGTTCCAGAGTGTCGAGATCCGGGCGTGGAAAAAGGTGATCGGATGAGCTTCTGGCTGTTCAAATCGGAACCCGATGTCTGGGGCTGGGACCACCAGGTCGCCAAGGGGGACGAGGGCGAGGAATGGCATGGCGTCCGCAACTATCAGGCCCGCAACAACATGCGGGCCATGAAGATCGGCGACCGGGGCTTCTTCTACCACTCGAATGTGGGCAAGGAGATCGTCGGCATCGTCGAGGTCTGCCGGGAAAGCAGCCCCGACAGCACGACCGACGACCCGCGCTGGGACTGCGTCTGGATCAAGGCGGTCAAGCCCTTTGGCCGGGCGATCACGCTGGACGAATGCAAGGTGACGCCGGGGCTGGAAAAGATGGTCTTGGTCAACAACACCCGGCTGTCGGTGCAGCCGGTCAGCCCCGAGGAATGGGATATCCTTTGCCGTCTGGGCGGCGTGGAACCCTGATGTCCCACGGTGGGACAGGCTGTCCTGCCGTGGAATTTCAATGGCTTGACCCTGCGGTGTTCAGAAATTCTTAACGATTCCCCGAAGCCCCGCGCCGGTGCATGATGGCTGTGGTCATCATCTCGCGGAGGGGAATATGGAAATCCTGAACGTTCTGGCGGCGGCGCTGGCGGCCTTTGCCTTTGGCGCGGTGTGGTACATGTCGATGTCGAAGGCCTGGATCGCGGCGGCAGGGATTCCGGTCGATGACCGGGGCCGCCCGCAGGGCAATGGCAGCCCGATGCCCTTTGTGGTGGGCTTTGCCGCCATGGTCATCGTGGCCGGAATGATGCGGCACATCTTTGCCATGGCGGGCATCACCTCGCCGGGCGGCGGGCTGGTGGCCGGGGCGGGGATCGGCGCCTTCCTGATCACGCCCTGGGTGGCGATGAACTATGCCTTCGCCATGCGCAAACCGGCGCTGACCATGATCGACGGGGTCAATTCTGTGGTTGGCTGCGTTGTGATGGGGCTGGTCCTGAGCCTGTTCTAGACAAACCTTCCGTCAGGCGAAGCGGTCGGTGGCGCGGATCAACTCGTCGCGGATGCCGGGCTCCATGCCGGAATGGCCGGCACCGTCGATCAGGTGAAAGCTCGCCTCGGGCCAGGCCTTGTGCAGGTCAAAGGCGGTGCGCGCGGGACAGGGCATGTCATAGCGGCCATGGACGATGGCACCGGGAATGCCGCGCAGGCGCGACGCGTCGCGCAGGAGCTGCCCCGGTTCCAGCCAGCAGTCGTGATAGAAATAATGGTTCTCCAGCCGGGCGAAGGCTTCGGCGAAACGGTCCTGCCCGAACTGTTCGACAAGCTGCGGCTGCGGCAGCAGCGTGATGGTGCTGCCTTCCCAGACCGACCAGGCGCGGGCCGCGGTCTGGCGGGTGGCAGGATCCTCCGAGGTCAGCCGCTTGCGGTAGGCGGCGATCAGGTCGCCGCGTTCGGCGGGCGGGATCGGAGCCAGAAAATCCTCCCAGGCATCGGGGAAGATTTCCGACACGCCGAAGCGGTAATACCAGTCGATCTCGGCCCGGGTGACAGTGTAGATGCCGCGCACGATCAGCGCGCTGACGCGCTGCGGATGGGTTTCGGCATAGGCCAGGGCCAGCGTCGACCCCCAGGACCCGCCGAAGACAAGCCATTTCTCGACCCCGGCAAGCACGCGCAACCGTTCGATATCGGCCACGAGATGCCAGGTGGTGTTCGCCTCAAGCCCGGCATGGGGGGTGGACCGGCCGCAGCCGCGCTGGTCGAACAGCAGAACATCATAGCGCTCGGGGTCGAAGAAGCGGCGGTGGTTCGGCTCGATCCCGCCGCCGGGGCCGCCATGCAGGAAGACCGCCGGCGTGGCGCCGGGCGTTCCGACACGCTCGTAATAGAGGCTATGACCGTCGCCGACATCAAGCGTGCCGGTGGCATAGGGTTCGGCAAGGGGATAGAGGTCGCGGAGCGTCATGACGGGCCTTTCGCTGAGGGCCCGATGCTGCATGAGCCCGCTGCGGCGGGCAAGGGGCGGCAGGAAAGGGGCGGCCGCGAAGGACAGGGTCGGGGCAAACGAAATGGAGGGCCCCGCACCCCTACGGAACCCTCCATCCACCCCATACGCTCCCCTAGCACCGCGCATGATCTGAAAAGGGTTCCGGGCCGTTCTGCCCTGCCTTGCCATCATCCATAGCCGAAAACGCGCGGTCCGGCAAAACCGAAGCGCCAAGGATTTGAACGGCTTTTGCGGCATGGCGGCAGTCGGGCGCAGATGCCGCAGGGCGGGCGGCTTGACCATGGGCCGCAAAGGGCGCTTTCTTTAAAGGTCAGGGACCGCCCCCGCGCGGACAGGACAGGAGGCGCTTGCAGCCATGTTCGAGACCTTTTCCGCCCTTGATCTGGCCCGATTCCAATTCGCCTTCACCATCTCGGCCCATATCATCTTTCCGGCCTTCACCATCGGACTGGCCAGCTTTCTGGCCGTGCTGAACGCGCTGTGGCTGTGGCGGGGCGACCCGGTCTATCTGCGGCTGTTCGACTATTGGAAGACGATCTTCGCGGTGGTCTTCGGCATGGGTGTCGTGTCGGGGATCGTGATGTCCTATCAGTTCGGCACCAACTGGTCGGTGTTTTCCGACAAGGCGGGGCCGATCGTCGGGCCGCTGATGGGATACGAGGTTCTGTCGGCCTTTTTCCTTGAGGCCGGGTTCCTGGGGGTGATGCTGTTCGGCCGCCAGCGGGTGGGCGAGGGCGTGCATATGGCGGCCACGGCCATCGTCGCCATCGGCACGCTGTTTTCCGCCTTCTGGATTCTCAGCGTGAACAGCTGGATGCAGACGCCCACGGGCTATGGGGTGAATGCGGCGGGCCAGTTCGTGCCGGAAGACTGGTTGGCGGTGATCTTCAACCCCTCCTTCCCCTATCGGCTGGTGCATATGGTGCTGGCGGCCTATCTGACGACGGCGTTCATGGTGGGCGGCGTCGGGGCCTGGCACCTGATCCGCAGCCCCGACAGCCGGGGCGCGGCGATCATGTTCTCGATGGCGATGTGGATGGCGCTGGCGGTGACGCCCTTGCAGATCGTGGCGGGCGATGCGCATGGGCTGAACACGCTGAAACACCAGCCCGCCAAGATCGCCGCGATGGAGGGGCATTATGAGGGCTTTCCGCAGGGGGGCGCGCCGCTGATCCTGTTCGGCCTGCCGGATGACCAGGCCGAAGTGACGCGCTGGAAGGTGGAAATCCCCTATCTCGGCTCGCTGATCCTGACCCACAGCCTGGATGTGCCGCTGAAGGGGTTGAAGGATTTTCCGCCGGAAGACAGGCCGAAATCGGCGCTGATCTTCTGGACCTTCCGCATCATGGTGGCGGTGGGCTTTGCCATGCTGGGGATCGGGCTTTGGGCGGCCTGGGCACGGTTCCGCAAGCGTCTCTATACCGCGCGCTGGCTGCATCTGGCGGCGGTCGCCATGGCGCCTTCGGGCTTTCTGGCGGTGCTGTGCGGCTGGATCACCACCGAGGTCGGGCGCCAGCCCTTTACCGTCTATGGCCTGCTGCGCACGGTGGACAGCGCCTCGCCCCTGCAGGCGGGGGCGGTGGGGGCGTCGCTGATGGCTTTTGTCCTGGTCTATATCTTCGTCTTCGGGACGGGCACGCTCTATGTCTTGCGCCTGATGTCGCTTCGCCCGCGCGATCGGATCGAGACCGAGGAGATCGGGCCGACACGGACGGCGGCACCGGGGCCGGTGACCTTGGAGGGGCAGGATGGCTGATCTTGCAGAGATCTGGGCGGCGATCATCGCCTTCGCGGTTCTGGCCTATGTGGTGCTGGACGGGTTCGATCTGGGGATCGGCATCCTGTTTCCCGTGCTGAAGGACCGGCAGGAGCGGCATGTGGCGATGAACACCATCGCCCCGGTCTGGGATGGCAACGAGACCTGGCTTGTGCTGGGCGGCGGCGGGCTGTTCGCCGTGTTTCCGCTGGCCTATGCGGTGGTGATGCCCGCGCTTTATCCGCTGATCATCGCCATGCTGCTGGGGCTGGTCTTTCGCGGCGTGGCCTTTGAGTTCATCCATCGCAGCGCGCGGCGCAAGGGGTTCTGGGAGGCGGGGTTCTTTGCCGGATCGGTGGTGGCCGCGCTGGCGCAGGGCATGGCGCTTGGGGCGCTGGTGCAGGGGATCGCGGTAGAGGGGCGGGCCTATGCCGGCGGGACCTGGGACTGGCTGACCCCCTTTTCGGCGCTGACGGCGCTGGCGCTGCTGGTGGGATATGCGCTTCTGGGTGCGGGCTGGCTGATCTGGAAGACAGGCGGCGACACCCAGGCCCGGGCGCGGCGCTGTGCGCTGCCCCTGGCGGTGGCGCTGCTGGCGCTGATCGGGGCGGTCAGCCTGGCCACACCCTTCCTGCGGCCCGAATATCTGGCGCGCTGGTTCAGCTGGCCCTCGGGCATCTGGAGCGCGGTGGTGCCCGTGCTGATGGCGCTTGCTGCCTGGCATCTGTGGCGCGGCCTGCGCGACCATGACGACCGGCGGCCCTTCCTGGCGACGGTGGCGATCTTCGTGCTGTGCTATCTGGGCCTCGGGATCAGCTTTTACCCGAATATCGTGCCGCCTGGCCTGAGCATCGCCGATGCCGCGGCACCCGCAGCCTCGCTGCGCTTCCTGCTGGTGGGCGCGGCCGTGCTGGTGCCGATGATCCTGGTCTATACGTCCTGGTCCTATTGGGTCTTTCGCGGCAAGATCGGCCCGGAAGACGGCTATCACTGACGGATCAGTGCCGGACCTCGGGCAAGAGGAAGGCGAAAAGGCCCAGCAGCGGCAGGAAGGCGCAGATCTGGTAGACGGTCACGATGCCCCATTGGTCGGCCAGCATGCCCAACCCCGCCGCGCCAAAGGCGGCAAAGCCGAAGGCCAGGCCGAACAGAAGCCCCGCCACCATGCCGGTATGTTGCGGCATCAGATCCTGGGCATAGACGACCATGGCCGGAAAGGCCGAAGCCAGCATCATTCCCGCCACGGCAGCGACGACGACATTGGGGATCAGCGGCAGCCAGGGCAGGGCGATGGTCAGCGGCAGGATTCCCAGGATCGACCACAGGATCACCCGCCGCCGCCCGATGCGGTCGCCGATCGGGCCGCCGATGATCGTTCCGGCGGCGACAGCGGCCAGGAAGATGAACAGGCAGTTCAGCGCCTGCTGCTCGGTCAGATCGAAGCGCTCGATCAGGTAGAAGGCGTAGTAGTTCGAGAAGCTGACGGAGTAGAGGAATTTCGACAGCATCAGCACGATCAGGATGAACATGCCAAAGCGCACCACAGATGCGCCCAGCGTGTTTCCGGCGCGCGCGCGCGACTTGCGCGCCAGCGCGCGACCGGCCCCCGTGGTCACATACCAGCGCCCGACAAAGGTCAGCACGACCATTCCGGCCATCGCCACGCCCGCGAACCATTCGATGGAAACCTGGCCACGCTCCAGCACGATCCACGCCGCCGCCAGCGGACCCAGGGCCGTGCCTGCATTGCCGCCGACCTGAAACACCGATTGCGCAAAGCCCGGGCGCATTCCGGCCGCCAGCCGCGCGATGCGCGAGGCCTCGGGGTGGAAGATCGAGGAGCCAAGCCCGATCAGCGCCACTGCGATCAGGATCATCGCCAAAGTCGTGGCATGGGCCAGCAGCACCAGCCCGACCCCGGTCGAGGCCATGCCCGCCGCCAGCGCATAGGGCATGGGGCGACGGTCGGTATACAGCCCGACCAGCGGTTGCAGGATCGAGGCCGTGCCCTGAAAGACGAAGGTGATCAGGCCGATCTGGGTGAAGGTCAGCCCCAGGCTGGACTTCAGCAGCGGATAGGAAGCCGGGATCAGCGATTGCATCAGGTCATTCAGGAAATGACCTGTGGCAACTGCAAAGATGATCGGGACGACCGTCGTTTCGACAGCGGCGGCGGGTTGTGGCTGGGCGGTCATGGCATTTCGCAAAGACTGACGGCGCGGACCATGCCGCGCCGTCCCGGAAAGTTCAATCGCCCATTCGCCTTTGCAGGGCGGCTATGGCCGCAGCGCAGGGGTCGGCCCCCGCTGGGACAGATCAGGCGTAGACCGACTCTTTGCCGAAATGCTTGACGAGCATGTAATAGAAGGGCGCGCGATACTTGTTGCGTTCGGATTTGCCATAGGTTTCCACGGCAGCCAGGATGCCTTCCATCAGGGCCGGGCCATCCTTGAGGCCAAGCTTCTTGATCAGGAAATTCGCCTTGATGCGCTCCAGCTCGTCCTTGTCGCTGGCGGCAACGGTCTGGGCGTCATTGTCATAGATGGCCGGGCCGCAGCCAATGGTCACCTTGGTCAGAAGCGCCATGTCCGGCACCATGTTGCACTTGGTCTTCAGATCCTCGGCATATTTCGCGATCAGCTCGTCCCGCTTGCCCATTTTTCCCTCATTCTTGTGATGAATCCTACACCCCCGCACCGCAGGAGACCGGGAAAGTCTAGGCCATCGGACCTGTCAGGCAATGGGGAAAAAAACGAGCGCCGCCGCAGATTTGCTGCGACGGCGCGGAAAGCTGCGGTGAATCGCGGCGATCAGTAGCGGTAATGGTCGGCCTTGAACGGGCCTTCGACGGCAACGCCGATATAGGCCGCTTGCTCGGGCTTCAGCTCGGTCAGCTTGACGCCGATCTTCTTCAGATGCAGGCGGGCGACCTTCTCATCCAGCGACTTGGGCAGGATGTAGACGCCGGGCGCATAGTCCTTGCCCTTGGTCCACAGTTCGATCTGCGCCAGCACCTGATTGGTGAAGGATGCCGACATCACGAAGGACGGGTGGCCGGTGGCGTTGCCGAGGTTCAAGAGGCGGCCTTCGGACAGAAGGATGATCTGGTTGCCCGAGGGCATCTCGATCATGTCCACCTGGTCCTTGATGTTGGTCCATTTGTGGTTCTTGAGCGCGGCGACCTGAATTTCATTGTCGAAATGGCCGATATTGCCGACGATCGCCATGTTCTTCATCTCGCGCATATGCTCGAGACGGATCACGTCCTTGTTGCCGGTGGTGGTGATGAAGATGTCGGCGGTCGCGACTTCGTCTTCCAGAAGCGTGACCTCATAGCCGTCCATCGCGGCCTGGAGGGCGCAGATCGGGTCGACCTCGGTCACCTTCACCCGGGCGCCTGCACCGCGCAGCGAGGCGGCCGAGCCCTTGCCCACGTCGCCATAGCCGCAGACCACGGCGACCTTGCCCGCCATCATCGTGTCGGTGGCGCGGCGGATGCCGTCGACCAGCGATTCCTTGCAGCCATATTTGTTGTCGAACTTCGACTTGGTGACGCTGTCATTCACATTGATCGCCGGGAAGGGCAGCAGGCCCTTCTTGTGCAGCTCGTACAGGCGATGCACGCCGGTGGTGGTTTCTTCCGATACGCCCTGGATTGCGGCGCGCTGCTTGGTGAACCAGCCCGGCGAGGCGGCGAGACGCTTTTTGATCTGGTTGAAGAGGCAGACCTCTTCGTCGCTGGTCGGCACGGCGATCAGGTCGGTTTCGCCGGCTTCGACGCGGGCACCCAGCAGGATATAGAGCGTCGCGTCGCCGCCGTCGTCGAGGATCATGTTGCAGGTGCCGCCTTCACCGCCGAACTGGAAGATGCGGTCGGTATAGTCCCAGTATTCCTCAAGGGTTTCGCCCTTGATCGCGAAGACCGGGGTTCCGGCGGCGGCAATCGCGGCGGCGGCGTGATCCTGGGTCGAGAAGATGTTGCACGAGGCCCAGCGCACATCGGCGCCCAGGGCCTTGAGCGTTTCGATCAGCACGCCGGTCTGGATCGTCATGTGCAGCGACCCGGCGATGCGCGCGCCTTTCAGCGGCTGCGACGCGCCGAATTCCTCGCGGCAGGCCATCAGGCCCGGCATCTCGGTCTCGGCGATGGTCAGTTCCTTGCGGCCGAAATCGGCCAGCGCAATGTCTTTGACGATGTGATCGGCCATGGTGCCGCTGCTCCGGGATTGCTGCTTTGGCAGGGCCATAGCATCATAAGATCACGGCGGCAACGCAGCCGGGATTCAACTTCGACGGGTCAGCTTGCAAGGTTGGCCTGCGCCAGAACCTGATCCGGCGTGGCGGTTTCGGTCCAGCCGATGCCCGAAGTGACAACGCAGGACATGCCGTCATCGCCCTTGTGCACCAGCGTCCAGGTGCCCATCAGGGTCGAGGCGTAAAGCTCCATCACCAGACCATCGGCCTGAAGGCTGGTATCGACCAGCGTCTCGGCGAAGTCGTGGTTCAGCGACGCGACCATGGTGGCGCTGTCCTGGCAGAGCGGGCGGTCATAGGCCGCATCCGGGGTGGCACCCGGCATGTCATAGATCGACAGGCTGTCAGTGCCGACATAGGCGGGATAGGCAATGATCTGGGCGGGCTCGGCCGCGACGCGGGCGGTGATATCCGACGAGAAGGCGGCATAGCCGGATGCGATCAGGCCAAGGGCAAGGAAGGGGATCGGGTTCATGGATGCGGACCTCGTATCTTCTTGCGGGACAGGCGCCGGATTGCGCCTTGACGTTCACGTCATCAACGCAAGGGCAGCCGAAAGGTTCCATATCCGGCCCGGACGGTGCGCTTTACAGCGCCGCAGGCCCCGCGCTATCCGCTGAGGAAACGGCGGAAAGGGGCGGATCATGGCGCGGCAGGCGCGGGCGTGGCAACGGATGCTCTCGGGGCGGCGGCTGGACCTTCTGGATCCCACTCCGGTCGATATCGAGGTCGAGGATATCGCCCATGGCCTGGCCTTCGTCGCGCGCTGGAACGGCCAGACGCGGGGCGACTGGCCCTATTCGGTGGCCGAACATTCGCTTTTGGTGGAAGAGATCTTCACCCGGGCCAATCCGGGCATCGCGCCGCGCTGGCGGCTGGCCGCCCTGCTGCATGACGCGCCGGAATATGTGATCGGCGACATGATCAGCCCGGTCAAGGCGGCGGTCGGGCCGGGCTATGGCGCGCTGGATGAAAGGCTGACGGCGGCGGTGCATCTGCGCTTTGGCCTGCCCGCCGTGCTGCCGGGCGAGGTCAAGCGGCAGATCAAGGCGGCGGACCGGATCAGCGCCTGGCTGGAAGCGGGGCAGATCGCCGGTTTCTCGGAAGCGGAATCGGACAAGTTTTTCGGTCGGCCCGACACGGCGCTGATGCGCGGTCTGGTCATCCGGTTGCGTCCGCCCGCGACGGTGCGGGCGGAGTTTGTGGCGCGACATGCGGAATTGCTGGCCGCCTGCTAGGGTCGCGCGGGTCTCTCATGCCCGCAACCCGGCCAGCGAGAACCAGCGACGGCGGCGGGCGTGATCTTCCGCCGGGTCCGGTCGGTGACGGCCATGATCGGTGTGGCGCGGCTCGAGCCGGGTGGCGATCAGCAGCGCGTCGGCGAAGATATTCAACATTTTCTTGTTCCCTCTGTCTGGCTTGATGCCGATATTTCTGCCAGAAAACGGCCTTGTCTCCGAGTCAGCAATCTTTTCCAAATGTAAGGAAAACTGACAGATGCCCATCGCTTGGAACCGTCTTCCGCCACTGACCGCGTTGCGCGCCTTTCAGGCCGTGGCCGAGATGCAGGGGTTAAGCGCGGCCGCCCGCGCCCTGAACGTGACCCATGCCGCAGTGGCGCAGCAGGTTCGGGCGCTTGAGACGCATCTGGGCCTGGCGCTGGTGCACCGCGCCGGGCGCGGCATGGCGCTGACCGCCGAAGGGGCGGCGCTGGCGCGGGCATTGGATGAAGGGTTCGGCGCGATCCAGGCGGGTATCGAGGCCCTGCGCGGCGGGGCGGATCGTCCGGTGACGCTGACCCTGACACCGTCCTTCGCGACGCAATGGCTGATGCCGCGGCTCAAGGATTTCTGGGCGCGCCACCCCGAGATCGGCCTGTCGCTGAACCCCGACCCGCGCGTGCTGGACCTGCGCCGCGCCGGGATGGATCTGGCGATCCGCTATGGCAATGGCCAATGGCCCGGAGTCGAGTCAAAATTCCTGACCTCGGCGCGGATGGCGGTGGCGGCAGCCCCGGCGCTTCTGGCCGGACGCAAGACGCTGAGCATTGTCGAAATGCAGGCGGAAGACTGGATCCTGACCAATGACTGGCCCGAGCGCGACAACACGCTGCGCGCCTTGGGTCTGGACCCGGACAGGCTGGAGCGCACCGAGTTTCCCGACGAGGCGCTGTCGCTGGCGGCGGCGCGTCAGGGTCTGGGCATCGTGATGGAAAGCCTTGCCTTGCTGGAAGATGACCTGCGGGCGGGGCGTCTGGTCCTGCTGCATGACAGCCGCGACAGCCTGCCGGCCTATTTCCTGGTCGCGCCGCCCGGCCCGCAAAGATCGGCGGTCCGGGCGTTCGCGAAATGGCTGACGCAGGTGGCGTGAACTCCCCAGTCCGCCACCTGCCGCCAGATCAGATCATCATGTCTTCCGGTGACTTGCCGGATTTCAGCGCATCGGCATACCAGCGCGGCTTGCGGCCCCGGCCGGTCCAGGTGTCGTCGGCATTGGCCGGATTGCGGTATTTCGCCGCCGAGGCCGAGCGTTTGCGGCCCGCTGGCGCAACGCCGGTCAGTTCCGAAAGCGAGAAACCAAGATCGCGCGCCTTTTCCTCAAGCGCGGCCAGGGCTTCTTTCTTCTTGCGGTCTTCAAAGCCCGCAATTGCCTTTGCAACCTGACCGTGAAGGTCTTTCAACTCTTTAAGCGACAAGGGGTTGAGATCAATGTTCATAGCGGTTCCTTTCTGCTTCCCCTGGCTTTTTGGATAGAAGGGTGCCGCTTAGATCGCAATCTGGAAATTTCTATTTCGGGCTCCGCTTGGCCAGAATACGCTGTAGCGTACGGCGATGCATGTTTAAGCGGCGCGCCGTTTCCGAGACATTGCGGTCGCACATCTCATAGACGCGCTGGATATGTTCCCAGCGCACCCGGTCGGCCGACATCGGGTTTTCGGGCGGAGCGGGCATCGCATCGCCCCGCGCGAGAAGCGCATTCATCACGTCATTGGCATCGGCGGGTTTGGAAAGATAATCGATTGCGCCCACCTTTACCGCCGCAACGGCGGTGGCGATGGCGCCATATCCAGTCAGAACAACGATCCGGCAATCGGGCCGCCGGTCGCGCAGGGTTTCCACCACATCCAGCCCATTGCCGTCTTCAAGCCGCAGGTCGACCACGGCATAGGCGGGCGGGCGCTGTTGCGCGATCAGCTTGCCCGCCGCCACGCTTTCGGCGGTCTCGGGCTCGAATCCACGCTTCTCCATCGCCTTTGCCAGACGTTTGACGAAGGGCTCGTCATCATCGACCAGCAGAAGGCTGCGGTCGGGGCCAAGATCGGGCGTCACGTCATCGGCCATCTGGCACGCTCCTGTCTTGTGGGTCGGGCAAAGCTAGGGTCATTCCGGCAGGGGGTCAATTTGCCCGCGCCGCCGCGTCAAGAAAGCAACCCGCGCCGCGGGCCACCTCATCTGCCGTTGCGTCATGCTTGTAGAAATCGGCAAAACCGCTGCCGGGCAGCATGAGATAGCTGAAGGCGGAATGATCCATCAGGTAGAAGTTGGGATCGTCGCTTTGCTGCTTCTTGAAGTAGATCCGATAGGCCTTGGCCGCCGCCGCGATCTGGTCGGGGCTGCCCGAAAGGCCTGTGGCGCGCGGGTGGATATTGGAGGCGAATTCGCCGACGACCTGCGGCGTGTCGCGATCGGGGTCGATGGTGATGAACAGCAGATTGACGTCCTGCCCCTGCTCTTCAAGAATATCAGCGGCTTCCGCATTGCGCGACATGTCCATCGGGCAGACATCGGGGCAGAAGGTATAGCCGAAATAGACCAGCGTCGGCTTGGTCAGCACATCCTTGTCGGTGACGGTCTTGCCATCCTTGTCGAGAAGCGTGAAAGGCCCGCCGATATCGGCGCCGCCGGTCTGGCCCTGGCGGCATTGCGCGAAGATATCCGCGGGCGCCTGCGCGGATTTCCACACGATATAGCCCGCCGTGGCCGCAAGACCCAGCGACACGACCGCCGCCGCCGCCGATGCATAGAATTTCAACATGCCCTGCCCCCTGCCTGCGCTGCCCGCTTCCCTTGATCGCCCGGATCGCGGCCCGTAACAATGCCGAAAGCATGAATCTGACGTGGGGGACAATGCGACAAGACGGCAGTCAGGCGCCGGGCCAGGCTTTCTGGGCGGCCGAAGCGGGCGGCGACTGGATGCGCCTGCGGACCTTGATCTTCCTGCGCTGGATGGCCGTTTTCGGCCAGTTGGCGGCGATCACCGTGGGCGAGCGCTGGCTGCATCTGCACCTGCCGATCGGGCTTTGCTATCTTGCCGTCGGCGTGTCGATCATCGCCAATCTCGTCTCGGTCTTCGTCTTCCCCGAGAACCGCCGCCTGACCGAATTCGAGGCGCTGCTGACGCTGCTTTTCGACCTTGCGCAGCTTTCCTTCCTGATCTTCGCCACCGGCGGGCTGACCAATCCCTTCGCGCTCCTCTTGCTGGCGCCGGTCACCATCTCGGCCCTGGCGCTGAGCCTGCGCTCGACCCTGACGATTTCCGCCACCGCCATCGCGCTGGTCAGCGCCTTCACCATCTTCCACATTCCGATCCGCCTGGCCGATGGCAGCGAACTGACCGTGCCGCCACTTTTCGAATTCGGCTTCTGGCTGGCGATCGTGGTCGGGATCGCCTTCATCGGTCTCTATTCCCGCAGGATCGCCACCGAGATGCGCGCGATGGCCGATGCCCTTCTGGCGACGCAGATGGCCCTGGCGCGCGAGCAGAAGCTGACCGATCTGGGCGGCGTGGTCGCGGCGGCGGCGCATGAGCTGGGCACGCCTCTGGCCACGATCAAGCTGGTCTCGACCGAGCTGATGTCCGAGCTGGAGGACAAGCCGGACCTGCATGACGATGCGAAACTGATCCGCGACCAGGCCGACCGGTGCCGCGACATCCTGCGCGGGATGGGGCGGGCGGGGAAGGACGACCTGCAATTGCGCCAGGCGCCGCTGGGCACGGTGCTGCGCGAGGCGGCCGAGCCGCATATGCAGCGCGGCAAGGCGGTGCTGTTCGATCTTGGCCCCGGTCCGGGCGGCGCGCCGCGCGAACCTACCATCCTGCGCAGCCCCGAAGTGATCCATGGCCTGCGCAATCTGGTGCAGAATGCCGTCGATTTCGCCCGCAGCACGGTCTGGATCGACGGGGAATGGACCGACAGCGCCATCACCCTGCGCATCGTCGATGATGGCGAGGGCTATCCGCCCCATGTCATTGGCCGCATCGGCGACCCTTTCGTCCGCTCGCGCCGCCTGGAACAGGATCTGACCCGCCGGCCGGAATATGAAGGCATGGGGCTGGGCCTGTTCATCGCCAAGACGCTTCTGGAGCGCGCCGGGGCGCAGCTCAGCTTTGCCAATGCGGCCGATCCGTTTCTGACCCCCGAAGAGCGGCCCGAACGCTGCGGCGCGGTGGTCGAGGCGGTCTGGCCGCTGGCCCGGCTGATTGCGCCCGAAGGCGCGACCGGCGCGCAGAACGAACGCTTCGAGGTGTGACCGCCGGACAGACGCGCGTCGGCGCCGCCGCGTCTGGGTTAACGTCCTGTTAACCGCAGCCTTCCTATTCTGCCGACCGGGCGACCCGGGAGGGCGAGATGAACTGGTCTCTGGCGGCTGGGCTTGTTGTCACGGCGGGGTTCGTCGCCTTCGCCTCGCTTCTCGCCCTTTCTCTCATTCCCGAACGTGCGGGCAGGCTGCATGCCTCGCTTTTTGCCGAGGCGACCCCCGCCACTGTGCTGCTCTTTGATGGCGAGGTCGTGGTCGATGCCACGCCTTCGGGACGGGCGATGCTGGCGGGCGGCACGGAGGCGGCGGGCGCGGCCTGGATCATGGCCCTCTCCAGGCTTGAGCCGCTTTTTCCCGGCCTGGCCACGCGGATCGAGGGGCTGGAACGCGAAGGGCGCTTTGTCCTGTGTTCGCGCGAGGGTGTGAAACCGCCTTTGGTGCTGCGGGCCGAGCATCTGGGCGGGCTGACCCGGCTGACCCTCGTCGATGGCGAGGGTGAAACGCAGCTTCCGCAGCTTGACGGTGCCGCCGAAACTGCGATGCGCGACGAGACACGCGCCCTGCGCGACACGCTGGCCCATGCGCCGATGCTGATCTGGCGCGACAGCGCCGAGGGCGAGGTCGTCTGGGCCAATGGCGCCTATCTCCAGACCGCCGCCGCCCTGATCGAGCCCGGGCAGGAACTTTCCTGGCCCTTGCCGACGATCTTTCCCAAGGCCGAGGGCATGGCCGCCGCGACCGGGCGGCGGGTGCTGCGCTTTGACGGCGGCGCACATTGGTATGAGCTGAGCTCTGTTCCCGTTCGCGGCGAGACGCTGCATTACGCCCAGCCCGCCGACCGGCTGGTGCAGGCCGAGGCCAGCCTGCGCGATTTCATGCAGACCCTTGCCAAGACCTTCGCCCATTTGCCGATCGGCCTCGCGATCTTCGATTCCCAGCGGGTGCTGCAATTGTTCAACCCGGCCCTGATCGACCTGACCGGCATGACGGCCGAGTTCCTGACCGCGCGCCCCACCCTGCCCATGTTGCTCGACGCCATGCGCGAAAAGGCGATGATCCCCGAACCCAAGGATTACCGAAGCTGGCGCAAGCAGATTGTCGAGCTGGAGGAGGCGGCGGCCTCGGGCCTGTTCGAGGATACCTGGACTCTGCCCTCGGGCCAGACTTATCGCGTCACCGGCCGCCCGCATCCGAACGGTGCGCTGGCCTTCATGTTCGAGGATATCTCGACCGAGATGATGCGCACCCGCCGGTACCGCGCCGATCTGGAGCTGGGCCAGGCGGTGATCGACGCGATTGAGGATGCCGTCGTCGTCTTCACCCAGGATGGCAGTGTCGCCATGTCGAACCGCGCCGCCGCCGAATTGTGGACGGGCATGGACCAGGCGACGGTTCCGGTGACCGGCGAGACCTCTGCCCTTGCAATGTGGCGCGAGATGGCCGCACCGACGCTGCTGTGGAACGATCTGGCCGAATATATCGGCACGTTCGGTCCGCGCGAGCCCTGGGATGGCGAGCTGCGGCTGAAGGACGGGCGGCTTCTGCGCTGCCGCGTCTCGCCCATGCCGCATGGCGCGACGCTGGTCTCGTTCCGTCTGGCGATTTCGCGCAGCGGGCCTGACCAGGGGCAGGGCGGCGGACAGGCGGTGATGATCGCCTGATCCGGTCGGCGGCTTGCGCTTGGCCGGGGGGGCGCTAGACTCGGCCCCATGCAGGCCGAAACCACATTGATCTTGCCCGACGAATCCGCCGCCAGCGCCTTTGGCGCGCGGCTGGGCCATTGCCTGCATCCGGGCATGGTGATCCTGCTGGAAGGGCCGCTTGGCGCGGGCAAGACCCATCTGGCACGGGCCGCGATCCGGGCACTCTGCGGCACGGAAACCGAGGTGCCCTCGCCCAGCTTCACCCTGGTGCAGACCTATGACGGCCCGGATTGCGAGATCTGGCACGCCGATCTGTACCGCCTGAGCCATCTGTCCGAAGTGGACGAGCTGGGTCTTGACGCCGCCATGACCCGCGACATCGTGCTGGTCGAATGGCCCGACCGTTTGGGCCTGCCGCCGCAGGGCGCGGTGACGCTGCGCCTTTCGCCCGAGGGGGACGGGCGGCGACTGGAGATTCTGGGCGCGGCGCCCGGTTTCCTTGCCTGCCTTGGGCTGCAATGACGGATCGCGCCGAAACCCGGGCCGATTTCCTGCGCGCCGCCGGCTGGGCGGGCGCGCGGGCCGCGCCTCTGGCGGGCGACGCTTCGGCCCGCCGCTATGACAGGCTGTGGCAAGGCGCGCAGAGCGCCGTCCTGATGGATGCCGCCGGGGCCGAGGCCGAAACGCGCGACTTCCTGAAGATCGCGGCGCATCTGGCCAGCCTGGGCCTGTCGCCGCCGCAGGTACTGGCCGCCGATCCGCAGGCGGGCTTTGTCCTGCTCGAGGATCTGGGCGACGATCTTTACACCAGCGTCATCGCCCGCGACCCGTCGCTGGAAGCGCCGCTCTGCGCAGCGGCGGCCGAGGTTCTGTTGCATCTGCAACGGGCCGCCGCACCGCCCGGCCTGCCCGATCTCTCGGCGGCGGACTGGGCCGATCAGGCCTTGCTGGTGGCGGAATTCTACGCCGGAACCGAAGGCGGCGCGCTGGCCGAGGCGCTTGAGGATGCACTTCTTGCCCTGGCCGACGGCCCGCGTGTCCTGATCCTGCGCGATTTCCATGCCGGGAACCTGCTGTGGCTGCCGCGGCGCCGCGGTCTTGCCCGGGTCGGATTGCTGGATTTCCAGCAGGCCCAGCTTGGCCAGCCCGCCTATGACCTTGTCTCGCTGGTGCAGGATGCCCGGCGCGATGTGCAGCCGGGTTCAGAGGCGGCGGCGCTTGCGGTCTTTGCCCAGGGTCTTGGCGTGACAGAAGCTGACCTCGCCCCCGGCTATGCCGCCCTTGGCGCGCTGCGGGCACTGCGGATTCTGGGCATTTTCGCCCGGCTTTGCCTGCGCGATGGCAAGCAGGGCTATCTGATCCATCTGCCAAGGGTCTGGCGGCAGTTGCAGGGCAATCTGGCCCATCCGGCGCTGGCGCGGCTGCGCGCGGTCTGCGACAGGCTGCTGCCCGCGCCGGACCCGGCCATGATCGAAGGACTGAGGGCGCGATGCGGCACGATTCCTTTCCGCTGATGCTGTTCGCCGCCGGCTTCGGCACGCGGATGGGCGCGCTGACCGCGACCCGCCCGAAACCATTGATCGCGGTGAACGGCGTCGCATTGCTGGATCGGGCGCTCGCCCTGGCCGAGGCTGCCGGGGCCACGCCGGTGGTGGTGAACACGCATTACCTGGGCCGGCAGATCGAAACGCATCTGGCCGGGCGCGGCGTGGCGATCAGCGACGAGGCGGAGGAGATTCTGGAAACCGGCGGCGGCCTGCGCAAAGCCCTGCCGCTGCTGGGGCAAGGCCCGGTGATGACGCTGAACCCCGATGCCGTCTGGTCGGGACCGAACCCTTTGCATCTGCTGGCCCAGGGCTGGGATCCCGAACGAATGGACGCCCTGCTGCTGGTCAAGCCCGCCGCGCAGGTGCGCGGGCGCGGGGCCAAGGCTGATTTCACGGTTGACGCAGAAGGCCGTATCCGCCGTGCCGAAGGGGCCGAGGGCGTGCTGTACCTGGGCGCGCAGATCGTGAAGACCGATGCCCTGGCTGACATTTCCGAACGCGTATTCTCATTGAACCTGATCTGGAACCGGATGATCGCCGCGGGCCGCGCCTATGCCCTGTCCTATCCGGGCGACTGGTGCGATGTCGGCAGCCCGCAGGGCCTGGCCGAGGCCGAAGCGATGCTGGGACCGGCGGCATGATCTTTCCCGAACCCGGCCCCCGCGTCTTTGCCCTGCCCCCCGGCGCCGATTTCCCGGCCCGGCTGGCCACGGGTCTGCGCGCCCGTCTGGCCGGACAGCCGCCCGAGGCCATGGCGGGGGTGACGGTCTTTCTCAACACGCAGCGGATGCGGCGGCGGGTTCTGGACGCCCTGACCGGGGGCGGCGCGACGATCCTGCCCCGGTTGCGGCTGGTGACGGAACTGGGGGCGGACCCGCTTCTGGGCGGCGGCGCGGCCGTTTCGCCCTTGGCCCGGCGGCTGGAGCTTGCGGTGCTGGTCGACCGGCTTTTGGCGGCGGAGCCGGGGCTTGCGCCACGTTCTGCCCTGTTCGACCTGGCCGACAGCCTGGCCGGGCTGATGGATGAAATGCGGGCCGAAGCGGTGGCGCCCGAGCGGGTGATCGGGCTGGATGTCTCGTCCCATGCCGGGCATTGGGCGCGGACCCAGCGTTTCGTCGGGCTGGTGGCGGGCTTTTTCGGCCCCGGCGCCGCGCCCGATGCCGAGGCGCGGCTGCGCGCCGCGACCGAACGCCTGATCGCGCGCTGGCAGGTCTTGCCGCCGCAGGGGCCGGTGATCGTGGCCGGTTCGACCGGATCGCGCGGCACCACGGCGCTGCTGATGCGGGCGGTGGTGCGCCTGCCGCAGGGCGCGTTGCTGCTGCCCGGATTTGATCTGGAACAGCCGGGCGCGGTCTGGGCCGGGATGGAAGATCCGATGGGCCATGAGGATCATCCGCAGTTCCGCTATCGGCGGCTGCTGGACAGTCTGGGCCTTGAGCGAACGGATGTTCAGGAATGGGACCGAATGGCCGCCGCCGATCCGGCGCGCAACCGTCTGGTCTCGCTGGCGCTGCGGCCCGCGCCCGTGACCGACCAGTGGATCGCCGATGGGCCGGGCCTGGGCGATCTGGCGGCGGCGACCGCGAAGCTGACCCTGATCGAGGCTCCGGGGCCACGGCAAGAGGCGCTGGCCATCGCGCTGCGGCTGCGTCAGGCGCTGGAAGAGGGGCAAAGCGCCGCGCTTCTGACCCCCGACCGCGAGCTGACCCGGCGGGTCACGGCGGCGCTGGACCGCTGGGGCATCACGCCCGACGATTCCGCCGGTGTGCCGCTGCTGCACGCGCCGCCCGGCCGCCTGTTGCGGATGATCGCGCGCGGGATGGGGCGGCGGCTGGCGGTGGATGAGGTTCTGGCGCTGTTGAAGCATCCGCTGGCCTTTACCGGCGGCGAGCGGGGCAACCATCTGCGCCTGTCGCGCGATCTGGAACTGCATCTGCGCCGCAATGGCCCGGCCTTCCCGGATGGCGCTTTCCTCTCGGCCTGGCCGAAGAATGAGGACGAAAAGCCCTGGGCAACGGCACTGGCCGCCGTGCTTGACGGTCTGGCCGATACCGGCCCCGCTCCGCTGGCCGAACTGGCCCGCCGCCACCATGCGCTGGCCGAGGCGCTGGCGGGGGGCGAGGCCGGCGGCAGCGGCGGGCTGTGGGACAAGGCGGCTGGGGCCGAGGCGCTGGCGGCGCTGGCGGAACTTGAGGCCGAGGCGCCCGAAGGCTTTGCCCTTGCGCCGCAGGATTATGCCGCCCTGGCCGAAGCGGTGATCGCCCGCCGTCAGGTGCGCGAGCCCCTGGGGCAGGACCTGCGCCTGCAGATCCTTGGTCCGCAAGAGGCGCGGATCCAGGGCGCCGATCTGGTCATTCTGGCCGGGCTGAACGAGGGCGTCTGGCCCGGAAAACCCGCGCCCGACCCCTGGCTGAACCGGCAGATGCGGGCCGAAGCCGGGCTTTTGCTGCCCGAACGCCGCATCGGCCTGTCGGCGCATGACTTCCAGATCGCCGCCGCCGCGCCGCAGGTGGTTCTTAGCCGCGCCCTGCGCGACGCCGAGGCGGAGACGGTCGCCTCGCGCTGGCTGAACCGGCTGACCAATCTGCTGGCGGGCCTGCCCGGGACGGGCGGGCCGGGCGCGCTCAGGGCGATGAAGGCCCGAGGGGCAGAGCTGCTGGCGCAGGCCGAGCGGCTGGATGCACCGCTGGCCATGCCGCCCGCCAAACGCCCTGCCCCGCGCCCGCCGCTGGATCTGCGGCCGAACCGGCTTTCGCTGACCGAGGTGGAAAAGCTGATCCGCGACCCCTACGCGATCTATGCCCGCCATGTCCTGCGCCTGCAGCCGCTGTCGCCCTTGCGCGCCCTGGCTGATGCGCGGTTGCGCGGCGAGGTGCTGCATCGCGTGCCGGAAGCCTTTCTCAAGGTCGGCCTGCCGGATGATCCCGATCGGGCGGTGCAGCTGTTGTTGCAGATCACCGACCGGGTTCTGGCCGAAGACGTGCCCTGGCCCGGCATGCGCGCGGTCTGGCGCGCGCGGATGGCCGAGATCGCCCGGCCCTTTGTCGAACGGCTTCTGGCCGAGGGCGCAACGCCCGTCGTACTGGAACGCAAGTATCAGGTGGAAATCCCTGGCCTTGGCTTCACCCTGGTCGGCAAGCCCGACCGCATCGACCGCGATGCCGAAGGCCGGGTCACCATTGTGGATTACAAGACCGGCGCGCCGCCCAGCCTGCCGCAGCAGGACAAATTCGCCAAGCAGCTGGACCTTGCCGCCGGGATGGCCGCGCTGGGGGCCTTCCCCGAACTCGGTCCGGTGACCGAGGCGCGCACCACCTATCTGGGGCTGAAGCCCGGCCTCAAGGAGGTGACGCGCCATCGCAGCGAAGAAGACATCGCGCGGATTCTGCAGGAATTCACCGCCCTCGTCCTGGCCTATCGCGACCCGGATCAGGGCTATACTGCCCGCCGCGCCGTGTTCGACCTGCGCTCGGGCGGGGATTATGACGATCTGGCGCGCTATGGCGAATGGGACATGACGGAAGAACCCGCGCCGGAGGGGCTGCTATGACCTCGCTTGCCACCGAACACCAGAACGCGGCGGCGAACCCCGACAGCAATGTCTGGCTGGTGGCCAATGCAGGATCGGGCAAGACCAAGGTGCTGACCGACCGGGTGGCGCGGCTTTTGCTCCGCGGTGTGGACCCGCAGAACATCCTGTGCCTGACCTATACCAAGGCGGCGGCGGCCGAGATGCAGAACCGGCTGTTCCAGCGGCTGGGGCAATGGGCCATGGCGCCAGAGGCGGTGCTGCTGGACAATCTGGCGGCGCTTGGCGAAGGCGCTGCCCTGCCGCCCGAACGTCTGGCGCGGGCGCGGCAATTGTTCGCCCGCGCGATCGAGGCGCCGGGCGGCATCCGCATCCAGACCATCCACTCCTTCTGCGCCAGCCTGTTGCGGCGCTTTCCGCTGGAAGCCGGGGTCAGCCCGGCCTTTACCGAAATCGACGATCGCAGCGCCGCCCTGCTGCGGGCGGAAATCTTTGACCAGATGGCCGAAGGGGCCGAAGCGGGCCTGCTGAACGCCGTTCTGCCCGATGCGGGGGAAGAGACGGAAAGGCTGATCGACCAGATCATCGCCAACCGGGGCGCGCTGGCCACGATGCCTTCGGATGCCGTTCTGCGCGACACTTTCGGGCTGGCGCAGGGTCTTGATGAAGACGCCTTGCTGGCGGGCGTGTTTCTGGGCGGCGAAAGCGCGCTGGTCACGGCGATCTTGCCCGTCTTGCGGGCCGGAAAATCCACCGATGCCAAGGCGGCCGAAAAGCTTTCGGGTCTGGGCGACAACCTGACCTCGCTGGCGGTTCTGGAAGATGTGCTTCTGACCGGATCGGGCGCGAAGGAACCGTTTTCCGCAAAGATAGGGACGTTTCCCACCAAGGACATCCGCGCCGCGCTGGCCGCGCAAATGCCACAGCTCGAGGCGCTGATGCTGCGGGTCGAGGCGGCACGGCCCCTGCGGCTGGGCCTTGCGGCGCTGCGCGCCTCGGAACGGTTGCACCGCTTCGCCAGCGCCTATCTGGCGCGGTACGAGGCCGCCAAGGCCGCGCGCGGCTGGCTGGATTTCGACGATCTGATCGTGCGGGCCACCGCGCTTTTGACCGATCCTGGCATCGCGCCCTGGGTTCTGTATCGGCTCGACGGGGCGATCGACCATGTGCTGGTGGACGAGGCGCAGGACACAAGCCCGGCGCAATGGCGCATCATCGCGGCGCTGACGGCGGAATTCACCGCCGGCGAAGGCGCGCGGCGGGTGGCGCGATCCCTGTTCGTGGTGGGCGACAAGAAGCAGTCGATCTATTCCTTCCAGGGTGCCGATGTGGCGGGCTTCGACACGGTGAAGGGCGATTTCAAGGCCCGGTTCGAAGGCGCCGAACAGGCGCTGGTGGAACGTCCGCTGGTCTATTCCTTCCGCTCCTCCGAGGCCGTGCTGCAGCTGGTCGACCGCGCCTTTCCCGGGCCGATGAATGCCGCTCTGGGCGGGCTGTTCGAGCATAAGCCGTTCCACGAGACCATGCCGGGCCGGGTGGACCTGTGGCCGCCGGTGCCCAAGGCCGAAAAGCCGGAACCGAAAGACTGGTTCGACCCGGTGGACCTGCCCTCGGACGAGGATGCGCCGGTGGTGCTGGCGCGGCGCATCGCCCATGAGATTGCAGGCATGCTGGAGCGCGGCGAACAGATCTATGACCACCAGAAAAAGGCGTTCCGCCCGCTGCGCGCGGGCGATGTGCTGGTGCTGGTGCAGCGCCGGAAGGAACTGTTCCACGAGATCATCCGGGCCTGCAAGGCGCGTGGCCTGCCCATCGCTGGGGCCGACCGGCTGAAACTGGCCGAGGAACTGGCGGTGCGCGACCTGCTGTCGCTTCTCGCCTTTGTCAACACGCCCGAGGATGATCTGTCGCTGGCCACCGCCCTGCGGTCGCCCCTGTTCGGCTGGAGCGAGCAGCAGCTTTTCACCCTGGCGCAGGGCCGCAGGGGATACTTGTGGGAAAGGCTGCGCGAGACGGGGGATGACACGACGTTGGCGATGATCGGCGATTTGCTGAAAAACGCCGAATATGTGCGGCCTTACGAACTTCTCGACCGCATCCTGACCCGCCATGGCGGCCGCGCGCGCCTTCTGGGCCGCCTGGGCGAGGAGGCGGCGGATGCGATTGACGAGCTGGTCAGCCAGGCCCTGGCCTATGAACGCGCCGAAGTGCCCAGCCTGACCGGCTTTCTGGTCTGGATGCAGGCCGGCGATGTCGAGGCCAAGCGTCAGGCCGAAGGCGAAGGCGCGATGATCAGGGTGATGACGGTGCATGGCTCGAAAGGGCTTGAGGCGCCCCTGGTGATCCTGCCGGAAACCCAGGACCGCGACCTGAAGGAACAGGACCGGCTGATCCCGCTGCAAGGCGGCGTGGTGGCCTGGAATGGCCGGGCCGAGGAGAACCCCGCCGGGCTGGCAGCGGAAAAATCGGCGCGCAAAGCGGCGCGCGAGGCCGAGAATCTGCGGCTTCTCTATGTCGCGCTGACGCGGGCGCGCTGCTGGCTGATCGTGGCCGGGGCGGGCGATTGCGGCCCGTCTTCCTGGCATGGCATCGTGGCGGCGGCGCTGGCGGGATTGCCGACCGCCCCCCTGCCGGGCGGGGCGCTGCGCTATCAGTTCGGGGCCTGGCCCGAGGCCGAAACCGCGGCCATAGAGACGAAATCCGCGCCAGCCCCCCTGCCCGACTGGGTCGCACATCCTCCGCGCCCCGCCCCTGCCCTGCGCCGGATCTTCAGCCCCTCGCGCCTGGGTGGCGACAAGCTGGTGGCGCGATCCGAGCCGGTCGAGATGCTGGACATCTCGCCCGAAGAAGACCGGCTGGAACGCGGCAGCCTGCTGCATCTGCTGCTGGAGCATCTGCCCGACAGCCCGCCGCAGGACTGGCCCGCCCTGGCCGAAGCCCTGGCGGCCGGGCCGCAGGTTCTGGCCGAGGCCAGGGCGATCCTGACCGACCCGGCGCTGGCCTGGATCTTCGCGCCCGGCACCCTGGCCGAGGTGCCGCATTCGACGCCGTGGAACGGCGATCTTCTGCTTGGCGCGGCGGACCGGCTGATCGTCACGCCGGATGTGGTAACGGTGGTCGATTTCAAATCGAACGCAAGCCTGCCCGCCGGGCCGGACGCCATCCCGGAGGCCTATCTGCGCCAGCTGGGCGCCTATGCCCTGGCGCTGGAGGGCATCTACCCGGGTCGCCGGATCGACACCGCGATCCTGTGGACAGGCGGGCCGCAACTGATGGCGGTCGGTGCCGATATCGTGAGGGAGGCCCTGGCCCGCGCCACCAACCCTTGACCCGGACGGGGGGCGACCCTAGGTTCTAAGGCCGACAGATTCCCTCAGGAGAGACGCCATGGGCGCTGCTACCGTTGCCGTCACCGATGCCACTTTCGACAGCGAAGTCCGCAAGTCGGACATTCCGGTCGTGGTCGATTTCTGGGCCGAATGGTGCGGCCCCTGCCGGCAGATCGGCCCGGCGCTGGAAGAGCTTGCCACCGAATATGCCGGCAAGGTCAAGATCGTGAAAGTGAACGTGGACGAGAACCCCGACAGCCCGGCGCAGCTGGGCGTGCGCGGAATTCCGGCGCTGTTCATGTTCAAGGATGGCGAGGTCGTCTCGAACAAGGTCGGCGCGGCCCCCAAGGCGGCGCTGGCCAACTGGATCGCCTCGGCGATCTGAGCCTGCGCAATATCGCGATGCAACGGGCCCTGCGGGGCCCGTTTTGCATTCAACGGCCGCGCTGCTGGCGTTCGAAAAGCCAGACAAGGCCGGTGAAGATCGCAGCACCGATGGTGCCCAATATGCCCAGCATCGTCAGCGTCATCGGCAGGATCATTTCGGACTCGCTTTTGCTTCCGGGCTGATTCAGCATCTGCCAGCCGATCAGGCCCAGAACGGGCAGGATCACGATCAGCGCAGGCCCCACACGGAACCGCCAGACCCAGCGCCGCGGCGCGACTATGATCTCGCCCGCCAACGCCTTGCCGAAGAACGCGACCACGGCATTGGCGGCTTCGGGGTCGATCACCGGAATGCGCCACAGCCTGTCCAGCGGCGTGACACTGCTCCCTTCGCGGATGAAGCTGCGGGTCACGACGCCAAGGCACAGGACCGGCCCACCGATCAGGCGCACCTCCTGCACCGATTGCAGGCCGGAGGTCGGCAGGGCCTGAAACCGGCTTCCCAGCACCATCAGCTCATGCCCGAAGATCACCTCAGCCCCGTTGCGCCGATCGCGTCGGCTGGGGGTCCATCCGTTCGGCGTGTCGAAACCCCTGTCCAGCTCAAGGAACTGCGCCATCGCCTCGGGGCTGATCCGCCAGCGCCCCACCACGCCCTGCCCCGCCGCGAGCCGCGCCACACCGCGATGCGCGGCGCGGAAGTTCAGCACAAGGAACAGGCCGAAGATTGTGACTAGACCGCCGATCACCAGTGCCAGCATATGCGCGCCATTGGTGTCGGACAGGCCGGGGCTGGCCAGGAAGAACCAGCCCAGCGCCGCAAGACCGGCGATCAAGATCAGGGTCGAGATCAGGACATCGCGGCGCGTGTTGGGCATGGGCGAAAGCCTGCGCTCAGGTCGGGTACGGGTCAACAGACTTGTCGCACGGGGACGGCCCGGCCATATAGGCGGGAGAGGGCACAAGGCGCAGGAGACCGGCATGGCCGAAGACAAATTCCCCGGCTGGCACGGCACGACGATCCTGGGCGTGCGGCGCGGCGGCGAGGTCGTGGTGGCAGGCGACGGCCAGGTCAGCCTGGGCCAGACCGTGATCAAGGGCACGGCGCGCAAGGTGCGCCGCCTCTCGCCCGGCGGGCGCGATGTGGTTTGCGGCTTTGCGGGCAGCACCGCGGATGCCTTCACCCTGCTGGAGCGGCTGGAAAAGAAGCTAGAGGCCAGCCCCGGGCAACTGGCGCGGGCCTGTGTCGATCTGGCCAAGGACTGGCGGATGGACAAGTATCTGCGCAACCTCGAGGCCATGCTGATCGTCACCGACGGGGCGGATCTGTTCGTCATCACCGGCGCGGGCGATGTGCTGGAGCCGGAGCATGACGTGGCAGCGATCGGATCGGGCGGGAATTTCGCGCTGGCGGCGGCGCGCGGGTTGATGGAAGGCGATCTGGACGCCGAAGCGATTGCCCGCAAGGCCATGGCGATCGCCGCCGAGATCTGCGTCTATACCAACGGCAATCTGACGGTCGAGAAGATCCGCAAGGGATAGGCCCGGTGGCTGCGCCCCGGCATATTTGAACCAAGATGAAGGTCTGGAGAGATTTCGATGACGCCTGAGGATCTGCGGGCCGCCGTGGCGGCGGGAATTCTGGACGAGGCGGCGGCGGCGCGGCTCAAGGCCTTGGTGGATGAGCGGACGGGCAAGCGCAGCGCCATGCCGGCCGAGGATGAGCCTTTCGAGTTCTTCCGGGGCTTTTCCGAGATCTTCATTTCGATCGGCCTGGTGATCCTTCTGTCGGGCGTGGCGGCGATGCTGGCCTGGTTCGGCGGCTTTGGCCTTCTGGTCGCGGTGCCGCTGATAACCTCGGCCATCGCCTGGTGGTGGGCGGGGTATTTCACCCTCAAGCGGCGGATGACGCTGCCCTCGATGGTTCTTGCCACGGCCTATGGCGCGGGGGTGCTGATCTTTGCCTTCACGCTGTTGGTGCAGGGCAATCTGGATGACCGGATGGTGGCGGTGCTGGCCTTCGCTCTGGGCGCGGTTGCCATGGTGCTGTGGTATCGCCGCTTCCGCCTGCCCTTCTCGGCCTTCCTGACGGGGGGCATGGTGCTGGGCGCGATCTATGCCATGACCGCCTCGGCCGCCAATCTGACCGGGCTGATGATGGGCGGCGGCGGGTATAACGCCATCTTCGACCTGCATGAAAGCCCCGCCTTTGCCAGCGCCACGCTGATCTTCGGCATCGGCATGTTCCTGGTCGGCATGTGGTTCGACACCCGCGATCCGCACCGGCTGGGCCGCCATTCGGCCACGGCCTTCTGGTGCCATCTGATGGCGGCGCCCGCGCTGGTGAATACGGTCGCGGTGACGCTGTTGAACAGCAAGGGCGGCGTCGGCCTGCTGGCCGTGGCGCTGCTGGCGATTACCCTTCTGGCACTTGTGATCGACCGGAGGTCTTTCCTGACGGCCGCGATCGCCTATATCGCGCTGGTGATTTCCTGGGTGATGGGCGGGGGCGACGGGACGCAGTGGATCTTCATTCTCATCCTGCTGGGGGCGCTGATCACCGCCATCGGCACCTGGTGGGTGCAGCTGCGCGCCGCCACCATGCGGGCGTTGCCGAACTTTCCCGGCAAGGCAAGGCTGCCGCCCTGGTGAGCAGGCGGCAGCCCGCAGGATCAGGTCAGACGGACCGAGGCGACATGGTCGCGATAGCTTTGCTTGGGGTCGATGCCGAGCAGCATCTTGACGCCCGCCAGCAGGCTGGAACCATCATGCCAGATCTGCGCCTCTTCCGCGTCAAAGCGCAAAAGGGCCAGTTTAGGGTCGTTTTTCCCCTCGTACCAAGCTGCGATGAAGGGGTTCCACAGTCGCTCGATCACGGCGCGGTCAGTGTCGCGCGACAGGCGGCCATGGACGCAGGCAAAGAGGTTGTGGCCCTTGTCGGCAAAGGTGGCCACGGCGCGGCTGTCGGGTTTCACCTCGCGCACGATTTCCGTGTCGATCGACGAGAAGAACCAGATCGGGCCATGGGTGGGGCCGCCCGCGCCGTCGTCATCCAGCATCGCTGTCATCGGGCGGGTATGCGCCTCGTCGACATGGGCGAGGCCCAGCATCATCGTGCGGTCGGATTTGACCGCTTTCCAGAATTTTTCCTTCAGCTCTTCGGGGGTGGACATGACTGTCGCTCCTTGGATGGATATGGGGGAACAACCGGCGGCGCGCGGACCGGTTCCTGCGCGCCCGCCCAAGGGAGACCCGAATGACCGACCTGACCCCCCGCGAGATCGTGAGCGAGCTGGACCGTTTCATCATCGGCCAGCGCGAGGCCAAGCGTGCCGTCGCGGTGGCGCTGCGCAACCGCTGGCGGCGCAAGCGCCTGGCCGATGACCTGCGCGACGAGGTTTATCCCAAGAATATCCTGATGATCGGGCCGACCGGGGTGGGCAAGACGGAAATCTCGCGCCGCCTGGCACGGCTGGCAAAGGCACCTTTCCTGAAAGTCGAGGCGACCAAGTTCACCGAGGTCGGCTATGTCGGCCGCGATGTCGACAGCATCATCCGCGACCTGATCGACGTGGCCATCGTCGACACCCGCGCAAGAATGCGCGAGGAAGTGCGCGAAAAGGCCCGCCGCGCCGCCGAGGAGCGCGTGATCGAGGCCATCGCCGGCAAGGATGCGCGCGAGCAGACGCGCGAGATGTTCCGCCGCAAGCTGCGCGCGGGCGAGCTGGACGACACGATGATCGAGATCGAAGTGGCCGAATCCGGGCCGCAATTCCCGATGATGATGGGCGGCGGGATGCCGGGGATGGAAAGCCAGATGCAGGGGTTGCAAGACCTGTTCGGCAAGGCTTTTCAACGGCATACGAAAAAGCGCGTCACCGTTGCCGACAGCTATGAGCTGCTTCTGGGGCAGGAGGCGGACAAGCTTCTGGATGATGAGGCGGTCAAGGCCGAGGCTTTGGTGGCGGTGCAGGAAAACGGCATCGTCTTTCTGGACGAGATCGACAAGATCTGCGCCCGGGCCGAGGCGCGCGGCGCCGATGTCAGCCGCGAGGGCGTGCAGCGCGACCTGCTGCCACTGATCGAGGGCACCACTGTTTCCACCAAATACGGCCCCGTGAAGACCGACCATATCCTCTTCATCGCCAGCGGCGCGTTTCACATCGCCAAGCCCTCGGATCTATTGCCGGAATTGCAGGGGCGGCTGCCGATCCGCGTGGAATTGCAACCGCTTAGCGAAGAGGATTTCGTCCGCATCCTGACCGAGACCGACAATGCGCTGACGCGGCAATATGCCGGGCTGATGGGCACGGAAGAGGTGAAGGTCAGCTTTACCGAGGACGGAATCGCCGCGCTGGCGCGGATCGCGGCCGAGGTGAATCGCAGCGTCGAGAATATCGGGGCGAGGCGGCTTTATACGGTGATGGAACGGGTGTTCGAGGAATTGTCCTTTACCGCGCCGGACCGCAGCGGCGAGGCGGTGGTGGTGGACGAAGGCTTTGTCGAGGCCAATGTCGGCAAGCTGGCACGGTCGGCCGACATCTCGCGCTACGTGCTGTAGAAGGCTGAACCGGGCGTCTGCCGAAGGTCTGGCAAATGTCTGGCTATGGTCTGGCAAACAAGCCGGGTCGGGCCCGCGGGGGCGGCGGCGCCGAGGGTGCCGCCGCGGCCGTTTCAGAAGCCTTCCAGCACGATCTTGCCGCGCGCCGTGCCGGTCTCGATCAGGCCATGCGCCCGGCGCAGATTGGCGGCGGTGATGGGGCCGTAGCTTTCGGTCAGGGTGCTGCGCAGCTTGTCGCCATCGACCAGCGCGGCGACCTGCGCCAGAAGCCTGCCCTGTTCGGCCATGTCGGGCGTGGCGAAAAGCGGGCGGGTGAACATCAGCTCCCAATGGACCGAGATGGATTTGCGCTTGAAGGGGCGGATGTCCAGCTCGGTCGGGTCGTCGATCAGGCCGAAACGGCCCTGCGGGGCGATCAGCTCGACGATGCCGGCAAGGTGGTCTTGCGTCTGGGTGGTCGAGAAGACATGGCCCGGCGCGCCAAGGCCCAGCGCGGCCACCTGCGGGGCCAGAGGCTGGCGGTGGTCGATCACGTGATGTGCGCCCAGGTCACGCACCCAGGCCTGCGTTTCGGGGCGCGAGGCAGTGGCGATCACGGTCAGATCGGTGCGGGCACGCAGAAGCTGGATCGCCATCGACCCGACGCCACCCGCCCCGCCTATGATCAGCACGGCAGGGGCCGCGCCCGGCACCGGACGGGTCACCTCAAGCCGGTCGAACAGCATTTCCCAGGCAGTGATCGCGGTCAGCGGCAGGGCGGCGGCCTGGGCGAAGGACAGGCTGGCGGGCTTTGGCCCGGTGATGCGGGAATCGACCAGATGATATTCGGCATTGGTGCCGGACCGCGCGATGGAACCGGCATACCAGACCTCATCGCCCGGCTTGAACCCGGTCACATCGGGGCCGATGGCGACGACGGTTCCGGCGGCGTCATAGCCCAGAACCTTCCATTCCCCGGCGGCGGGGGCGGCGGATTTGCGCACCTTTGTATCGACCGGGTTCACCGAGACCGCCCGCACCTGCACCAGCAGATCATGGCCCTGTGCCACCGGCACGGGCAGGTCGATATCGACAAGGGCATCGGCGCGGTCGATCGGGCCGGGGGCTTGATAGGCGACGGCTTTCATCTGGCTCTCCATTGTTCCGGGCCAGAGAATAAGGTATCTACGTTCTAGGCCAATACGCACAAAACTCGCCAGTAGTATCAAAAAGGATACCATGATGGGCAAGCTGCCCCATTCGCGATTCACCTGCAGCCCGGGCTGCGCGGTCGAGGCGGCGGTCAGCCTGATCGACGGCAAATGGAAATGCGTCGTGCTGTGGCACCTGCTGAACGAAGGTACGCTGCGCTTTGGCGATCTGCGGCGGCGCGCGCCGGGCGTAACGCAACGGATGCTGACCAACCAGTTGCGCGAGCTGGAGGCGGATGGGCTGATCCACCGCAAGGTCTATGCCCAGGTGCCGCCGCGGGTTGACTATTCGCTGACCGAAATGGGCCGTGGGCTGGAGCCGATCCTGCGGGCGTTGAAGGGCTGGGGCGAGGAACATATGTCTCTGTTCCAGCCAAAACCAGCCTCGGCCGCCTGAGGTGGGGGGCCGCGGCCAGGGCAAACCCGGCCGCCGCCCAAGCAGGCTTAGTCCTGCACGCAGAGCTGCTTTTGCGTGCCCAGACCTTCGATCCCCAGTTCCACCACCTCGCCCGCCTTGAGATAGCGCGGCGGCTTCATCCCCAGGCCGACGCCGGGCGGCGTGCCGGTCGAGATGATGTCGCCGGGATGCAGGGTGAAGAATTGCGACAGGTAGGCGATCAGGAAATTGACGCCATAGACCATGGTCCTGGTCGAACCGTCCTGCATGGTCTGACCATCGACGGTGAGCCACATCTTGAGGTCCTGCGGATCGGCCACCTCGTCCGGCGTCACCAGCCAGGGGCCGGTCTGGCCGAAATTGTCGCAGCTTTTGCCCTTGGTCCATTGGCCCGAGCGTTCGGTCTGGAAGGCGCGTTCCGAGACATCGTTGATCACGCAGAAACCGGCGATATGAGCGGGGGCCTGGGCTTCGGTCACATATTTCGCGGGCTTGCCGATGACGACGCCCAGCTCGACCTCCCAATCGGTCTTGACGCTGCCGCGCGGGATCAGGATCGGGTCATCCGGGCCGCAGATGGCGGACGTGGCCTTCATGAAGATGATCGGCTCGGGCGGGACCTTGGAGCCGGTTTCCGCCGCATGGTCGGAGTAGTTGAGGCCGATGCAGATGAACTTGCCAGTGCCGGCGACGCAGGGGCCGAGACGGGGCTTGCCCGCGACGACCGGCAGGCTGTCCGGGTCGGGCAGGCCGGACAGGCGGGTCAGCACCTCGCCCGCGAGATCCGGGATCACCCCGGAAAGGTCGCGGATCGTGCCGTCCCTGTGCAGAAGGCCGGGCTTTTCCCGGCCGATATCGCCGTAGCGGAGAAATTTCATCGCGGTTCCCTTGTGCTGGTCACGGGCAGGTTAGCGGGGTGCCGGGGTCAGGCCAAGGGCGGAAGACCGGCGGCGGCGCGCAAGGCGGGATCGCGGATGTCCAGCTCCTGGCCGATCAGCGGATCGGCGGCGGCGGTGCACAGCCAGGCAAGGGCCTGGCCGGGTTGGTCTGCGGGCGCGAGAGAGGCGCGCGGCAGTTGCGAGACCGGGTTGATCCCCGAGGCACGGATGACGCCCTGCATCGCGGTATCGACCACGCCGGGGGCAAGGCCAAAGGCGCGGATGCCCTGATCGCCATATTCCAGATGCAGCGAGCGGGTCAGCATCGCCAGCCCCGCCTTGCCCGCGCAATAGGCCGACCAGCCCTCTTGCGGACGATGTGCGGCGCCGGAGGAGACATTGACCACCGTGCCGCGCCCGCGCGCCAGCATGGCGGGCAGGCAGAGGCGGATCGCGTTGAACTGCGCGGTCAGATTCGTCTCTATGCTGGCGGAAAACGCCTCGACCGTCAGGTCGGTGATGCGGCCGATGGGTTCGACCGTGGCGGCATTGTTGATCAGGATGTCGAAGCCCCGCCCCGCCAGCGCCGCCAGCGCCCCTCGGTCGGTGATGTCGCAGAGCACGCCGGTGGCGATGCCCGCCAGTTCCGTCTGAGCGGCGTCAAGGCTGGCGGCGCTACGGGCGGTGAAGGTGACGCGCGCGCCCAGCGCGGCCAGCGCGCGGCAGGTGGCCAAGCCTATGCCGCCCGCGCCGCCGGTGACAAGGGCGCTTTGGCCGCCAAGGGGTTGGGTCATCTGGGTCTCCTTTTCCGGGTCATGGCCGTGACAGGAGAGTGATATGTGTCCGGGACGTGTAGGTCACGGCGAAAACGCGCCAGCCATCCCGCGGTCATGGCTTGACCGCGCGCTGCGCCGCCGCATTGATGTGCGGATGATGCGCCATCTCCTTGCCCCCTTGCTGATCCTGCTGCTGGTTGCCTGTTCGCCCCGGGGCGAGTTCGTGATGGTTGACCAGATGCCACCGGAGAAGGCGGCTGCCGCCGCCGCGACGGGCGTGCGCGAAGTGGTTTTCGTGGGCACCTCGCGCAAGAAGGCGGAGGGGGCGACGGGCTTTGGCTATGGCCGCTCGGATGCCGCGACCTTCCTGCGCGTCGATGTGCGCGTGCCGCCCGACCGCAAGGTGGGCGAGGTGAACTGGCCGGCAAATGCCCGCCGCGCCGACCCGGACAAGGAATTCCTGACCTATGCCGAAACGGTGTATGAGCGGCCCGAGGATTTCCGCAAGGCGCTGCGCGGGGCGATGGATATCCGCAAACAGCGCGACGTAGTGGTCTATGTCCATGGCTTCAACAACACCATGGCCGAAAGCGTCTATCGCGTGGCGCAGATGCATACCGACCTGAAAGTGCCGGGCGTGGCGGTGCATTATTCCTGGCCCAGCCGCGGCTCGGCCCTGGGCTATGTCTATGACCGCGATTCGGCGCTCTTCGCCCGCGACGGGTTGGAGGACCTGCTGAACCAGGTGGCGATGGCGGGGGCGAACCGGATCATCATCGTGGCGCATTCGATGGGCGGGGCGCTGACCATGGAATCGTTGCGGCAGGTCTATCTGTCCAGGGATCATCAGGTGATCCGCCATCTCGGCGGCGTGGTGCTGCTGTCGCCCGATCTGGATGTGGATCTGTTCCGCGCCCAGGCCCGCGCAATCGGCAAGCTGCCCGATCCCTTCATCATCTTCGGCAATACGCGGGACACAGTTCTGAACATCTCGTCCAAGCTGTCGGGCGCGCCGGACCGGCTGGGCAATCTCAAGAACCTGACGCCGATTTCCGATCTGGACGTGACCTATCTGGACACCTCGGCCTTCAGCGTCGATGGCGGGCATTTCAACCTGGGCAATTCCCCGGCGCTGATCCAGCTTCTGGGCGGCATCGCCAATATCGACGCGGCCTTCCGGGCCGAGGCGGCGGCGCGGGTCGGGCTGTTGCCGGGGGTGGTGCTGACGGTGCGCAATGCGACCGGCATCATCCTGGCCCCGGTCGAGGGGCTGGCGACGCAGAACTAGGCCCTAACGGCGCCGCAGATAGACGTAGAAGGCGCCGCTGCCGCCATGTTTCAGATGCGCCTCGGCGACCTGCTGGACCGAAAGCGCCAGGGGCGGCAGGCGCAGCCAATGCGGCACCTGATGGCGCAGCGCGCCGATGGGGCGCGGCACCGGATCGGCCACGCCCTTGCCCTTGCCGGTGATCACCAGCACCAGCCGCAGCCCGTCGCTTTGGGCGTTCAGGATGAAGCGGATCAGTTCGGGATGCGCCTCGGCCAGCGTCATGCCATGCAGATCGATCCGCGCCTCGGGCGCAAGTTTGCCGCGCGTCATCTTCTGATGGGTGCGGGCATCCATGCGCAGGCTGTCGGGCGCGGGCGCGGGCGCGGCGGGGGGTGGGGCGGCTTTTTCACCCAGCCGGAAGGCCGGAATGCGGCTCTGTGCAGGCTGTTTCACCGGCTCGGCGGCAGGTTTCGCCGCCTCGGCCGCTTCGGGCAGCGGCAGGTGGCGATTGTGCATCGGCGTGATGCTGCGCGCGACCGCATTCCAGAGATCGGCCTCGTCCGAGGTCAGGCGGCGGCGACGCATCGGGACTAAAGGTCCGAGGCCAAGGCATAGGCGCGGTCGATGGGCATCAGGATGACCATCCGCCCGCCATCCTTGACCTCGCCCGCCGCATCGCCCGCCGCATCGCCGAAGCCATAGAAGATATCGGCCCGCTGCGCGCCCTTGATCGCGCCGCCGGTATCCTGCGCCACCATCAGCCGGTTCATCGGCACCCGGCCCTCTTTCTCGATCCAGACCGGCGCGCCAAGGGGGGTGAAGGCGGGGTCAACCGCCAGCGAACGCAGCGGCGTGATCGAGCGGCCCATGGCCCCGATCGGCCCCTTGTCGGCGGGCAGGTCGGCCAGCTTGCGGAAAAAGACATAAGAGGGGTTGGCGTTCAGCAGATCTTCGCCCAGGCCGGGATTGCGCCGCACCCAGGCGCGGATCGCCCCGGCCGAGACCTCATGCACCGACATGAGGCCGCGCCGGACCAGTTCCTGCCCGACCGAGCGGTAGGGATGGCCATTCTTGCCGGCATAACCCACGCGGATCACGCGACCATCGGTCATGCGGATGCGGCCCGAGCCCTGGATATGCAGAAAGAACACCTCGACCGGGTCGTCGATCCAGGCGATTTCCAGGCCCCGGCCTTGCAGGATGCCGCTTTCGATCACCGAGCGGGAATGCCAGACCGCGCCATCCTGCAATTCGGGCGGGCGGCGATAGATCGGCCAGGCATAACGCGCGGTGCGGACCGGAGAGCCGTTCAGTTCCGGCTCGTAATAGCCGGTGAACAGCGCGGGCGGCGTGCCGACGATGACGGGCTTGAAGAAGATCTCGAAAAAGGCGCGGGCCGAGGCGTCATCCTGCGGCACATCGGCGGCAAGCGCGCAAAGCGGGCCCCATTCCGGGGCCTGCAACTGGTCGCAGGTGACAAGAAAGGCCGCCAGTGCGGCGGCCTGACCATCCTCGCGCCACCCGGCGAGCTGTTCGAAATCGACGACCTGCGCCCGGGCCATTGGCGCCGCCATCAGCGCCAGAAACAGGGCAAGGCGGCGAAGGGGCAGGCCCATGGCAAGGCGTCAGTCGCCCGTCGCCACAAGCTGCCAGTTCGGATCGTCGACCCCCATCCGGCGGGCGAAAGTCCAGACGTCGCGCTGGCGCTTGATCGACTTGGTGTCGCCCTCGACCACCTCGCCCGCCTTGTTGCGGACGACCTGGGTCAGCTCGCCCACGAAACGCACGGTGATTTCGGCAAAGCCGGAATTGCGGTCGAAGGTCGCCTCTTGCAGCGCCATTTCCTTGAGGCCGACGAAATTCGCCTCGATGGTCAGACCGTCGCGGGCGCGCTGTTCGATGACTTCGGTAAAGCTCGCCTCGACCTCATCGGCAAGGAAGGGGCGGACCGGATCGATATCGCCGCGCTCGAAGGCCATGAGGATCATCTCATAGGCCTGGCGGGCACCGGCCAGGAAGGGGCTGACGCTGAACGAGGGTTCGGCCAGTTTCATCGCGGCCAAAGCCTTGGCCGAGGAGGAGCCGTCGGGGACATGATCGGTGATGTCGCGGTCGGGGCCGCCCTCGATCACCTCGAAATCGCGCTTGACCTGGGGGCGCACATCCTCAAGCGGGATGGGGGGCTTTTCAAAGCCGTCGCGCGTGCCCAGAACCGAGCGGAGTTTCAGGATCAGGAAGACCGCGATCCCGGCGAGAACAAGAAGTTGGATCAGCGAGGAATTCACGGGCAAACTCCGAAGGAATAGGAAGGCCCGGCTTGAGGCCGGGGGGTTGGTCCCTATGTAGGGGCGGGGCGGGGTCAAGTAAACCTTGGGGCCCATCTTGCAGGCAAAGGATAAGTGAAATGTGGTTGATCCTGGCGTTTCTGGCCTGGCCCCTGGTGGAAATCGCGCTTTTCGTCGCGATTGGCGGGCAGATCGGGGTCTGGGCCACGCTGGCCTGGGTGCTTTTGAGCGGGGTTCTGGGCGTTCTGGTGATGCGGCTGACTGCCGCACGCGGCGCCATGAAGCTGCGTCAGGGCCTGTCGGCGCTGCGCCAGCCCGGGGCCGAGCTTGCGGGCGGCGCCTTCGGGATGCTGGCGGGGGTGCTGCTGATCCTGCCCGGGTTTCTGACCGATGCCCTGGGCCTGCTGCTGCTGCTGCCGCCAGTGCAGCACGTCCTGGCCCGCGCGCTTCTGGCCCGTGCCGTGGTGGTGGCGCGGGGCGCCGGCACGGCCCGACCGGGCGGCCAAGGCGATGTGATCGACGGCGACTGGCAGGAAGTGCCGCCGGAAACCCCGCGTGGCATCGGGCGGCCCCAGGGCACTTCGGGCTGGACCCGGGACGAGGGTCATCGGCATTAAAACCCCTATGGCATTGAGCGCGCCCGGCCCCTCTGCTAGGCAACCCTCAGGTCATTCGGGCCGCACAGGCCCCCGAGGAGGTATCATGACGGAAGACGTCGCCGCGCCGAACGGCGCCCCATCGCCCGCCGCGCCGCAGGTTAGGATGCAGGTCCTGGCGCAATATGTCCGCGACATGAGCTTTGAGAACATGGTCGCCCGCAAGGGTCTGGCCGGGGGCGACGTCCAGCCCGATATCGAAGTCGCGGTCAGCCTGGATGCGCGCAAGCGCGCGGCCGAGCACCAGTATGACATCGTGATGAAGTTCAAGGTCACCTCGAAGAACAAGGTGAACAGCGAGATCCTGTTCCTGCTGGAGCTGGAATATGGCGGGACCTTCCATGTCGAGGGCATCCCGGAAGCGCAGCTTCACCCCTTCCTGCTGATCGAATGCCCGCGCATCCTGTTCCCCTTCGTGCGCCGCATCATCAGCGATGTGACCCGCGATGGCGGCTTCCCGCCCTTGAACGTGGATCAGGTGGATTTCATGGCGCTGTACCGCCAGGAAATGACCCGCCGCGCCCAGGCGCAGGCCGCGGCCACCCCGGCCCCCGCCACGCCGAACTGAGGCCTCAGACCAGCCTTTCCCCGCCGCGCCACACGCCGCGCAGGGAAAGGTCTGGCCCCAGATGCACGAAATCCGCCCGGGCGCCCGGGCGGAGATGGCCCAGATCGTCGCGGCCCAGAAGCGCGGCCGGACGCGCGGTCGCCATGGCGAAGGCGGTCTCGGGCGCCACGCCGCAAAGCCGGACCAGATTGGCGATGGCCTGCGGCAGGGTCAGGTCGGCCCCGGCCAGCGTGCCATCGGCCAGGGTCAGCCGCCCGTCGCGCCGCAGGATGCGCCGCCCGCCCAGCATGAATTCGGTGATATCACTGCCCGCCGGGGCCATCGCGTCGCTGACCAGATAAAGGCCGTCGCTGGCAGCCAGCGCGATCCGCATCGCCGCCGGATGGACATGCAGCCCGTCGGCGATCAGCCCGCATTGCACCTGCTGCGTCATCGCCGCCCCGGCCAGACCCGGCTCGCGGTTGCCAAGCTGGCTCATGGCGTTGAACAGATGGGTCACCGCCCGCGCCCCGGCGGCGAAGGCGGCGGCGGCCTCGTCATGGCTGCAATCGCTGTGGCCCAGGGCCACGATCACCCCCGCCGCCGCCAGACGCGAAATCTGGTCGGGCGTGACCGAGGCAGGGGCGAGGGTGATCAGCAGCGCGGGCAGGCGTTTTCGGGCAGCGCAGAGCCTGTTCAGATCGTCTTCGTCCATCGGGCGGATCAGAGCGGGATCATGCGCGCCCTTGCGCCGCGGGTCGAGATGCGGGCCTTCCAGATGCAGGCCCAGAAAGCCGGGATGGCGGCAGGCCGCCCCTGCCGCAATCAGCGCGGCGGTGGCCTGGGCGGTATCGGTGATCAGGGTCGGCAGGACGCCGGTCGCGCCCAGCCTTGCATGGATGTCGCAGAAGCCGTTCAGATCCTGCGCCGTCGTGGCGCCCGAGATCATCCAGCCGCCCGCGCCATTCACCTGCAAGTCGAGAAGGCCGGGCAGAAGATAGCCGCCGCCCAGCGGAATCGTCTCTGTTCCTGCGGAATCGACGATCTTTCCGGCCTCGACCGTCAGCCCGCCCGGCCGCAGCGCCGTGCCGTCAAAGACCTGCGCCCCGGCATAGGTGACGGCCATCAGACGGTCTCCGTGACCTTGCGCAGATGCGGCGGGGTGTCGGGGTCAAAGCCACGGCGGCGCGACAGGCCCTCGGCGAAGGCGTAGAACGAGACGCTGGCGACCAGCGGCGCAACCAGCGGATGCAGATCGGCGACCGAGGGCAGGGTCACCGCGCCCCTGGCATCGGCCCCGGTCAGGAAGACATCGGCCCCCTGCCCCGCCAGACGTTCCGCCGTGGCGACGACATGGGGCAGGGCCGCATCCTGCACACCCAGCGCGAAGACCGGGAAATGCGCCTGGACGATCGCCGCAGGGCCATGCAGGACCTCGGCCGCCGAAAAGGGTTCGGCATGAAGGCCGCAAACCTCTTTCAGCTTGAGCGCTGCCTCGCTGGCGATGGCGAAGGCCGGGCCGCGGCCCAGAACATAGGCCTGACCGGCGCGCGACAGCCGGTCGGACAGGGGCGACCAGTCAAGGCGCAGCGCCTGATCAAAGGCGCGGGGCAGGTCTTGCAGGGCGGCGGTCAGGGCCTTGTCCTGCTGCCAGGCAGCAAGAAGGGCCAGGCCCGCCAGAACCGAGGTCACGAAGGTCTTGGTCGCGGCGACGCTTTGTTCGGTCCCCGCGCGCAAGGGCAGGCAATGCGCGCTGGCCTGCGCCATCGGGCTGTCGGCGAAGTTGGTGATCGCCACCGTCGCCGCGCCGCCCGCCCCTGCCGCGCGCATCATCTCGACAATGTCGGGGCTGCGGCCGGATTGCGAAATGCCCAGGCAGGCCGCGCCCTGAAGGCGCAGCGGACGGCCATAGACCGAGGCGACCGAGGGGCCGACCGAGGCGACGGGAATGCCGGCCAGCAGTTCGACCGCATATTTCAGATAGGTCGCGGCATGGTCGGACGAACCGCGCGCCACCGTGACGACCAGCGCGGGATCAAGATTCCGCAGTGTCAGAGCCGCTTTTTCGACATCGGCAGCACTGTCGCGCAGAAAGCGCGCCGCAGCTTCGGGAATTTCTGCCACTTCACGTTGCATATGCGAGGTCATGCCGGGCCTCCTTCGGGGGCAAGTTTCAGTTCGACGGCGAAGTCATAGGCATCGCCGCGATAGAGCGAACGGGTGTATTCGACGACACGGCCATCGGGCAGATAGCCGATCCGCTCGATCCGCAGACCGGCGGCGCCCGAAGCGACGCCCAGATGTTCTGCGTCGCGCGGCGAAAGATTGGCGGCCGAGATGCGCTGGACCGCCCGGACCGGGCGGTGGCCGTTGCGCTGAAGCACGTCATAGAGACTGGTCTCCACGGCTTCGGGGTCGGGCAGGGCCGACAGCGGCAGGGCCGCGCGCTCGATCGCCAGGGGCACGCCATCGGACCGGCGCACCCGTTCCAGCCGCGCCACCCGCGCGCCGGGGCCAAGGCCCAGCGCCATGCTTTCCTCGGGCGCGGGCGCGTCGATCCGGCGCGAAAGCCAGATCGAATCGACCGTGCGGCCGCGCCGGGCCATGTCTTCGGTGAAAGAGGTCAGAAGCGAGAGCGCCTGTTCCAGCCGTTCAACCCGCGGGGCGACGAATGTGCCAGAGCCGCGCCGCTGCACCAACTGCCCAGCCGAGACCAGCGCCTGGATCGCCTTGCGCACGGTGACGCGCGACAGCCCGGTCATGGCGGCAAGGTCACGTTCGGGTGGCAGGCTGTCACCGGGCGCAAGCCGCGCGGCCTGGATGCTGTCGGCGATCCGGCGCTGAAGTTGCAGGTAAAGCGGGCCTGCGCCGGGATCTGCGAAATCGCCGGGATCGAAAGGCAAGGTCATGCTGCGCGCCCCGCCCGAAAGCGGGCAGACCCACCCGTCCTGCCAAAGAAAGCCGCCATGCCGCACCCCCGCGCCGATCTGGCCATGGAAGATACCATGATAATACCAATTTGGAAGTGGTATTGCCAATTCCTTGCGAATCTAGCCGGATTCGGCGTTTCTGCACAAGAGGCTTTACAGGTGGTATTATTTTGGCATTATCTGACCACAAGGGGGAATCACATGGCCGAACGCTCTACCGAAGCGCGTCATCCGTCTGCGGACGGGCTGCACCGGGTTCCGGCCGCCGAGGCCTTGTCGCGGCTTCTGGCGGCGCAGACGGCGTCTTTGGCCTGTCTTTTGCCCGCCCTTCCGGCCCTGGAACGCGCCGCTGCGGCAGCGACCGAGGCGCTGCGCGGCGGCGGCAAGCTGGCCTATGCCGGGGCGGGGTCTTCGGGGGTGATGGCCCTGTCGGATTGCCTGGAACTGGCAGGCACCTTCGGCATCCCGCCCGAGCGCACCCCGATGCTGTTCGCGGGCGGCGCCGCCGCCCTGCTGCATATGCAAGGCGCGGTCGAGGACGATCCGGCGCTGGCCACTGCGGATTTCGCCCGGGCCGGACTGGGCCGGGGCGACGCGGTGATCTGTGTCTCCGCCTCGGGCGGGACGCCCTATACGGTCGAAGTGGCGCGGCTGGCCCGGGCGGCGGGGACCACGGTGATCGGCATCGCCAATGTCGCCGGTTCGGCGCTGCTGAAAGATGCCGATATCGCCGTGCTGCTGGAGACCGGGGCCGAAGTGGTTGCCGGTTCGACGCGGCTGGGCGCCGCCACGGCGCAGAAAGTGGCGCTGAACCTGATTTCGGTGCTGCTGGGCCTGGGCCTGGGCCATGTGCATGACGGGTTCATGGTCAATCTTGTGGCCGACAATGCCAAGCTGCGCGACCGCGCGGCGGCCATCGTGCAGGCGCTGTCGGGCCGCGATTTCGGCCATGCCAGAGCCGCTTTGGAGGCGACCGAGGGCGCGGTGAAACCCGCCATCCTGGTCGCGCGCGGGCGCAGCGCCGCAGAGGCGGCAGAAGATTTGCGACGGACGGCGGGGCATCTTGCCCCGCTGATGGACTGAAGACCCAACCGGGCCGGGAACAGGCCCAGACAGCAGGGAGTTGACGATGACGAAACCGATCCGCTTGGCGCTTTTGACCAGCACGCTTCTGGCCGGCCCGGCGCTGGCCGAAACCACGCTGACCATTGAAAGCTGGCGCAATGACGACCTGGCCATCTGGCAGGACACGATCATTCCGGCCTTCGAGGCGCAGCATCCCGACATCAAGGTGGTTTTCGCCCCCTCGGCGCCGACCGAATACAATGCCTCGCTGAACTCCAAGCTCGAGGCCGGGTCGGCGGGCGACCTGATCACCTGCCGCCCCTTCGACGCCTCGCTGGACCTGTACAAGAAGGGCTATCTGGCCGATCTGACCAGCCTTGAATCGATGAAGAATTTCTCGTCGGTGGCGAAATCGGCCTGGCAGACCGATGACGGCGCGGCCACGTTCTGCGTGCCGATGGCCAGCGTGATCCACGGCTTCATCTACAACAAGGATGCCTTCGACGCGCTGGGTCTGACCCCGCCCGCGACGATGGACGAATTCTACGCCGTGCTCGACAAGATCAAGGCGGATGGCACCTATATCCCGATGGCCATGGGCACCAATGACCAGTGGGAAGCCGCCACGATGGGCTATCAGAACATCGGGCCGAACTACTGGAAGGGTGAAGAGGGCCGTCTGGCGCTGATCGCGGGCAAGGAAAAGCTGACCGACGACGCCTGGGTCCAGCCTTACCGCGAGCTGGCCAAGTGGAAGGATTATCTGGGCGACGGGTTCGAGGCGCAGACCTACCCGGACAGCCAGAACCTGTTCACCCTGGGCCGCGCGGCGATCTATCCCGCCGGGTCGTGGGAAATCGCGGGCTTCAACACCCAGGCCGGGTTCAAGATGGGCGCCTTTGCCCCGCCGGTGCCCGCCGCGGGCGACACCTGCTATATCTCGGACCATACCGACATCGCCATCGGCATGAACGCCGCCTCGCCCAATGCCGAAGCGGCAAAGACCTTCCTGGAATGGGTGGGCAGCCCCGAGTTTGCCACCATGTATGCCAATGCGCTGCCGGGCTTCTTCAGCCTGAACTCGACCCCGGTGAAGATGGAGGACCCGCTGGCCCAGGAATTCGTGTCCTGGCGCGAGAAGTGCCAGCCGACGATCCGCTCGACCTATCAGATCCTGTCGCGCGGCACGCCGAACCTGGAAAACGAGACCTGGAATGCCAGCGCCAACGTGATCAAGGGCACCGAGACGCCCGAAGATGCGGGCAAGCGGCTGCAGGAAGGCCTGGCAAGCTGGTACGATCCGCAGAAGTAAGCGCGGGCTGAAAGCACGGGCCGGGGGGCTTCGCGCCCCCCGGACCCCCTGCGGGATTTTTGAGAACACGAGAAGGGGGGCAAAGGGATGGCGCAGGGTCGGCCGGTGCGCTGGCATATCGCGGTGTTTCTGGCACCTGCCGTGGCGGTCTATACCGCGCTGATGATCCTGCCCCTGTTCGGGACGCTGGCGCAGAGCCTGTTCAACGAGGATGCGGCCGGAACGAGGGTCTTTGTCGGGCTTGCGAATTTCACCCGGCTGTTCGGTGAGGCCCTGTGGTCGGACGCCTTCTGGAACGCCCTGGGCAACAATTTCTGGTTCTTCGTGATCCATATGATCGTGCAGAACCCCATCGGCATCGCGCTGGCCGCCTTGCTGTCTTCGCCCAAGCTGCGGATGGCGGCGTTTTACCGGACGGCGATCTTCATCCCCACCATCCTGAGCTTCGTCATCGTCGGCTTCGTCTGGAAGCTGATCCTGTCGCCGATCTGGGGCATCGCACCGGGAATGCTGGACGCGGTGGGGCTGAAATTCCTGTTCGCGCCCTGGCTGGGCAAGGAGGAATATGCCCTGACCGCGCTGGCGCTGGTGTCGGTCTGGCAATTCGTCGGCATTCCGATGATGCTGATCTATGCCGCCCTGCTGAGCATTCCCGATGAGGTGCTGGAAGCGGCCGAGATGGACGGGGTCACCGGCTGGTCGCAATTCTGGAAGATCAAGCTGCCGCTGATCCTGCCCGCCATCGGCATCATCTCGATCCTGACCTTTGTCGGCAATTTCAACGCCTTCGACCTGATCTACGTCGCCCAGGGCGCGCTGGCGGGACCGGATTTCTCGACCGATATCCTGGGGACGTTCCTGTACCGCACCTTCTTTGGCTTCCAGTTGCAGATCGGCGATCCCTATATGGGCTCGGCCATTGCGGGGGCCATGTTCGGCATCATTCTGGTCGGCGTGTGCCTGTATCTGTTCGGCATCCAGACCCGGCTTCGGAGGTATCAGTTCTGATGGCCCGCGCCCGTTCCCATCTTGGCCGCAGCATCGCCGCCCATGCCGTGCTGATCGCCTATACGCTGATCGCGCTGTTCCCGGTCTTCGTGATCGTCATCAACAGCTTCAAAAGCCGCAAGGCGATTTTCGCCGACCCGCTGGCGCTGCCGGGGCCGGAAAGTTTCGATCTGATCGGCTATCAGACCGTGATGAAGCAGGGCGATTTCCTGCTGTATTTCCAGAACTCCATGGTGGTGACCTGCGCCAGCCTGTTCTGTGTTCTGCTGTTTGGCGCCATGGCGGCCTTTGCCCTGTCGGAATACCGCTTTCGCGGCAACAGCCTGATGGGGCTTTACCTGGCGCTGGGCATCATGATCCCGATCCGGCTGGGCACGGTGGCCATCCTGCAGATCATGGTGACAGGCGGGCTGGTCAACACGCTGACCGCGCTGATCCTGGTCTACACCGCGCAGGGCCTGCCGCTGTCGATCTTCATCCTGTCCGAATTCATGAAGGGCGTCTCGGATGATCTGAAGAATGCCGGGCGGATCGACGGGCTGAGCGAATATGCCATCTTCTTCCGGCTGGTGCTGCCGCTGGTGCGCCCGGCCATGGCGACCGTGGCCGTCTTCACCATGATCCCGATCTGGAACGACCTGTGGTTCCCGCTGATCCTGGCCCCGGCCGAGCATACCAAGACTGTCACGCTGGGGGCGCAAGTCTTCATCGGGCAATTCGTGACCAACTGGAACGCGGTGCTGGCGGCGCTGTCGCTGGCGATCCTTCCGGTGCTGGTTCTGTACCTGATCTTCTCGCGGCAATTGATCCGCGGCATCACCGCAGGAGCCGTGAAATGATCCGTACCCTTGTTGCCGGGCTTGGCAATATGGGCCGCAGCCATGCGCTGGCCTATCACCGCAATCCCGGCTTTGACCTGCTGGGTCTGGTCAACCGCTCGACCCCGCGGCTGGACCCGGCGCTGGCGGGCTATGCCATCACGCCGGACTTTCACGAGGCCCTGAACCGGCTGAAACCCGATCTGGTCTGCGTGGCGACTTATACGGATTCTCATGCCGATTATGCCGTGGCGGCGCTTGAGGCGGGGGCGCATGTCTTTGTCGAAAAGCCGCTGGCGATGAGCGTGTCCGAGGCGCGGCGGGTGGTCGATTGCGCCAAGGCGAATGGCCGCAAGCTGGTGGTCGGTTATATCCTGCGCCACCATCCCAGCTGGATGCGCCTGATCGCCGAGGCGCGCGCCTTGGGCGGGCCCTATGTCTTTCGCCTGAACCTGAACCAGCAATCTTCCGGCCCGACCTGGGAGACGCACAAGCAGTTGATGCAGACAACATCGCCCATCGTCGATTGCGGCGTGCATTATGTCGACGTGATGTGCCAGATCACCGATGCCGCCCCGGTCGAGGTGCGCGGCATGGGGTTGCGGCTGTCGGACGAGATCCCGCCGGACATGTACAATTACGGCCATTTCCAGGTGGTTTTCGCCGATGGCTCGGTCGGCTGGTATGAGGCCGGCTGGGGGCCGATGATGTCGGATACCGCGTTTTTCGTGAAGGATGTGGTGTCGCCGAAGGGGGCCGTCTCGATCCGGATGCCGGAAAACGCCAAGTCGGACGATCACGACACCCATACCAAGACCTCGCTGCTGCGGGTTCACCGGGTCGGTCAGCCGGATGAGGATCTGAACATGACCGACGAGCCGGGCCATCAGGAGCTGTGCGAGCGCGAGCAGGCCTATATGGCCCGCGCGATCAATGAAGACATCGACCTCACGCGGCATATGGAAGATGCGGTGCGGTCGCTTGCGGTCTGCCTTGCGGCGGACGAATCGGTCCGTTCGGGCCATCCGGTCAGACTGTGAGGGACAGATGGGCGCACTGGAACTGAAAGGCATCACCAAGCGCTTTGGCGTGACCGAGGTGATCAAGGGCGTCGACCTGCGGGTCGAAGACGGCGAATTCTGCGTCTTTGTCGGGCCCTCTGGCTGCGGGAAATCAACGCTTCTGCGCATCATCGCCGGGCTTGAGGATGCCTCGGACGGCGACATCCTGCTGGATGGAGCGCGGGTCAACGAAGTGGCACCCGCAAAGCGCGAACTGGCGATGGTGTTCCAGAGCTATGCGCTCTACCCGCATCTGACCGTGCGCGACAATATGGGCCTGGCGCTGAAACAGGCCGGGGTCGCCAAGGCCGAGATCCGCGCCGCGACCGACCGGGCGGCGGGGATGCTGGCGCTGGAAAAGCTGATGGACCGGCGGCCGGCGGAATTGTCGGGCGGGCAAAGGCAGCGGGTGGCAATCGGGCGGGCCATCGTGCGGACCCCGAAGCTGTTCCTGTTCGACGAGCCCTTGTCCAATCTTGACGCCGCGCTGCGGGTGGCGACGCGGATCGAGATCGCCAAGCTGCATCGCGATCTGGGCGCGACGATGATCTATGTCACCCATGACCAGGTCGAGGCGATGACCCTGGCCGACAAGATCGTGGTTCTGCGCGCCGGGCAGGTGGAACAGGTCGGGCGGCCGATGGATCTGTACAACGACCCGGCCAATGTCTTTGTCGCGGGGTTCATCGGCAGCCCGCAGATGAATTTCCTGAAAGGCGCGGCCCTGGGCGATGGGGCCGAGACTTTGGGGATCAGACCCGAGCACCTGACCGTCACGCCCGAGGGGCCGATCGCGGGCGAGGTCAGCCATGTCGAGAAGCTGGGCGGCGAGACGCTGGTCTATCTGCGCAGCGAACCGCATGGCCTGGTGACGTTGCGCCTGTTCGGCGAGCGCGATTTCGCCTTTGGCCAGGCGCTGCGGCTGACCCCCGATCCGGCGCGGATCTTCCGCTTCGACGCCCAGGGCAAAAGGCTGCGTTAGGGCCTATTGCGTATAGCTGCGCACCAGTGCCGAGGCCAGCAGGCTCCACCCGTCGGCCACGACGAAGAAGGCCAGCTTGAAGGGCAGCGAGACCACGGCGGGCGGCACCATCATCATGCCCATCGACATCAGGATGGCCGAGACCACGAGGTCGATGATCAGGAAGGGCAGGAAGACCAGAAAGCCGATCTCGAAGGCGCGCTGGATTTCCGACAACAGGAACGAGGGAACGAGGAGCGACAGCGGCGCATCGACCATGGCCGACGGCGCGCGCGGGCGCAGCGCGTCAAGATTGGCGAAGGTGTCGGGGTCGATCCGCGCCGCCATGAAATGGCGAAAGGGCTGTGCCGCCTCAAGGAAGGCCTGGGTGATGGTCAGCCGGTTTTCGGTAAAGGGCTGGACGCCCTTGACCCAGGCCTCGGTGAAGACCGGGTCCATGACATACCAGGTCAGGAACAGGGCAAGGCTGATGATCAGCATATTGGGCGGCGCCTGTTGCAGACCGATGCCCTGGCGCAGGATCGACAGGACGGTGACGATGAAGGGAAAGCAGGTCACCATGACCGCCAGGCCCGGCACCACCGACAGGACGGTGATCAGCGCCAGAAGCTGCACCGACCGCGCGGCCAGGCTGTCGCCCGGGCCCAGATCCAGCGTCACCTCCTGCGCGGCGGCGGGATGGGCCAGGATCACGGCCAGGAATGCGGCAAGGATCAGGGTCCTGCGCAAGACCGCCCCCTAAAGCCCGCCCTTGAGATTGGCGACCTCGGTCAGCCGCACGCCAAGCTGGCCCGGCGTATCGCCCTCGATTTCGGTCAGCTCGCCGCGCGCGATCAGCCGGTCGCCGACATACAGCTCGACCGGGTCGTCCACCCGCCGGTCCAATGGCAGGATCGCGTCGCGCGACAGGCGCAGCAGGTCTTTCACCAAAGGCCGGGCGCGGCCGACCGAGATGGTGATCTCGATCGGAACCTGGGCGAAGGGGCTTTTCTCGGTCAGGTCATCCATGGGGCGGCCCCTCCTGGGCCAGACTGAAGAAATCGCGCACGGCGGCGGAAACCTCTTGCGTGACACGGGTCAGGTCGACCTTGGCCTCGGCCCCGCCCATGCGCAGATAGACCTGGCCTTCCGGCAGGCTGGGTTCCTCCTCCAGGGTCAGCGGCAGGCCGGTCGCCTGGGCGACCAGCCCCTCGACCGGGCCGCGCACCGCCGGGTTCAGGACAAGCGTCACCGGATGGTCGGCCAGATCCTCGGCCATGGGCATGACCTGCTCCAGCACCAGGGGCGCCAGCGTCTCGCGCGCCATATCGGGCAGAAGACGGTTCGCCATCTCGGTCAGAAGCGGCTCCAGCGCCTTGAGGATATGGGCCCGTGCTTCCTGATAGGTGAAGGACAAGGCCTGAAGACTATGGGCCAGATCGGCGCCGATGCGGGTCTGATCGTCGGATTGCGCCGAGGCCGCGTCGTCCCAACCGGCCTTGTAGCCCTGTTCATAGGCGGCAAGCTTGGCCTCTTCGATGGCGCCGATCTCGGTTGTGACCAGGGTCGAGTTCTGCTTGCGGCGGCCATCGGGTTCAAACACCTCGAGCTTGGGCATTGGCATCAGGCGCGCTCCTCTTCGGGCTCCAGCCAGCCGCGCAGGATCTCGATCGTCTCGGCCTGGCGCTCCTCGATCAGGCGGCGCAGGCGGGTGGCGGGATCTTCCTGTTCGACGCCGCCGTCAGCATCAGCGGCCATGAAATCGACCATCGGCAGGTCGGGCAGGGCAAAGCCGGTGTCGATCTCTCCGGTCAGCGCCTCGCCTGCGGCGGCGGCGCCGGGCAGGGCAAGGGGCGCGGCAGCGGGCGGCAATGCGGCGGCAGCCCCGGCCCGGGCCGAAGCAAAGATCGGCCGCACCACGAACAGGCCCAGGATCAGCGCCACAAGCACCAGCGCCGCGATCTGGATCACCGCCATCACCTCGATCGGGCCGATCGCCGGGATCAGGCTTGAGGCCGCCTCGGTGCCCTCGACCGGCAGGGGCGAGAATTCCAGCGATTTCAGCGTCAGAACATCGCCCCGGGCCTGGTCAAAGCCCACGGCGGCGGCGACCAGATCATGCAGGTCGGTCAGCTCGGCCGCGCTGCGCGGCGCCCAGCTTTGGGTGCCATCGGTCGCGATGGTCACCGTGCCATCGACCAGCACCGCCACGGTCAGGCGTTTGACCCCGCCCGGTGCGCGGGTCAGCGCGCGCTGGGTTTCCGACACGTCGAAATTCACCCGCTCGCGCGTGTCATTCGCCTGCGACTGGCCGCCCGCCCCCGCCCCGGCATTCCCCTGCGGCAGGTTCGAGGCGACGGTCACATCGGGCGAAGGCTCGGTCGCCTGTTTGCTCGACTCCTCGGTCTCGGAGGAAATCGCCACCCGCCCCTGCGGATCAAGCTTGCGCTCGGTGATCTGTTCGGTCTCGGTCACCAGATCGACCGAGACCTCGACCACCGCCTTGTTGGCGCCGACCCGCGCCGCCAGAAGCCGTTCAACCCGGCGGCGGATCTCTTCGGCGCGCTGGGCCGCCTCGCCGCCCATGGCCATGGGACCGGCCTCTTCCTCGGCGGCGATAAGACCGCCCACCGTGTCGATAACCTGCACATCCTGCGGCTTCATCCCCGACACGGCCGAGGCGACCAGGTGTTTCAGCGCGCGGGCCTGATCTTCCGCCAAAGTGCCATTGGCCGTGGTGACGGTGACCGAAGCGGTCGGCGTCTCGCCGCGGCGGAACGGGTCTTCGGGACCTTGCGAGATATGGACCCGCGCCGCCCGCACCCCGGGCATGGCCAGGATGGTGCGGGCCAGTTCACCCTCTTTCGCGCGCCAATAGGCGGCGTCGAACATCTGGCTCGTGGTGCCGAAACCCGAGAGGGTATCAAGCAGCTCATAGCCCGCGCCGCCCGCGCTGGGCAGCCCCTCGCCGGCCAGCGCCATGCGCAGCGCGTCGCGCTGGTTCACATCGACATAGATCGAATCGCCGCGCACTGAATAGTCGACCCCGCGCGTGTCCAAGGCGGCCACCACCTCGCCCGCGGCGCGCCCGTCGAGCCCGGCGTAAAGCAGCACCATCTGCGGCCCGCCCGCCATGCGCGCCAGCGCCAGCACGGCCAGAAAGACCGCAAGCGTGGCGCCCAGCACGAAAAGGCGGCGGCCGAGCCCCAGCCCGGCCCATATCGACATCAGGTTCTGCACAGGCAGCGTCTCCGGCGGAACTCCTTCCCGCTGGGTCGCAGGATTGAAGGGTCTCGCTTAACAATCGGTTAGTGACATCCGTTCTATTTTCGTCCCCAGCGCCGGAACGGAGGCCGATGTGACGGATGCCGCTGTCGTGCCCGAAGAGGCACCCAAGAAGAAGAGGTCGAAACTGCCGATGCTGATCGGCCTTGTGCTGATGCTGCTGCTGGGCGGGGCGGGTTTTTATGCGACATGGTCGGGCATGATCCTGGGCGGCGGTGATGAGGCCAAGCACGCCGAAAAGACCCCCGATCCGCTGCCCGACATCGCCTTCGTCCCGGTCGAGCCGGTGATGGTGTCGCTGGGGCCGAAATCCAGCGCGAAATTCCTGAAACTGACTTCCCAGCTTGAGGTGACCAAGGCCTATGCCGATGAGGTGGCCACGCTGATGCCGCGCATCCTGGATGTTCTGAACAGCTATCTGCGGGCGGTCGCGGTCGAGGATCTTGAGGATCCCGCCGCCATGGCGCGGCTTCGGGCACAGATGCTGCGCCGGGTGCAGATCGTCACCGGAGAGGGCCGCGTGCGCGACCTTCTGGTGACCGAGTTCATCGTGAATTAGGGGGCGCGGATGGAGCTGATCGCCGATTCGCTTCTGCTGGCCGCGACGGTCGGGGCCGCGATCTATTGCTATGTGCTGGCCGCCCGGCTGCGCCGCTTCACCACGCTGGAAAGCGGCATGGGCGGGGCGATCGCCGTTCTGTCGGCCCAGGTCGACGACATGACCAGGGCGCTGGAAAAGGCGCAGGGCGTGGCGGGCGCGTCGGAACGGCGGCTGGAGGATCTGACCGCAAGGGCCGATGTGCTGGCCAAGCGGCTGGAACTGATGGTCGCCGCGCTGCATGACCTTCCCGACCCCCCGCCCCGCCGCGCCGAGACCGAACCGCCCGAAGAGGAGGAGGAGCATCGCCGCCTGCGCTTTGTCCGCCGCCGCTCTCCGCGCGAACCGGTCGAGGCTGCGGAATGAAACGCCGGGCGGGCCGTGGCGCCCTGATCCTCATCGCCCTGATGTTCGCCACCTCGGGCGCCTTGCGGCTGGGCGACGGGTTGGGCGTCTCGCTGGCCCGCGCCGCCGAAGGCGCGCTGAGCGGCACGCCGCCGCCCGCCGCTGCCCCCGCGACCTGCCCGCCGCCGCCCGCCGAACTGGCCGCCGCCCTGTCAGAGCGCGAGGCGCGGCTGGCAGCGCAGGAGGCGGCGGTGAATGACAAGACCGCCGCGCTGGCCCTGGCAGAAGAGACCATCAAGGGCCGGCTCGAGGCGTTGAAGCAGGCCGAGGACGACCTGAAGGCGACGCTGGCCATCGCCAATGGCGCGGCCGAAACCGACCTTGCCCAATTGACGACCGTCTATGAGACGATGAAGCCCAAGGATGCTGCCAAGGTTTTCGAGGCGATGGAATCGAACTTCGCGGCAGGATTTCTGGGCCGGATGCGCCCCGATGCGGCCGCCGCCATCATGGCGGGCCTCACTCCGGAAAAGGCCTATGAAATCAGCGCCATATTGGCCGGCCGCAATGCGCTTGCCCCGAAAGAGTGAATTGGCAGCTTCTTAACCCGGCTGCGTCAGGATCGCCGGAGGCGGGTGCAGGCCCGGCGCAACGAAGGAAAGCGGATGTTCGGCTTCATTGGCATTGGCGTCATCCTGGCGATGGTCTTTGGCGGTTACGTCATCCATGGCGGCAATCTTGCCCCGATCATCGAGGCGCTGCCTTTCGAGATGATCATGATCGGCGGCGCGGCCGTGGGCGCCTTTCTGATCTCGAACGATCTTGCCGCCGTCAAGCACACGCTCAAGGACGTGGGCAAGGTGTTCAAGGGCAACAAGTGGAAACCCTCGGATTACCGCGACCTTCTGTGCCTGCTGTTCGAGCTGGTGCGGCTGGCCCGCGCCAATCCGGTCGGTCTGGAGGAGCATGTCGAAAACCCCGACAATTCGACGATCTTCGGCAAATACCCGAAGATCCAGCACGATCATGACGCGGTCGAACTGATCTGCGACACGCTGCGCGCCGCCTCGATGAATTATGACGATCCCCACCAGGTCGAAGAGGTGCTGGACAAGCGGATGGAGCAGCAGCTTCACCATGCGATGCATTCCAGTCATGCCCTGCAAACCATGGCCGACGGCCTGCCCGCCCTGGGCATCGTGGCGGCCGTGCTGGGCGTGATCAAGACCATGGGCTCGATCGACCAGCCGCCCGAAGTGCTGGGCGCCATGATCGGCTCGGCCCTGGTGGGCACGTTTCTGGGCGTGTTCCTTGCCTATGGCCTGATGGGCCCTTTCGCCGCGCGGGTGAAGCAGGTGGTCGAGGATGACTCGCATTTTTATCAGCTTATCCGCGAGGTTCTGGTGGCGAACCTGCACCGCCACCCGGCCAATATCTGCATCGAGGTCGGCCGCCAGAACACGCCCCATGCGGTGCGCCCCGGCTTCAGCGATCTGGAAGAGGCGCTGCGGGCGCTGAAACAGGATGCGGCATGATCCGGCGTATCGCCCGCCTTGTCTTTCTTGTCCTGGCGCCGCTGGCGGGCGTGCCCGCCCTGGCCGAGGTCGCGCTGGTGCGCGGCGGCGAACATCCGGACTTCACCCGAATCGTGGTCGAGGCGACCCAGACCGGCGACTGGCGGCTGGGCCGCACCGACGATGGCTATGCCCTGCAACTGGGCGATGCCGTCACCGGCTTTGATCTGACCCAGGCCTTTGCCCGCATCCCGCGCGACAAGGTTTCGGCGCTGTGGCGCGACCCGGAAAGCGGACAGTTGCGCTTTTTGCTTTCATGCCCCTGCTATGCGGCGGCATTCGAGTTTCGCCCGGGCATCGTTGTGATCGACATCAAGCCCGGCCAGCCCCCGGCCGGTTCCGCCTTTGAAGAGCCGCTTTCGCCGCCCCTTGCACCGCCTGCATCGCCGCCCCCCGCCGCCACCGCCGCCGATCCGATGGTCGATCCGGCCGTGCCATCCGCGCCCGCCCCGCCACCGGACCCCGCCGCCGCCCCGACCGGGTCCGCCCCGCCGCCGGTCTATGACTGGCTAGCCATCGCGCGCGGCGCGCCAAGGACAGAGGCGCCGCTGCCGCTGCCCTTCGCGGTCGAGGACCCGCGGCTTGACCCGCTGCGCGCTGCCCTGCTGGCGCAGATCAGCCGGGGGGCGGCGGCGGGCGTGGTCGAGATGGCCGAACATCCGGCCCTGCCCGATCCGGCCCGGACGGGCACAAGCGATGGCGTCGGGATGCGCATCGCCGATGGCGAATTGCCCGGCCTGTCCAGCAAAAGCGGGCGCGATGCCGCGCCCAATCTCAGCGCGGATGGCGGGCCCTGCCTTGCGGATGCCGATCTGGCGGTGGGTGGCTGGATGCTTCCGGGGCCGGTCGCCGAACAGCTTGGTCCCGGCCGCGCCGGGCTGCTGGGCGAATTCGACGCGCCGGATGCCGATGCGATCCACCGCGCGGCGCGGCTTTACATCGCGCTTGGCTTTGGCGCCGAAGCCCGGCAGTTCCTTGATATTCTTGGCCAGGGCGAGGAGGGCGAAGACGCCACGCTTCGGGCGATGAGCCATGTCACCGATCAGGAACCGGGCGGCGAGGCGGTGTTCGGCCCGATGGCCGGTTGCGACACGGCGGCGGCGCTGTGGTCGGCCCTGGTGCTGACCGCCGCAGGCGGGGCCGAACCGTCGCAGATCAAGGCGCTGAATGAAGCGGCGGTGGCACGCGGCTTCTCGGCCCTGCCCCTGCATCTGCGCCGCTATTTCGGCCCGCCGCTGGTCGATCTGTTCCTGGGCGCGGGGCAGGACGAGACTGCCCGCCAGATCCGCGACGCCATCCTGCGGGCCCCGGGCGATGCCGGGGCAAAGGTGGCGCTGATGGATGCGCGGTTCGATCTGGCGACCGGCGATGGCCAGGACGCGGGAAAGATCGCGCAGGATGTCGCGAAAGAGGCCGGGCCGCAAAGCCCCGAAGCGCTGGTGACCCTGGTCGAGGCGGCGCTGCAAAGCGGCGCGGCGCTGCCCGACAACCTGCCCGCCACACTGCGCGCCTTTCTGGGCGATGCGCAGGGCACCACGCTTGAGACGCCCCTGCACCGCGCCATCCTGCTTGCCTCGGCCTTGCAGGGCGATTTCGCCGGGGCTTTCGCCGAATTGCCCGCCTCGCCCGAAAGCGCCGCCGATCTCTGGGCCCTGGCGGCGACCGGCGCGGATGACAATCTTTTCCTGGCCCAATCCGTATCGGCGGCGGCCAAGGGCGTGCCGGCCGTGTCGCGCGACACCGGATTTGCCGTGGCCCAGCGCCTGCAAGGCCTGGGCTTTCCCAAGCAGGCTTTGGCCTGGCTGGGGGTGGTCGGGCCGGAAGAGGATGGGCCGACCCGACTTCTGGCGGCGCAGGCGGCAATGGCGCTGGGCGATGCGCGGGCGGCGGGCGCGCTGGTCGCGGGTCTTGACGATCCCGAGGCGCAGAAGATCCGCGCCGCCGCCGTGCTGCAACTGGGCGATGCCGCCGCCGCGGCCGAGGCGCTGGACAAGGCGGGCGATACGGCGGGGCGCGACCGCGCCCTGACCTGGACGCAGGATTGGCCGAAACTGGCGCAGGCCGGTGCCGATCCGTGGAAATCCGCCGCCGCGCTGACCGATGCCGCGACGGCGGCGGCGGCCGGCCCGGCGGGCGATGCCACGCTTGCGCCAGGACAGGCCCCGGATATGGCCCGGGCCGAAGCCACCACCCCCCTGGCGCGCGGCAATGCCCTTGTCGCCGACAGCGCGGCGGCGCGGGCGGCGGTGGATGCGCTTCTGGCCGGCGTCGGCACCCCCGCCAGCCCGTAACCACTTGGCAACCTTGCCGCCCTTAGACTGGCCGGGTCGGGCATAACGCCCGCCGGACCCCGGCCTGTTCAGAATGAACCCTCGCTGCCTCTTTCTGGTCCTTCTGCCGCTGCTGGCCCTGCCCGGCGGCAGGGCGGTGGCGCGCGGCGATGCGGGCCCGCCCGCCCTCTGCGCGCAGGGCGCGGCGGCGGCGGCGGATCGCACCGGCGTTCCCCTGCGCGTCCTGATGGCGATCGCCCTGACCGAAACCGGCCATCGCGCCGAAGACGGCACTTTCGCACCCTGGCCCTGGGCGCTGAACCAGGGCGGCGACAGCGCCTTTTTTGCCAGCCGGGAAGAGGCGCTGGACCATCTGTCCGCCGTGCTCGACCAGGGAGTGACCAATGTCGATGTGGGCTGTTTCCAGTTGAACTGGCGCTGGCATGGCCAGGCCTTCGCCTCGCTGGACGAGATGATCGATCCCGATCTGAACGCGCTTTACGCCGCCCAGTTTCTGGACCGGCTGTATCAGGACAGCGGCGACTGGTCGGTCGCGGCCGGGGCCTATCATTCGGCCACGCCAGACCATGCCAGCCGCTATTCCGCCCGGTTCGACAGGATCTATGCCGCCCTGGGCGATGGCACCCGGCTTGCCTTGGCCGATGCCCCCGCCCCCGGGGCCGAAGATGCCCGCACCAACGGCTTTCCGCTGTTGCAGGCCGGGGCGACGGGCGCGGCGGGGGGGATGGGCTCGCTCGTGCCGCTGGACCAGGCCGCCCGACCGCTTTTCGGGGGCTAGACCATGCCGAAACTGAAAGTGCAGGGCGTCGTCCAGCCGACAGTGCTGCTGGCGCTGGCGCTGATGGCCGTGATCGGGATGATGATCCTGCCCGTCCCGGCGGCCCTGCTGGATGTCGGTCTGGCGCTTTCCTTCGCGCTGGCGATCCTGATGCTGACGGTCACGCTGTTCATCGAAAGGCCGCTGGATTTCTCGGCCTTTCCGACCATCCTTCTGTCCAGCCTGATGCTGCGCCTGGCGCTGAACGTGTCTTCGACCAAGCTGATCATCGGCCAGGGCCATACCGGCACCGATGCGGCGGGTCATGTCATCCAGGGCTTTGCCGAATTCATCATGGGCGGCAACCTGATCCTGGGGCTGGTGATCTTTGTCGTCCTGCTGATCGTCAATTTCATCGTCATCACCAAGGGCGCGGGCCGCATGGCCGAGGTGGGCGCCCGCTTCGCGCTGGACGGAATGCCGGGCAAGCAGCTTGCCATCGATGCCGACATGTCGGCCGGCGCGATCACCCATGACGAGGCCAAGAGGCGGCGCGAGACGGAACTGGCGGAAACCACCTTCTTCGGCTCGCTGGACGGCGCGTCGAAATTCGTCAAGGGCGATGCGGTGGCCGGGTTGCTGATCACCGCGCTGAACCTGATCGTCGGGCTGATCATGGGCATCGTGGTGCATGACATGCCCGCCGCCCATGCTTTTGAGACCTATTCGATCCTGACCGTGGGCGACGGGCTGGTCAGCCAGATCCCCGCCGTCATCATCTCGGTCGCCGCCGCGCTGCTGCTGGCAAGGGGCGGCTCAAAGGGCGCGGCGGATGTGTCCTTCTTTGAACAGCTTGGCCGTTATCCGGCGGCGCTGGCCACGGTGGCCGGGCTGATGGCGCTGTTCGCCGTGGTGCCGGGAATGCCTTTCCTGCCCTTCCTTGCCGCGGCGGCGGCGCTGGCCACGGCGGCCTGGTTCGGCCTGCGGCGCACCCCGCCCGCAACTGCGGCAGAGGCGGGTCCGCCCGCCCCGGCAAAGCGGCCCATCGGCGATGTTCTGGATTTCGACGAGATCCATATCGAATTCGCCCCGAACCTGGTCGGCATGGCGTTGGACCCGGCGACGGGCCTGGATGGCCGCATCGCCAATATGCGCAACCATATCGCCGCCAGTTACGGGCTGATCCTGCCCGAGATCCGCCTCACGGACGAGGCCGCCCTGCCCCCCGGGGCCTATCGCATCCGTATCCAGGGGGTCGAGCGGGTGGCAAACCGCCTGCTGCCCGACCGCGCCCTGGTCTTGATGAGCGACGGTATCCCCGCGCCCGAGGGCGAGGATGTGAAAGAGCCGGTCTATGGCGCCCCGGCGCGCTGGATCCGGCCCGATCTGCAGGAAGATGCCGTGCTTGCGGGCCTGACCGTGGTGTCCGCCGCCGAGGTTCTGGCAACCCATCTGCTTGAGGTGCTGAAAGGCAATCTTGCCCGGCTTCTTTCGCTGCGCGGGCTGCGGCGGCTGCTGGATGAATTCGTCAATGTCTCGGACCCCGCCCGGGCCGAGGCCAACCGCAAGCTGCTGGACGAACTGGTGCCCGACAAGGTGCCGCTTGACCTGTTGCATTCGGTGCTGCGGCTTTTGCTGGAAGAACGGGTCTCGATCCGCAACCTGCCCCTGATCCTTGAGGCCGCGGCCGAGGCGCGTGGTCTGGGCGCACCCGAGGCTGTCTGTGAACATGTCCGCCAGCGGCTGGGGTTCCAGATCGTCGCCGAATTCAAGCGCCCCGACGGCACCATCCCGCTGATCCAGCTGTCCCCGGATTGGGAGCGCAATTTCCAGAGCCACCAGATCGACGGGCCCGGCCCCAATCGCGACGTCGCCCTGCCGCCCGAGATGTTCGCGAAACTGGCCAATGGCATTGCCGACCGGCTGAACCATGCCGCCGAACAGGGCACGCTGGCGGCGCTGATCACCTCGGCCACGCGGCGGCGGTTCCTGCGCACCGTGGTGCAGGCCAAGGGATTGCAGACCCCGGTCCTGTCTTATGAGGAGCTTGGCATGGAGGTGCGTCCCGCCCTGCTGGGTCAGGTGGCGGCATGAATGATCTGGTGGCGCAACTGGCGCAGGTTTTCGGCCTGGCGCAGGCGGCGATCTGGCAGGCGGGGCTGGTCTTTCTGCGCGTCGGCGCGGCAGTGTCGCTGTTGCCCGCGCTGGGCGAACAGTCGGTGCCGCGGCGGGTGAAACTGGCCGCCGCGCTGGCGATCACCCTGATCATCCTGCCTTCGGCGCCCGAAGCCACCTTCACCATGGCCGCCGTCGCAGCCGAGGTGGTTGCGGGCCTGGCCCTGGGCATGGGGCTGCGGCTGCTGATCCTGGGGCTTCAGACGGCGGGCACCTTGGCGGCGCAATCGGTATCGCTGACGCAGATGTTCGGCGCGGTCGGGCCGGAACCGCAGCCCATCGTCGCCAATGTGCTGACGCTTGGAGCGCTGGTGCTGTTCCTGACCATGGGCGGGCTTTCGCGCGCGGTCGAGCTTTTGGCCCTGTCCTATCAGGTGGTGCCGACCGGCCAGCCGCCCGATCCTTCGGTGCTGGCCGAATGGGGGCTGAAGCGGGTGGTCTGGGTCTTTGGCCTGGCCTTCTCGCTGGCCGCGCCCTTCGTGCTGGCCTCGCTGCTGTACAATCTGGCGCTGGGCGCGATCAACCGCGCCATGCCGGCGATGATGGTCAGCTTCATCGGCGCGCCGGCCCTGACGCTGGGGGGGCTGGCCCTGCTGGCGCTGGCCGCGCCCGTGATGCTTGAGGTCTGGCGCGGCGCGATGCAGCAGGCGCTGGCCGCGCCCTTCGGCGTGCCGTGATGGCCGGGCCCGAGGACGAGGGCGAAAAGGAATTCGAACCGACCCAGCGGCGGCTGGATCAGGCGCGGGCCGAGGGCGATGTGATCCGGTCCGAGGATATCCAGGCGGCTCTGGGCCTGGCCGGGCTGCTTCTGGCCACGGCCCTCCTGGGCGGCTGGGCGATCCATCTGGCGGGCGGCGCAGGCATGGCGCTGTTGCAGGGGGCGGGGCGGCTGAGCGGGCCGGGCAGCGGCGCGGGGCCGGAAATCGCCGGGGCGGCGCTGCGCATGGCCGGGCCGCCGCTGCTGGTTCTGGCGGGGCCGGGCCTGCTGGTTCTTGCCTGGCTGGTGGCGTCGAGGGGCCTTGTCCTGGCGCCCGCGAAACTGGCGATGAAGGGCAGCCGCGTCTCGATCCTGACCAATGCGCAGCAGAAGTTCGGGCGCGGCGGGCTGGTCGATTTCGCCAGGCGCGGCGCCAAGATGCTGGCCTTTGGCGCGGCGCTGGCCTGGTATCTGAAGGGCAGCGCCGGGGCGCTGCTTCTGGCGGCGGGGCTGGCGCCCGGTCAGGTCGTCCTGCTGATGGTCAAGCAGGTTCTGGGCCTGATGCTGCTGTTCCTGGCGCTGCTGGCGGGGTTCGGCCTGGCCGACTACCTGTGGCAAAGGGCCGAATTCCTGCGCCGCCTTCGCATGACGCGAAAGGAATTGCTGGACGAGATGAAGGACAGCGAGGGCGACCCGCATATGAAGGCCGACCGGCGGCGGCGCGCGCAGGAGATCGCCACCCGCAAGATGCTGGTCGAGGTGCCGAAGGCCGATGTCGTTCTGGTCAACCCGACCCATTATGCCGTGGCGCTGAAATGGCACCGCGCCCGGGGCCGCGCGCCGGTCTGCGTGGCCAAGGGGGTGGATGAGATCGCGCTGCGCATAAGGGCGCTGGCGCAGGAATCGGGCGTGCCGGTGCGCAGCGACCCGGCCACAGCCCGCGCCCTTCACGCCAGCCTTGAGATCGGCGACGAGGTCCGGCCCGAACATTACGCCGCCGTCGCCGCCGCCATCCGTTTCGCCGACGGGCTGCGCAAACGCGCCCGGCGCAGCGTGCTGCGATGAAGGACCCGCGCCTGATCCGCCTCGCGCAGATCGCCCGACTGGTCGAAGAGGCCGGAACGGCCAGCCTGCGCCGCGCGGTCGCGGCGCGCGAGTCGGTGCGGGCCCAGATCGACGCCCTGGACGCGACGCGGGCGAAATCCGCCCCGCAGAACGCCGCCGAAGCGCGCATCGCCTATGCCTATGAGACCTGGGCCAGCCGCCGCCGCGCCGCGCTGAACCTTGACCTTGCCCGGCATGAGGCGGAATGCCTGTCGCTTCTGGACGCGGCCCGCCAGGCCTTTGGCCGCGCCCGGGTGATCGACGCGCTGATCGCCCGGCAGAAGCCGCGCTAGATCAGGAATTCGGCCAGCGCCTCGTCATGGGTGATGTCGCGATAGGCGAATTCCGCCGCATCCATCCGCCCGGTGAACAATGCAAAGTTCTCCGCCTTCTTCGTCTCGATTCCGATCAGGACCGAACCGAAATTCCGCGCCGATTTCTTGAGATATTCAAAGCGCGAGATATCGTCTTCGGGCCCCAGCATCGACAGGAATTCGCGCAAGGCGCCGGGCCGCTGCGGCATGCGCAGGATGAAGTATTTCTTCAGCCCGGCATGGCGCTGGGCGCGCTCTTTCACTTCGGGCAGGCGCTCGAAATCGAAATTTCCGCCCGATGTCACGCAGACAACCGTCTTGCCGCGAATTTCGCCGGCCAGGTCCGGCAACACGTCCACCGACAGCGCCCCCGCCGGTTCCAGAACGATGCCTTCGACATTCAGCATCTCAAGCATGGTGATGCAGATGCGGTCTTCCGGCGCCAGATGCACCTGCGACGGTTGGACCCAGTCAAGATGCTGCCAGGTCAGATCGCCCAGCCTGGCCACCGCCGCGCCATCGACAAAGGAATTGACCTTGTTCAGCTTGACCGGCCCGCCATGGTCCAGCGCCGCCTTCAGGCTGGCCCCGCCCAGCGGCTCGACAAAGCGGAACTGCGCCTCGGGCGCCTCCTGGCGCAAAAGCCGCGTCACGCCAGATGCCAGCCCGCCCCCGCCGACCGGCAGAACCACCATGTCCGGTGCGCGGCCAAGCTGGTCCAGGATCTCGGCGGCGACGCTGGCCTGACCCTCGATCACATCGGGGTCGTCGAACGGCGCCAGGAAATGCGCCCCCTCGGCCCGGCAAAAGGCCTGGGCGGCGGCCAGGGTCTGGTCGAAATAATCGCCGGTCAGCTCGATCGTCACCGAGGTCCCGCCAAAGGTGCGGGTCTTGTCGATCTTCTGTTGCGGCGTGGTCACCGGCATGAAGATCGTGCCGCGCACCCCGAAATGGCGGCAGGCATAGGCCATGCCCTGCGCATGGTTGCCAGCGCTGGCACAGACGAAATGCTGCTGGCCGGGGTCGCGCACACGGACCTTGCGCATCGCGTTGAACGCCCCGCGCAGCTTGTAGCTGCGCACCGGGGTCAGGTCTTCGCGCTTGAGCCAGATCTCGGCCTGAAACTTTTCCGACAGATGCGGATTCCATTGCAACGGCGTTGCCGGAAAAAGACTGCGCAGCTCTTCGGTCGTGTCGCGAACGGCTTTGGCGAAGTCTTGCATCTGCGGCTCTCCTTCTGGGGGTAGCCCTCTTAACCACGGCCCGCCACGGGCGACAATGCCGCGCAATGGGTGAGTTTTACCCGCCCTGCGGACCATCCCCGTCTCCCGGGTAGCCCCGCCACCACGGGGCATCGGCAAGGGCCTGCCGTCATCGCCTGCGCGATTTGCAGGAATCTGCCGCTCATAAAAAGGGCATCTGCCATCGCCTCCTCAATTCGGCCACAGTTGCGCCCGATGCGCGTCAGGTTTTGGTTACCATCTGTCGCGAGCCACTTTCCTGAAGGGAATCCGCCATGACCCGCGCCGCAAAAATCGCTCTTCTGCTTGGCATCAGCTGCTTTGCACTGGCCCCCGCCCTGCCCAATCTTGACCCGTCTTTCGCTGGCGCCGCCTTTGCGGGCGGCAAGGAAGACAAGGGGGACAAAGGCGACAAGGGGGATAAGGGCGACAAAGGCGACAAAGGCGATAAGGGGAACAAGGGCGACAAGGGCAAGAGCGGGAACAAGGGCGGCAATGCCGCGACCAAGGCCAAGGGCCAGACCGCCGCCGGCACGACCAAAGCCGCGAAGAAAGCTGTCGTCCAGACCGCAACTGCCGAGACCCTGTCGCCCTCGCAACTGGGCAAGATGAACGGCGCGATGAACGCCAATATCAACGCCGTGCTTGCGCATATCCGCAACGGCCAGACCACCAACGGCCCGGTCGGCCTTCTGGCGGGGCTTGCCGCCGCCGATGCCCTGGCCGGCGAAAGCACCGGCGCCCTCGCCGATCTGGAAGCCAAGGCCGAGGCGCATACCGCGCTGGAACTGGGCCTGACCGACAGCGGCTATGCCACGCTTGATGACTATCTGGCCGCCAAGGAAGCCGGCACCGTGACCGAAGAAGATCTGGCCAAGATCGACGGGCTGATCGAGGGCGCGGGCGGGCTGACCGAAGACGGCACCGCCCTGGCCGAAGCCGCGCCCACGGCCGAAGAACTTGCCGCCGCCGAAGAAGCCGCCGCTGCGGCCGGAGAAGGCGTGACTGCCGCCGAAGACGCGCTTGTCGCCGCCTGGAACAAGGATGGCGATGCGGAGACCCTGCTTGATATGGCCCGCGACAAGCTGGAACCCTATCAGGAAGAAATCGCCGCCACGGTGGAAGCCACGGCCGCGGGCACGGACCCGGTGACCGAGGAAGAGACGACCGACGACGATCTGGCGGAAACCCCCGGTGACGCGCTGCCCGAAGATGGCGTCGTCGTCGAGACGCCGCTGCTGCTGCCTGCGGAAACCACGGGCGGCTAAGACGCGGGCCGTCACACTGCGGCGATCCTTGCCCTTGGCGCTCTTTCCCGGTAATCGCCTGCGAAACCGGGACGGAGCCTTCCATGCAGAAGCCGAAGAAAGTGGTGCTGGCCTATTCGGGCGGCCTTGATACCTCGATCATCCTGAAATGGTTGCAGACCGAATATGGCTGCGAGGTGGTGACCTTCACCGCCGATCTGGGCCAGGGCGAGGAGCTGGAGCCCGCCCGCCAGAAGGCGGTGCTGCTGGGCATCAAGGAAGAGAACATCCATATCGTCGACGTGCGCGAGGAATTCGTGCGCGACTTCGTCTTCCCGATGTTCCGCGCCAATGCGGTCTATGAGGGGCTTTACCTTCTGGGCACCTCGATCGCGCGGCCGCTGATCGCCAAGCACCTTGTGGAAATCGCCCAGAAATCGGGGGCCGATGCGGTGGCCCATGGCGCGACCGGCAAGGGCAATGACCAGGTCCGCTTTGAACTGGGCGTCGCGGCGCTGGACCCTTCGATCCGCGTCATCGCGCCGTGGCGGGAATGGGATCTGTCCAGCCGCACCAAGCTGATCGAATTCGCCGAGAAGAACCAGATTCCGATCGCCAAGAACAAGCGCGGCGAGGCGCCCTTCTCGGTCGATGCGAACCTGCTGCACACGTCCTCCGAAGGCACCGTGCTGGAAAACCCGGCCGAAGAGGCGCCGGATTACGTGGCCAGCCGTATCGTCGCGGTGGAAGACGCCCCGAACACGCCGGAATTCATCGAGATCAGCTTCGAGAAGGGCGATGCCGTCGCGATCAATGGCGAGGCCCTGTCGCCCGCCACGATCCTGAGCCGCCTGAATGAGCTGGGCGGCAAGCATGGCATCGGCATCCTGGATTTCGTTGAAAACCGCTTCGTCGGCATGAAGTCGCGCGGCCTGTATGAAACCCCCGGCGGCACGATCCTGCTCGAGGCGCATCGCGGCATCGAGCAGATCACGCTTGATTCCGGCGCGGGCCATCTGAAGGATTCGATCATGCCGCGCTATGCGGAACTGATCTATAACGGCTTCTGGTTCAGCCCCGAACGCGAGGCGCTCCAGGCGCTGATCGACAAGACCCAGGAACATGTGACCGGCACGGTGAAGCTTAAGCTTTACAAGGGTATGGCCCGCACCGTCGCGCGTTGGTCGGACCATTCGCTGTACAGCGAAAAGCATGTGACCTTCGAAGAAGACGCCGGCGCCTATGACCAGAAGGATGCCGCGGGCTTCATCCGGCTGAACGCCCTGCGCCTGCGCCTGATCGCCACGCGCAACGCGCGGGTGGCGAAGAAGGGCTAAGCCTCTTGGGCGGCGGGTCTTCCCGCCGCCTCATGCAGCGCTTCCTCGGCCCGCACCACCTCGCCCGCCAGCCGCAGGGGAACATCCAGCTCTCCGGTTGCGGTGCGGATATCGGCCATCAGCTCCTCATGGGTCGAGAAGACGCCGCCGATGCGGAACATTTCACGTTTGTGGCGCAGCGCGACATAGATGTAATGGCCGGTGCAGGCGACCGAGTAGAGCGACGAGCCTGATCCCAGCGATCCTCCCAGGTTCAGCATCCGGTCCATCAGCGCCTCCATCACCTTGCGCTCTGCCGGTTGCTGCGACGGCGACCACAGGCCGTATTCCTCACCCGTGCCGCCCGTCGCACTGTGCCAGCGCGCCTGGTTCTCGACATCGACATTGCCTTTGAAGAACCAGAAGCCCTTGGTCTGCTTGACTGGCGCAATCAGGAATTCCGGCAGCATTTCCCGGGCCTTGACCTCGACCACCACGCCGTCGAATAGCGTGCTCGAATTCTTGCCCCCGGTCTCGGTCTTCACTTCGGCAAAGCAGAAGGGGCGGCCGGCGATCTGGCCGCTCATGAGGTCGTCGCAGGTCTGTTTGCCGCCGCGCGGGATGAAGTTTTGCGGGATCTGGGTGATGAAGTGCTTGGCGGATTTCTGATGCGACAGGTTCAGGGTCGCGGCAAGGATCGGCATGATCGCCGCCTCATGGCTTTTCTTGACCCAGCCGGCGAGCGCGATCATCCCGAAGACACCCGCAAAGCCCACGATGATGGCCCAGCTTTGCGCGTCCTGGCCAGAACCCAGCAGCACAATCACCAGAAGCACCGTCACCGCCAGCAGGGCCACCAGCCCGGCAAGGCCCTGAATCCGCAGGCTTCGAAGACCTGGAAGCGCCTCGGCCAGCTTGATTTCCAGCGGATCGCGGGCGGGGGGAATTGGGTCGGACATGGCGGGCGTCCTTGTGGGAAAATGGATCAGGTAAAGGGAATCAATCTTTCATAATAGGGAAGCGCCTGATCCACCAAGCGCTGATAGTCCGGGGGAAGGGCGGGCAACGGCCCTTCGGGCTTGTCAAAGCCGGTGCTGGAATGGACGGCGTTGTACCAATGCGGGGCCCAGGCGCCGTCATAGGATTTGGGGCCCGCGGGCCAGGACAGCATGTTTTCGGTGAAGGGAATCGCCAGGCGGGCGCAAAGATTTTGCAGTGATTCCCGAGGGTTGGCGCGGATGGTCGCGGAATCGATCACCGGGGGCGCGGCGCCGGTTTGCTGGGCGACCTGATCGAAGAGTTCGGCCTGCTGGACGAAGCCGATATCCATCAACGTCGGCGCCTCGCGCTTTTTCGAATAGCTGGCCACCACATGGGCCGGATGGCGGATCAGGAAGACATTGGTCAGCCCGCGCAGGAAGCCCCGGTCAAACGCGGGGATCATGTGGAGCGTCATGTGTTTCTGGTAAAACAGGCTCTGTGCCTGCGGAATCGGCCCCAGACAGGCCTGCGCGACGCGCGCCGGATCGACCTCGCCCGCCGCGATCACCGCATCCGCCATCGGGTGATCAATGCCTGTTGCAGACAGATAGGCGGCATAGAATGGCTCGTCCCAGACGGCGCAATCGCCCCGCGCGGCGAAGCTGTACATCATCGCGGTCGAAAGGTTGCGCGGGCCGCTCCACATGGCAATTCGCATCGTCATTTCCCCATCTTCCAAGCGTCTTTCTTCCGTCTTGCTTTCGTCTTCCTCCGTCCGCCCGGGTCAGCCACCCACCAGCGCCTTGTAAAGCCCTCGGATGCGCTCCGTCACCGGCCCCATCCGGCCGCTGCCGATCACCCGCCCGTCGATCTTGCCCACCGGGGTTTGCGCCCCGAAAGTCCCGGTCAGGAAGGCCTCGTCCGCCGAATAGGTTTCGACCAGGGAAATGTTCTTTTCCCGCGCCACGATGCCGTTGGCGCGGCACAGGTCGAGCACTTTCTGCCGCGTGATCCCGTTCATGCAATAGTCGCCGGTCGAGGTCCAAACCTCGCCCTTCCGCACGATGAAGAAGTTGCAGGCATTTGTGGTGTTCACGAAGCCATGCACATCCAGCATCAGCGCCTCGTCCGCGCCGGCCTTTTCGGCGGCGATGCAGGCGAGGATGCAGTTCAGCTTGGAATGGCTGTTCAGCTTGGGGTCCTGGGTCATTGGCAGGCCGCGCAGATGCGGCACCGTGGCCAGGTTGATCGGGCGCGGCAGCTTCTGGCGCGAATGTTCCATGATGATCACCATGGTCGGCCCGCGCTGCGACAGTTTCGGATGCTGGAAGGGCCGCGTCTTGACCCCGCGCGTGACCATCAGCCGGGCATGGGCATCGGTGACCATCTGATTGGCCTTTTGCGTCTCGATGACGGCGGAAATCACCTGTTCCCGGGTCAGGCCGATATCAAGGTCGATGGCTTTGGCGGCCTCGAAAAGCCGGTCGATATGCTCGTCCAGAAAGGTCCAGCGACCGTTATACAGGCGGATGCCTTCCCAGACGCCATCGCCCAGCATGAAGCCGGAATCATAGACCGAGACCACGGCTTCGGCCTTGGGCTTAAGCGCGCCGTTCACCCAGATCAGCAGATCCTCGTTGCGGGCATCATCCTCGGCCTGATGGGTCGAGACACCAGAGTGTTCGGGGTCGGTCATCGCGCGCTCTCCTGTTCGTGACGTAACGCTAGGCTGCGCCCGAGCGAAGGGAAAGGGGTGGCGATCAGAAGGGATGCGCGATGCGGGCGATGGTGATGGCGGCGGCACTGATATTGGCGGCGGGCGCGGCGCAGGCGGAAAAGGCCGTGCTGGCGGGCGGCTGCTTCTGGTGCATGGAAGCGAATTTCGAAACCGTGAAGGGGGTGCGCGGCGTGGTGTCGGGCTATACCGGCGGCAAGGCGCAGAACCCGAGCTATGACGATCATGACGGGTTCGTGGAGGCGGTCGAGATCACCTTTGATCCCAAGCAGATCAGCTATGACCAGATCCTGACCCTGTTCCTGCATTCGGTCGATGTGACCGATGCGGGCGGGCAGTTCTGCGACCGGGGGCCAAGCTATGCCACAGCCATTTTCGTCTCTGGTGCCGCACAAAAGGCCAGCGCCGAGGCGGCCGTGGCGGCGGCGGGCAAGGAACTGGGGCGAAAGATCGTGACGCCGATCCGCAAGGCCGGAAAGTTCTGGCCGGCCGAGGAATACCATCAGGACTATTGGCGCAAGAGCGACATCATCCTGACCCGCGCCGGGCCGAAATCGAAGAAGAACGCCTATGCCTATTACCGCAAGGCCTGTGGCCGCGATTCACGGGTGCGCGAGCTGTGGGGCAGCGCCGCCGCCTTCCTGCATTGACGGCGGCGGCGGGCAACCGGATCAGGCGGCGGCGACCGGCGCCGACCCGGGCTTGTCTGCCGCTTCCGGCCCGTCCTTGGCCGGTTCGTCCCCGGCCAGGGCGGATCCGTCGCCCGGCGTCGGGGCATCGGGTGCGGGTTCCGGCTCCGGTTCGGCATCGACCGGCGGTCCGGGCAGGATGCGGTCGAGCATCTTGAACACGAAGGGGTTGAGCACGATCGAGACCAGCGCACCCGCCACGACAAGATCGCGCGCCTCGGGCGGGACGATATCCAGATTCACCCCCATCACGATCAGGATGAAGGAAAATTCGCCGATCTGCGCCAGCGCGGCGGCGATGGTCAGCGCGGTCGCTCGGTCGCGGCCGAACAGACGCACGATCCAATAGGCGGCGGCGGACTTGACCCCCATGATGATCAGGATCGTCACCAGAACCGAGAAGGGCTGTTCGATCAGGATGTCGGGATTGAACAGCATCCCGACCGAGACGAAGAACAGCACGGCAAAGGCATCGCGGAAGGGCAGCACATCCTTGGTGGCCTGGGCCGAAAGGGTGGATCCGGCCATGACCATGCCGGCGAAGAAGGCGCCCAGCGCGAAGGAGACGCCGAAGATCGAAGCCGCCGCGAAGGCCACGCCCAGCGCGATGGCCAGGACGGAAAGACGGAACAACTCACGCTGGCCGGTGCGCGCCACCAGTTCCAGCGCAAGCGGAATGACCCGGCGGCCGACGATCAGCATGACGGCGACGAAGGCCGTGACCTTGATCAGCGTGATCAGGAGGACGGCGCCGACCGTGCCGAAGCCAAGCTGCGCGATTTCCGCCGTTTCGCCCTCGACCGGCTGGGCGACGCCGCCCAGAAGACCCGAGATCGCCGGGATGATCACCAGCGCGATGACCATGGCCAGATCCTCGACGATCAGCCAGCCAATCGCGATGCGGCCCTGGCCGCTCTGCTCGATCCCCCGATCCTGAAGCGCGCGCAGCAGCACCACGGTCGAGGCGACCGACAGGGCAAGGCCGAAGATGATGCCCGCGCCCCAACCCCAGCCCAGCACCAGCGCCAGAATCGTGCCGGTGCCGGTGGCGACGGCGATCTGGGCCAGCGCGCCCGGAATGGCGATCGACCGGACCGACATGAGATCCTTGAACGAGAAATGCAGACCGACGCCGAACATCAGCAGGATCACACCCATCTCCGCCAGCTCGGTCGCAATCTCCTGATTGGCGACATAGCCGGGGGTGAACGGCCCGATCAGCACGCCCGCCGCCAGATAACCGGCGATCAGCGGCAATTTGAGCCGATGCGCCAGAAGTCCGAACAGGCAGGCCAGCCCAAGGCCGACGGAAATGGTGGTGATCAGCGGAATTTCATGCGTCATCGGCTCATGTTCAAGGAAAAGGATGTTTCAGGGAGGCGCGGCCCGGATGGGCCACGTTCCTCACTTATACACACCCTGCCCCGGATCAAGTCACGAGGGGCTGAATCACGATCACGGAAATCGGCTTTTTGTTACCGTATCTTGCAGCCGCGCACGGGATCAGCCGATCCGGCAGGCCGCCATCGCCGCCATGTTGAGGATGTCGTTCACCGTCGCGCTGGTCGAGCAGATCTGGATCGGCTTTTTCACCCCGGTCAAGATCGGACCGATCACCGTCGCCCCGGCCATTTCCTGCATGAGCTTGACCGAGATGCTGGCGGAATGCCGCGCGGGCACCACGAGGATGTTGGCCGGGCCGGACAGGCGGCAGAACGGGTAATGCTTCATCTGTTCGGGGTTGAGCGCGACATCGACGGCCATCTCGCCCTCATACTCGAAATCCACCTTCATCGCGTCCAGCACGGCGGGGGCGCGGTGCATCTTGGTGGCGCGCTCGGAAACCGGATAGCCGAAGGTCGAGAAGGAGACGAAGGCAACGCGCGGCTCAAGCCCCAGGCTGCGGGCGACCCCGGCCGAACGGATGGCGATGGTGGCCAGATCTTCGGGTTCGGGCCATTCGTGCACCAGGGTGTCCGAGATCAGGACGATCCGGCCCTTGTGCAGCAGGGCGGTCACCCCCACGGCGCCATCGGTGGCCTTGGCATCGAAGACGGTGTTGATCAGCGACAGGACATGGGCCGACTTGCGGGTGGCGCCGGTGATCAGACCGTCGCCATGGCCGTGTTGCAGCATCAGCGCCGCAAAGACATGGCGGTCGCGGGCGGCAAGGCGGTGGATGTCCTGGCGGTCATGGCCCTGGCGTTGCAGGCGCTGGTAGAGGAAATCCTTGTAGGTCTCGAGATGCCGGGTGTTGGCGGCATTGACGATTTCCAGCTCGCGCACCGCATCGGCCAGACCGGCGGCTTCCAGCTTTTCCTTCACTTCGGCCTCGCGCCCGACGACCAGCGCCTTGCCATAGCCGCCGCGCTGATAGGCCACGGCGGCGCGCAGCACACGCGGCTCGTCGCCCTCGGCAAAGATCATCCGCGCCTGGGCCTGGCGCGCCCGGGCGTGGACGCCCTGCAACATGCTGGCGGTCGGGTCCATGCGCGAACGCAAACTGGCCTCATAGGCCTTCATGTCGATGATCGGGCGGCGGGCGACACCTGTATCCATGCCCGCCCGGGCCACGGCGGGGGGCACGACATAGATCAGCCGCGGGTCGAAAGGCGTGGGAATGATGTAGTCGCGCCCGAAAGACAGCTTGCGGCCATAGGCCATTGCCACTTCGTCCGGCACATCCTCGCGCGCAAGGGCCGCAAGGGCGCGGGCGCAGGCCAGCTTCATCTCGTCATTGATGGCGCGGGCATGAATGTCCAGCGCGCCGCGGAACAGATAGGGAAAGCCCAGGACGTTGTTGACCTGGTTCGGATAGTCGCTGCGCCCGGTCGCCACGATCGCGTCGGCGCGCACGGCATGGGCCTCTTCCGGGGTGATTTCGGGGTCGGGATTGGCCATGGCGAAGATCACCGGATTGTCGGCCATGCTGGCGACCATGGCCGGCGTCACCGCCCCCTTGGCGCTGACGCCCAGAAACACGTCGGCCCCGACCATCGCCTCTTCCAGGGTGCGCGCATCGGTCTTCACCGCATGGGCGGATTTCCACTGGTTCATGCCCTCGGTCCGGCCTTGCCAGATCACGCCCTTGGTGTCGCACATGATGCAATTGTCATGCCGCGCGCCCATGGTCTTCAGCAGTTCCAGACAGGCGATCCCCGCCGCGCCCGCACCATTCAGCACGATGCGCACGTCCTGGATCTTCTTGCCCGAGATTTCCAACGCGTTGATCAGCCCGGCGGCGCAGATCACCGCCGTGCCATGCTGGTCATCGTGAAACACCGGAATGTCGCAGATTTCCTTGAGCCGCTGCTCGATGATGAAACATTCCGGCGCCTTGATATCCTCAAGGTTGATGCCGCCAAAGGTGGGCGACATCAGCTTGACCGCCTGGATGATCTCATCGGCGTCTTCGGTGTCCAGCTCGATGTCGATGGCGTTCACATCGGCGAAGCGCTTGAACAGAACCGCCTTGCCTTCCATCACCGGCTTCGATGCCAGCGCGCCCAGATTGCCCAGACCCAGAATGGCGGTGCCGTTCGAGATGACGGCGACCATGTTGCCCTTGACCGTATAGTCATAGGCGGTTTCGGGCCGCGCGGCGATGGCCTCGACCGGCACGGCCACGCCCGGCGAATAGGCCAGCGACAGGTCGCGCTGCGTGGCCATGGGCGTCGATGGCACCACATCATATTTCCCCGGATAGGGATCAAGGTGATAGGCAAGCGCCTCTTCGGGGGTGATCTTCGCGCGGGTCATCGGGGTCCTCCTGCCGCTTTGCGGTTTAGCGGCTGGCAAAGCCTGTGCCTAGCCGTCACTCACGACCTTTTCGTCGCAACGCAGGACGGTTAGGGTCGGCCCCGCCAAAGGGGGACGCATGACCGACGACGCCGTGACGCCGATGATGGCGCAATATCTGGAAATCAAGGCGCAGAATGCAGGCGCCCTGCTGTTCTACCGGATGGGCGACTTCTACGAGATGTTCTTTGACGATGCGCTGGCGGCGGCCGAGGCGCTGGACATCGCGCTGACCAAGCGCGGCTTCCATCTGGGCGAGCCGATCCCGATGTGCGGCGTGCCGGTCCATGCCGCCGAGGGTTATCTGCTGACGCTGATCCGCAAGGGGTTTCGCGTCGCCATTGCCGAACAGCTGGAAGACCCGGCCGAGGCGAAGAAGCGCGGCTCGAAATCGGTGGTCAAGCGCGATGTGGTGCGGCTGGTGACGCCCGGTACGCTGACCGAGGAATCGCTTCTGGAGGCACGGCGGCACAATTACCTGGCCGCCTATGCCGAGGTGCGCGAGGCCGGGGCGCTGGCCTGGGCCGATATCTCGACCGGGGCCTTTCACGTCATGGCCTGCCCCCTGCCCCGGCTGGCGCCGGAACTGGCGCGGCTGGCCCCGCGCGAATTGCTGGTCTCCGAGGCGCAGGATGGCACGTTGCGCGATCTGGCGGCCGAGGCTGGCGCGGCGCTGACGCCGCTGGCGCGGTCGAGTTTCGACTCCAGCGGGGCGGAAAAGCGGTTGTGCGCCTTGTTCAATGTGGGGTCGCTGGAGGGGTTCGGGGCCTTTGAGCGCTCCGAACTGGCGGCGATGGGGGCGCTGGTCGATTATCTGGACCTGACGCAGCGCGGGCGGCTGCCCCTGCTGCGCCCGCCGGTCAAGGAAAGCCCCGGCGGCGCGATGCAGATCGACGCGGCGACCCGGCGCAATCTGGAGATCACCGCAGCTTTGGGCGGCGGGCGTGAAGGGTCACTTCTGGCGGCGGTGGACCGGACGGTGACGGCGGCGGGGGCGCGGCTGTTGGAACGGCGGCTTTCGGCACCGTCGCGCGATCTGGCGGTGATCCATGCCCGGCAGGCGGCGCTGCGGGCGCTGGTGGATGACAGCGGGCTGCGCCATGACCTGCGCGATCTGCTGCGCCGGGTGCCGGATATCGACCGGGCGCTGTCGCGGCTGGCGCTGGACCGGGCCGGGCCGCGCGATCTGGCCGCGATCCGTGCCGGGCTGGCGCAGGCCGGGGCGCTGGCGCCCTTGCTGGCGGGCCTGCCGGATCTGCTGGTGCAGGCGGCGGCGGGGCTGACCGGGCATGAGACATTGGTCGATCTGCTGGATCAGGCGCTGGTGGCCGAGCCGCCCCTGCTGGCCCGGGATGGCGGCTTCATCGCCACCGGCTTTGACGCCGAGCTGGACGAGACCCGGCAGTTGCGCGACGAGGGGCGCGGCGTGATCGGCCGGATGCAGGCCGATTACGTCGAGCGCACCGGGGTGCAGGGGCTTAAGATCAAGCACAACAATGTGCTGGGCTATTTCATCGAGGTCACCACGACCCATGAGGACCGGCTGCGGTCGATGCCCGACCTGTTCATCCACCGGCAAAGCACGGCCGGTCAGGTGCGCTTTACCACCATTGCCCTGAACGAGATCGAGACCCGCATCCTGAATGCGGCGAACCATGCGCTTGAGATCGAAAAGCGTCACTATGAAAGCCTGAAGCGCGCCGTGCTGGACCTTGCGGCGCAGATCGGCGGTGCGGCGCGGGCCCTGGCCGAGATCGACCTTGCCGCCGCCTTCGCCGATCTTTCCGTGGCCGAAGACTGGTGCGAACCCCGCGTCGATGCCTCGCGCGCCTTCGTGGTGGCGGGCGGGCGACATCCGGTGGTGGAACGCGCCCTGCGCCGGGCCGGGCAGAGTTTCGTCGCCAATGACTGCGCCCTGACCGAGGCCGAAACCCCGGCGATCTGGCTGTTGACCGGACCGAACATGGCGGGGAAATCGACCTTCCTGCGCCAGAACGCGTTGATCGCGCTGCTGGCCCAGGCGGGCAGCCATGTTCCGGCCCGTGCGGCGCATGTCGGGCTGGTGTCGCAACTATTCAGCCGGGTCGGCGCCAGCGACGATCTGGCGCGCGGCCGGTCGACCTTCATGGTCGAGATGGTCGAGACCGCCGCTATCCTGAACCAGGCCGATGACCGGGCGTTGGTGATCCTGGACGAGATCGGGCGCGGCACGGCGACCTATGACGGGCTGTCGATCGCCTGGGCGGTCTTGGAACATCTGCACGAGGCCAACCGCTGCCGGGCGCTGTTCGCCACGCATTACCATGAGATGACGGCGCTGGCGGGCAAACTGGCCGGGGTGGAGAACGCCACGGTCAGCGTCAAGGAATGGGAAGGCGAGGTGATCTTTCTGCATGAAGTGCAGAAGGGCGCCGCAGACCGCAGCTATGGCGTGCAGGTGGCGCGGCTGGCGGGGCTGCCGCCCGCGGTGATCGAGCGGGCGAAGCTGGTGCTGGAAAAGCTGGAACAGGACGACCGCGAGGGCGGCAAGCAATCGACGCTGATCGACGACCTGCCCCTTTTCCGCGCCGCCCCCGCCCCGGCGCCAAGGCCCGCGCCGCAAAAGACCTCGGTGGTCGAAGACCGCCTGAAGGCGATCCATCCCGACGAGCTGACACCGATCGAGGCGCTCAAGCTGATTTATGACCTGAAGAGCCTGACATGATCGCGATCTTGGCCAGAATACTCGGGGCGTCCGGGGGCAGAGCCCCCGGGGCATAAGGCCTTAGCCCGGATTGGACGACACGCCCACCTGCGCCGGGCGCAGCAGCCGGTCATAAAGCATGAAGCCGACGGTCATCACCTGGATGATCTGCCCGGCCTTGGTGCCCGGCAGCGGCGCCTCGAACATCGCCTGATGCTGCTGGGGGTCGAAAATCTCGCCCACCTCCGGGGTGATCGCCTTGACCCCGTGCTTGTCCATTACATTGGTCAGCTCGCGCAGGGTCAGCTCCACCCCTTCGATCAGCGCGGCCGAAGCGGCGCGGCTTTCCTCGGGGATCGCGGCCAGGGCGCGCTGCAGGTTGTCATAGACCGGCAGCAGATCACGGGCGAGGCGGGTCGAGCCATATTGCTCGGCCTCGCGCCGGTCGCGGTCGGCGCGCTTGCGCGAGTTCTCGGCATCGGCCAGCGCGCGCATGAACTTGTCGCGGAAGGCATCCCGCTCGGCCTTGAGCGCCTCGACCTCGCCATCGGCCATGAACTCTTCCAGATCGGGCAGATCGCCTTCGATCCCCTCGCCCGAATTTTCCTGCGCCATTTCGTCCTTACTCCAGTCTCAGCCGCGCCCGCGTTGCTGGACCATCCGTCCCACAAGCTGCGCGGTATAATCCACGATCGGAACGACCCGTCCGTAATTCAGCCGCGTGGGCCCGATCACGCCGACCGCTCCGATGATCTTTCGCTCGGCGTTCATATAGGGAGAAACAACCAGACTGGAACCCGAAAGTGAGAAAAGCTTGTTCTCCGAGCCGATAAAGATGCGCACCCCGTCGCCCGTCTCGGCCAGTTCCAGAAACTCGGCGATGTCGCGCTTGCGTTCCAAGTCATCAAACAGGCTGCGGACGCGGTCGACATCTTCCTGACCGGGGTCAAGAAGGTTCGCCCTGCCCCGCACGATCAGCCGTTCCGAGGTCTGTCCGGCGTTTTCCCAGACCGCAAGGCCGCTTTCCACCAGATCGCGGGCCAGCGAATCGATCTCTTGCCGCCGCCGGGCGATCTCGGCCCGCATATGGCGCATCAGATCGGGCAGGCTGCGGCCTTCGGCCATGGCGTTCAGGAAATTCGCCGCTTCGCGCATCGAACTGGGCGTCTGGCCCGGCGGCGGGCGGAACAGGCGGTTTTCCACCTGTCCATCGGCAAAGACCAACACCACCAGCGCCCGGTCGGCGCCCAGGCTGACGAATTCGATATGGCGGATCGGCGCGGCCTCGGCCTTGGGCGACAGCACGATGCTGGCCCCGCGCGTCACCGCGGAAAGCGCGGCGCCGACCTGATCCAGAACGGTGCCGACATCGGTGTCATTGCCGGTCAGCGTCGCATCGATCCGCTCGCGATCCGCCACATCCACATGGCCCATCTCAAGAAAACCGTCGACGAACAGCCGCAGCCCCTGCTGAGTCGGCACCCGGCCCGCCGATGTGTGCGGGCTGCCGAGAAGGCCAAGATATTCGAGATCCTGCATGACATTGCGGATCGTCGCGGCGGAAATCTGTTCGGTCAGGCTGCGGGTCAGCGTGCGCGATCCGACCGGCTCGCCGGTTGCCAGATAGGACTCGACCACCCGCCGGAACACCTCGCGCGAGCGGTCTGTCATTTCCGAAAGAAGCGGCGATCCGTTTGACATGGTCCTTCAGCCTTCCCCTGGAATAAAGGCCCTGCCGGGCGCGCCGTCAATCGCTGGCGTCAATCGGGGTTGCGCCACAGGCCCGCCGGGGCGTATCACGCCGCGGCAAAAGCGAAAGGAACAATCATGCGCCCCTCGGGACGAGCCCTGGATGAACTCCGCTCTGTCAGCATCGAAACGGGCGTGACGCGCCATGCCGAAGGATCCTGCCTGATCAAATGCGGCGGAACGCATGTCATCTGCACGGCGACGGTGGAAGACAAGCCGCCGCCCTTCCTGCGCAACACCGGCATGGGCTGGGTGACGGCGGAATACGGAATGCTGCCGCGATCGACCCACACCCGTTCGCGGCGCGAGGCGGCTGCGGGCAAGCAAAGCGGAAGAACGCAAGAAATTCAAAGGCTTATCGGTCGCAGCCTGCGCGCCGTTGTGGACCGTCAGGCCCTGGGCGAACGCCAGATCACCGTCGATTGCGATGTGATCCAGGCCGATGGCGGCACGCGCTGCGCCTCGATCACCGGCGGGTTTGTCGCGCTGCGTCTGGCGGTGAATGTGCTGCTAGAGAAGAAGCTGATCCTCAGCGACCCGATCCTCGACCATGTGGCGGCCGTGTCCTGTGGCATCTATGCCGGCCAGCCGGTGCTGGACCTGGATTATGACGAGGATTCCGTGGCCGGCACCGATGGCAATTTCGTGCTGACCGGCAAGGGCAAGATGGTGGAAGTCCAGGCTTCGGCGGAAGGCGCACCCTTCTCCTCGGACGATCTGACCACGCTTCTGGGCCTGGCCCAGGGCGGCATCGCGGCACTGGTCGCCGCTCAGGCCGCAGCGCTGAAATGACCCGCCGCTTCCAGGGGGACAAGCTGGTGATCGCCAGCCACAATCGCGGCAAGCTGGAAGAGTTTTCTAGCCTGCTCGTGCCCCTGGGCGTCACTTGCGTTTCAGCGGGCGATCTGGGCCTGCCGGAACCCGCCGAGACCGAGGATACGTTTCTGGGAAATGCGCGGATCAAGGCCCATGCCGCCGCGCAAGCCTCTGGCCTGCCCGCCCTGTCCGATGATTCCGGCCTGACGGTCGATGCGCTGGACGGCGCGCCGGGGGTTTACACCGCCGATTGGGCCGAAACGCCAAATGGCCGCGATTTCAGGATGGCGATGGCCAAGACCTGGTCGCATCTCGAATTCCTGAAAGCCCCCTTCCCCCGCCGCGCGCAATTCCGCTGCACGCTCGTGCTGGCCTGGCCCGACGGGCAGGATGAATGGGTCGAAGGCCTGGCCGAAGGTCAGCTTGTCTGGCCGGGGCGTGGCGCGGAAGGTCATGGCTATGATCCGATCTTCCAGCCCGACGGCTATGACGGGACTTTCGCCGAACTGTCAGCTGCGGAAAAGAACAGAATCAGCCATCGCGCCAAAGCCGTAACGGCCCTGCTGCGAAAGTGTTTCACGTGAAACAGCCCGAGGACTGGCAAGAAGGCGGCTTCGCGCTGTACTTGCACTGGCCCTTCTGCAAGGCGAAATGCCCCTATTGCGATTTCAACAGCCATGTCCGCACGTCTGTGGACCAAGGCGACTGGCAAGCCGCCTATCTGGCCGAAATCGACCGCGCAGCTGAAGAAACGCCCGACCGGATCTTGCGATCCGTCTTCTTCGGCGGCGGTACGCCGTCGCTGATGGAGGGCCCGCTGGTCGCCGCGATCCTTGAGCGGATCGGCAAGCACTGGCGCTTTGCCAATGACATCGAAATCACGCTCGAAGCCAACCCGACTTCGGTCGAAGCCGGGCGGTTCCGCGATTACCGCACTGCGGGGGTGAACCGCGTCTCGCTGGGCTTGCAAGCCCTGAACGATGCCGATCTGCGCCGCCTTGGCCGCCAGCATTCCGCAGATGAGGCCCTGGCAGCCTTTGCTCTGGCCCGCGAAGTGTTTCCGCGCGTCTCCGGCGATCTGATCTATGCAAGGCAGGACCAGAGTTTGGCGGCCTGGCAAGAGGAACTGCAGCAGCTGATCGCGCTGGGGCCGGACCATCTGTCGCTCTATCAGCTGACCATCGAGGATGGCACTGCCTTTGGCGCCCTGGCCCGCGCGGGCAAGCTGAAAGGCCTGCCGGATGAGGATCTGGCCGCCGACATGTATGCCGCGACCACGGAACTGACCGCGAAAGCCGGGCTGGCGGCCTATGAAGTGTCCAATTATGCCACGCCGGGCGCGGAATCGCGGCACAATCTGGTTTATTGGCGCATGGGCGACTATCTGGGCATAGGGCCCGGCGCACATGGGCGGCTGACGCTGGATGGCAAGCGCTACGCCACCGACACGCAGCGCAATCCCGAGGCATGGCTGGCCGCTGTGCGCAACGGATCGGGGGAAAAGCCCCGCGAACTCGTCGATCCGGCCGCGCAGGGCACCGAATATCTGCTGATGGCGCTGCGCTTGACCGAGGGCGCATCTCTGCGGCGGTTTGCGCGAATGACCGGGCAGGAAATTTCGCCCGAACGGCTTGAGCCGCTGATCGAAGACGGTTTCCTGACCGTAGACGGCGAAATCATCGCCGCGACCGAAACGGGGCGGTTGCTGCTGAACCGCCTCGTCCTGGAACTGATGCCCGGTTAACCTTCGGCCATCCGTCCGCCGCCCGCAGACAGAAGCGAACACAGCTCGTCCAGCGCTTCGAAACTGTCATAGCGGATCGTCAGCGTTCCACCCTGGCCCTGATGGTCGATGCTGACCTTCATGCCAAGCTGCGCCGAAAGATCGCCCTCCAGCGCGCGGGTATCGGCATCTTTCTCGGCGCTTTTCGGCGCCCGGGTCGGGCGATCACGCGCTTCCGACGAGTCGCGCACCAGTTTCTCGGTTTCCCGCACCGAAAGCCCGCGCAGCGCGACCGAGCGGGCCAGCGACACAGCGTCAGGCGCGCCGATCATCGCCCTGGCATGGCCGGCCGAGAGCGCGCCTTCGCGCACCATCAACTGAACTTCGTCAGGAAGATTCAGCAAACGCAACAGGTTGGCCACATGGCTGCGGCTTTTGGACAGCGCTTCGGCCACTTTCTCCTGCGTATGGCCAAAGCGGTCGATCAGCGCTTTCAGACCCAGCGCTTCTTCAATCGCGTTCAGATCCTCGCGCTGGATGTTCTCGATGATCGCGACTTCCAGAACTTCGGTATCGTCCAGATCGCGGATCACCACTGGCACGTCATGCAGCTGTGCCAGTTGCGCCGCGCGCCAGCGCCGCTCGCCCGCGACGATTTCATAGGCATCGCCCTGCGGCCGCACGACCAGGGGCTGGATCACCCCCTTCTGCCGCAGCGATTCCGCCAGCGCTTGCAGCGCGTCGGCGTCAAAATCCTTGCGCGGCTGATGTGGATTGGGCCGCAGCTTCTCCACCGGCAGGCGCGTATCGGCGCGGCGCGGCCCTTCGCTTTCGGGGCGCAAATTCACATCCGACATCAAGGCCGAAAGCCCCCGGCCCAAGCCCTTGCGTTCCATTGCTGCCCCTCTCGATTCGTCTCTGTTCTTGCCCAATCAGCGCTTCAACCGCGCGCCAATCTCATTCGCCAGCGCGCGATAGGCCTCGGCCCCTTTTGACGCCGTATCATATTCCGTCACAGGCAGCGCATGCGACGGCGCTTCGGACAGGCGCACATTGCGCGGAATGACGGTGTGGAACACCATATCGCCCAGGTTTTCGCGCGCATCGGCCTCGACCTGCTGGGCAAGATTGTTGCGGCCATCATACATGGTCAGCAAGACCCCCTCGATCCGCAGATCCGGGTTCGCGCTGCGCCGCACGTCGCGCACGGTCAAAAGAAGCTGCGACAGGCCTTCCAGCGCGAAAAATTCCGCCTGCAAGGGCACCAGCACGGCGTGAGAGGCGACCAGCGCATTGACCGTCAGCAAGCTGAGCGAGGGCGGGCAGTCGATCAGCACCACGTCAAAGGCGCGGGCATCGAAATCGGGGTGGCGCAAGGCATCATGCAGCAGGAAGCTGCGTTTTTCATTGGCGACAAGGTCGATATCCGCCGAGGCCAGATCGGAATTTGCCGGACAAATCCAAAGGTTAGGCACCGAAGTCGGCCGGATGATCGCATCGGGCTGACCATCCGACAGGATCAGGTCATAAGTCGTCAGCTGCCGTTCCGCGGGCGCGACACCCAGCCCGGTCGAAGCATTGCCCTGCGGATCAAGGTCGATCAGCAGCACGCGAAAGCCCTGTTCGGCCAGGGCCGCCGCCAGGTTGATGGCGGTCGTGGTCTTGCCGACACCGCCCTTCTGGTTGGCCACGGCGATGACATGCGCGGGGCGCGCGGGTTCGGGCTTCAGCAGGGGCTCAGTCGCCGGCACGGGAGAGGTTCCTGATCACAAGAAGGGCTGCCCCCTTATGCCCCGGATCTTCGCGCGCCTCCAGTTCGAAGCGCCAGATTTTGCGGGCGGCGCTGCATTCTGCCAGATGATTTTCGCCCTTGGGGAAAAGCGCATAACCGCCGGGCAAAAGATGACGATGAGCAAAACCGCAAAGCACCTCCAGCGGCGCCAGCGCCCTTGCAGAGATGATTCCGGCGCCCAGAGGCGACAGGATTTCCGCCCTTTCGCTGCGCACTTCGACAGCAAGGCCCAACTGGCGCGCGGCTTCGCGCAGGAATGTCGCCTTGCGCTGATCCGATTCGACCAGAACCATCCGCGTCGCCGCGCCGCGATCGGCCAGAATCACCGCGATGACCAGGCCGGGAAAGCCGCCCCCCGCCCCCAGATCGGCCCAAAGCGCGGGCGGCGCATCGACGGCCCGCACCAGCCGGGCCGAATCCTCGACATGCCGCGCCCAAAGCTCGGGCAAAGTCGATTTCGCGACCAGATTGATACGCTGGGTCCACTTCTCGACCAGCGCCGCGAAAAGGCGCAGCTTTTCAATGCCTTCAGGCGTTGTGCCCAGGCTGTTCCACAGATCCTGGTCCACCTAGATCGCCCGTTGAACCGGCGCGCGCCTGAGGCTGGCGATCAGAAGCAGGATCGCGGCGGGCGTCATTCCCTCGATCTGGCGGGCCTGATGCAGGTTTTCCGGGCGGCGGCGTTCCAGTTTCGCGGTCAGCTCGGCCGACAGGCCCGACAGCGCGCGGTAATCGAAGCCGGGCGGGATCGCCATCGCCTCATGCTTGCGCAGATCTTCGGCATCGGCAGCCTGACGCTGGGCATATTGGGCGTAAAGCGCCTCGATTTCGGCCTGTTGCAGCGTTTCCGGCGCGGCCTCGGCCATTTCGGGCACCAAAGAGGCCAGGGTTTCGCGGGCGTAATCGGGCATCGCCATCAGGTCAAAGACCGGGCGGCGCAACCCGTCCTGGCTGACAGCAATCCCTTGGGCGGCAAGCTCTTTTGGCGTGAAGCTGCGGGCTTTTAGCGCCGTGATCAGCCCGTCCAGAGCCGCAAATTTTTCACCAAAGGCGCGGGCGCGCGCTTCCTTGACCAGCCCAACTTCGATTCCCATCGGCGTCAGCCGCTGATCGGCATTGTCGGCGCGCAAGGACAGCCGGTATTCCGCCCGCGAGGTGAACATCCGGTAAGGTTCGGTCACGCCGCGCGTGGTCAGATCGTCGATCATCACCCCCAGATAGCTGTCGCTGCGGGAAAAGACCCGCCCCTCTTGCCCGCGCGCCAGCAAGGCGGCGTTCATTCCAGCGACAAGACCCTGGGCGGCCGCCTCTTCATAGCCGGTCGTGCCGTTGATCTGGCCCGCCAGGAACAGGCCGGACAGCGCCTTCAGCTCCAGCGTGGCCTTCAGCCCGCGCGGATCAAGGTAATCATATTCGATCGCATAGCCTGGCTGGGTGATGACGGCCCGTTCCAGACCCGCGATGGTGCGGACATAGGCCTCCTGCACTTCGGCGGGCAGCGAGGTGGAAATGCCGTTCGGATAGACCGTATCGTCATCAAGCCCTTCTGGCTCAAGGAAAACCTGATGGCTGTCCTTGTCGGCGAATCGCACGACCTTGTCTTCGATCGACGGGCAATAGCGCGGCCCGACGCCTTCGATATGGCCGCCATACATCGCCGAGCGGCCCAGATTGTCGCGGATGATCTGATGGGTCGCTTCGGACGTATGGGTGATGCCGCAAGAGATTTGCCGGGCAATCGGCTTACGGTTCAGGAAGGACAGCAGGACCGGATCGTCATCGGCGGGCTGCATTTCCAGCCGCGCCCAGTCGATGGTCTTGCCGTCCAGCCGGGGCGGCGTTCCGGTCTTCAAGCGCCCCGTCGTCAAGCCAAGGCCGCGGATCTGTTCGGCCAAAGCGACCGAAGGCCTGTCGCCCACCCGCCCGCCGGGGCGTTTCTGGTCGCCGACATGGATCAGGCCGTTCAGGAACGTGCCCGTCGTCAGGACAACCGCCCCCGCCCGCAATTCCGACCCATCGGCCAAGCGCAAGCCGCTAACAGCATTCCCTTCCAGGATCAGCTCCGCCGCTTCCCCTTCCACGATTTCAAGGCCTTCTTGGGCCGCCAGCAAGCCCTGCACAGCCTGGCGATACAGCTTGCGGTCGGCCTGCGTGCGCGGGCCTTGCACAGCGGGGCCTTTGCGGCGGTTCAGCAAGCGATACTGGATGCCCGCCATATCGCCCGCGCGGCCCATGATGCCATCCAGCGCGTCGATTTCGCGCACAAGATGGCCTTTGCCCAGCCCGCCAATCGCCGGATTGCAAGACATCACCCCAATCGTATCGGCCCGCATAGTGACCAGCGCTGTCGCAGCCCCCATCCGCGCGGCAGCAGCGGCCGCATCGGCGCCGGCATGGCCACCCCCCACGACAATGACGTCAAAATGTTTCACGTGAAACACCCTCACTTCCCGATGCAGAAACTGGCGAAGATTTCGCCCAGCAATTCATCCACGTCCACCCGCCCGACCAAAGCGTCCAAAGCCCGGATCGCGCGACGCAATTCTTCAGCAGCGATTTCCGGCAAGGCTTTGCCAAGCCCCGCAAGAACAACGCGAATCGCCGCAGCGCCCTGGTCCAGCGCGATGCGGTGCCGTTCGCGCACCATGATACCAGCCCCGGCCACTTTATCCGAGAGGCAGCGAGAGATTTCCGCCAGAAGCGCATCGACCCCCGCCCCGGTCTTGCCCGATACGGCCAGCCCCGCCCCGCCGCCCAGATCCGCCTTGGCGGCCACGATCAGATCGCCATCGCGCGGCGCGACAAGGCCGGGGTTGGGGCCAAGGAAGATCCGCAGATCGGCGGCCTCGGCCCGGTCGACAGCGCGGCGAATGCCTTCCCGCTCGACCGGATCGTCGCTGTCGCGCAGGCCTGCCGTGTCCAGAAGCGTCACGGCCAGACCGTCCAGATCCATCCGCACTTCGATCACATCGCGCGTGGTTCCGGCGATTTCCGAGGTGATCGCTGCGTCCCGCCCCGCCAAACGATTGAGAAGTGTGGATTTTCCGGCATTCGGTTCGCCCAGGATCGCCACTTCGAATCCGTCGCGAATCCGTTCTGCCTGGGCCACGGCGGCGGCTTCCCGCTCGATCTCGGCCAGCAAGCCCACAAGCAGCGCGCGGACTTCGGGCGTCACATCGACCGGCACATCTTCGTCGGCAAAGTCGATGGTCGCTTCGATCAGCGCGGCCGCCCGCACCAGACGCCCGCGCCAGTTCGCAACGCGGTCGCCGATCTGGCCCGACAGCACCCGCAGCGCCTGCTTGCGCTGCGCTTCGGTTTCGGCGTCGATCAGGTCGGCCAGACCTTCGACTTGCGTCAGGTCAAGCACGCCATTGTCCAGCGCCCGGCGGGTGAATTCCCCTGCTTGGGCCAGCCGCGACAGCCCGCTTTCCGCCAACGCCCGCAGCAGGGCCTGGGCCACGGCGGGGCCGCCATGGATGTGGAACTCGACCACATCCTCGCCGGTAAAGCTGGCGCCTTGCGCGAAGAAAACCACCAAAGCTTGGTCGATCGCCTCACCCTGCCACGATATGTTGCGCAGCGTGGCGCGGCGCGCCGGGGGCACGGCGCCGCACAAAGCCAGGCAGACCGCGCCCGCCTGCGGACCGGAAACCCTTACGACCGCAAGGCCCGCGCGGCCCCGCGCCGTGGCAAGCGCATGGATCGTGTCCGACATGGCAAGGCGTAGCCCCTAAGCTGCCGTCACCCTCAGGTGTTCATCGATTCGAAGAATTCGGCGTTCGACTTGGTCTGCTTCAGCTTGCCGATCAGGAATTCGATGGCATCGGTGGTGCCCATCGGGTTCAGGATGCGGCGCAGCACATAGGTCTTTTGCAGATCGGTCTTGTCGACCAGCAGGTCTTCCTTCCGGGTGCCGGACTTGAGGATATCCATCGCCGGGAAGGTGCGCTTGTCGGCGACCTTGCGGTCGAGCACGATTTCGCTGTTCCCGGTGCCCTTGAACTCTTCGAAGATCACTTCGTCCATCCGACTGCCCGTGTCGATCAGCGCTGTCGCGATGATGGTCAAGGAGCCGCCCTCTTCGATGTTCCGCGCCGCGCCAAAGAACCGCTTGGGGCGCTGAAGCGCGTTGGCGTCGACACCGCCGGTCAGCACCTTGCCCGAGGACGGAACGACCGTGTTGAAGGCGCGGCCCAGACGGGTGATGGAATCGAGCAGGATCACCACGTCGCGCTTGTGTTCGACCAGGCGCTTGGCCTTTTCGATCACCATCTCGGCCACGGCGACGTGGCGGGTGGCAGGCTCGTCAAAGGTCGAGGACACGACCTCACCCTTCACCGAGCGCTGCATGTCGGTAACTTCCTCGGGACGCTCGTCGATCAGAAGGACGATCAGATAGCATTCCGGGTGGTTGGTCGCGATGGAATGGGCGATGTTCTGCAACAGCACCGTCTTGCCGGTGCGCGGCGGCGCCACGATCAGCCCGCGCTGGCCCTTGCCGATCGGCGCCACCAGATCGATGATCCGGGCCGAACGGTCGCGGATCGTCGGATCCTCGACTTCCATCTTCAGGCGCTCATCGGGGTAAAGCGGCGTCAGGTTGTCGAAATGGACTTTGTGCTTGGCCTTTTCGGGATCGTCGAAATTGATCTTCGTCGCCTTGACCAGGCTGAAATAGCGCTCGGTTTCCAGCGGCGCCTTGATCACGCCTTCGATGGAATCGCCGGTGCGCAGGCTGAACTGGCGGATCATCTCGGGGCTGACATAGATATCGTCGGGGCCGGGCAGATAGTTGGCCTCGGGGCTGCGCAGGAAGCCGAAGCCGTCCTGCAACACTTCCAGCACGCCATCGCCGCCGATCTCATAGCCTTCCTCGGCATGTTCCTTGAGGATCGAGAACATCATCTCGCCCTTGCGCATCGAGGGGGCGTTCTCGATCTCCCATTCCTCGGCCATGGCCAGAAGGTCGGCAGGCGTCTTGGCCTTGAGGTCGGAGAGGTTCAAGCGTTCGGTCATGGAAAGTCCCTGGGGCCCGGCCACTGGCCACGGGCAGACAAGATGGGGATGGGAGGCGCATGGATCGGACGACCCTGCTGAGGGGCGGAGATAAGCGGGGCCAAAGCGAAAGTCAAGATTGCCCTTCCGTGGCCCCGGCGCGGGGTTCGGCCCCCGCTCCTTCTTCTTCTTAAAAGAAAGAAAGAGTCTTTATGATGATTATGTAGGGGGCGTGGATAAGGGGATTGCCCCAGGCCCCCCAAGCCTTTTCCCCGGCGCGGCGGGGCGGTGGATAAGCCGGGGATAAGGTTGGAAAAATGCAAAGACGCATAAATTTTCCGCTCAATATCAAAGACATGCCACTTTCGCCCTTGGGGAAACAATCTTGCGCCCGCGCCGGAAAAGTCCGCGCCATGCGGCCTTGTCCACAGTGACGGGAAAACCCAGCGCACAGGCGGATAACTGGCGCGGGGCTTGACACTTCTCCCCAGCCTGCCGCCTTCTGCGCCGCGCCGGGCGGCTTACCCAGACCCTGCCCCCAAGGCGCATCGCAAGAACAAAGCCGGATTTTCCACAGGCCCTTCCCCATGAATCTTCCGCCGCTCCTTCTCGCCTCGGCCTCGCAGACGCGCATCGACATGCTGCGTGCGGCAGGGGTTGAAATCCGCGCCGAAGCCGCACGGATCGACGAGGATCAGGTCCGCCGCGCGCTCGAGGCCGAAGGCGCACGCAGCCGCGACGTCGCCGATGCCCTGGCCGAGATGAAGGCCGCGAAACTTTCAGACCGCTACCCCGAGGCTTTCGTTCTGGGCGCGGATCAGGTGCTGGACCTCAAGGGCCGCATCTATGCCAAGCCGGAAACCCCGGACGAGGCGCGCGATCAGCTGCGCGCCCTGCGCGGCCAGACCCACAGGCTTCTGTCAGCGGCGGTGCTGTATCAGGGCGGTCAGCCGCAATGGCGCCATGTCGGCGAGGCGCGGCTGACCATGCGCGACTTCTCGGATGCCTATCTTGAGGACTATCTGGGCCGGAACTGGGACCGCATCCGTCATTCGGTCGGCGGATACCGGCTGGAAGAGGAAGGGGTTCGGCTGTTCTCCTCGATTTCGGGCGACCATTTCACCATCCTCGGCCTGCCGCTTCTGCCCCTCTTGTCCTATCTTGCCCAGCGAGGGATCATCGCCGCATGACCGACCATCCCCGCATCCCGCTTGCCGGTGTTCTTGGCCACCCCATCGCCCATAGCCGCAGCCCGGCGCTGCATGGCTATTGGCTGCGGCGCTATGGCTTGAAGGGGTTCTACATCCCTATGGACATCGCGCCGCTGGATCTGGCCGATGCGGTGCGGATGCTGCCGACGCTGGGCTTCGTCGGGGTCAATGTGACGATCCCGCATAAGGAGGCGATCCTTCAGATCGCCGATATCGTCACCGACCGGGCGGCGCTGATCGGGGCGGCCAACACGCTGATCTTCCGCAAGGATGGCAAGATCCACGCCGACAATACCGATGGCATGGGCTTCATCGCCAACCTGCGCCAGCACGCTCCGAACTGGCATCCGCCAGCCGGGCCCGCCGCCGTTCTGGGCGCGGGCGGCGCGGCGCGGGCCGTCGTGGCCGCGCTGCTCGAGGCTGGCGTGCCCGAAATTCGCCTGTCCAACCGCACCAGGCCGCGGGCCGAGGCGCTGCGGTCGGATTTCGGCGCCAAGGTCGTTGTGCAGGATTGGGTGCAATCGGGCGCGATGATGGAAGATTGCGCGACTGTGGTGAACACCACCTCGCTTGGCATGGCGGGCAAGCCGCCGCTGCATGTGCCGATGGACGCGCTGGCCCCCGGCACGCTGGTGACGGACATCGTCTATACGCCGTTGCAGACCCAGTTCCTGATCGAGGCGCAGGCGCGCGGCTGTGTCACGGTCGATGGTCTGGGCATGTTGCTGCATCAGGCCGCGCCGGGCTTTGAACGCTGGTTCGGCCAGCGCCCGGATGTGGATGATGCCACCCGTCAGGCCGTTCTCTCGGCATGAGCGTTTTTCGCCTTGGCCTGACCGGCAGCATCGGCATGGGGAAATCCACCACCGCCGCATTTTTTGCCGCGCGCGGCGTGCCGGTCTGGGATGCCGATGCCGCTGTCCACCGGCTCTACGCGCCGGGCGGGGCGGCGGCCCCTGCCCTGGCATCCCATTTTCCCCAAGCGGTGACAGGCGGCGCGGTGGATCGCGCCGCGCTCAAGACGGCGCTGGCCGAGGATGCGGGAAAGCTGGTGCTTCTGGAACAGATCGTGCATCCGCTGGTGGCGCAGGACCGGGCCGAATTTCTGGCGCAGGCGCAGGGCGATCTGGTCGTGCTCGACATTCCGCTTCTCTTCGAGAAGGGAACCGAGGCGGAATGTGACGCCACGCTGCTGGTGACGGCCCCGGCCGCCCTCCAGCGCGCCCGCGTTCTCGCGCGGCCCGGCATGTCCGAGGCGCAATTCGCGCTGATCCTGTCGCGCCAGATGCCCGATGCTGAAAAGCGGTTTCGGGCGACCCATGTTGTGGAAACCCTGTCGCTGGACAGCACCGAGGCCTATGTTGACGCCCTGATCAGCCATATCCGGGCAGGCCGTCATGCGTGAAATTGTTCTCGACACTGAAACCACCGGCTTCGACCCGGATCAGGGCGACCGCATCGTTGAAATCGGCGGGGTCGAGCTGCTGAACCATCTGCCGACCGGGCGGACCTATCACCAATACATCAACCCCGAACGCGACATGCCGCAGTCGGCCTTCGAGGTGCATGGCCTGTCGACCGAATTCCTGCGCGACAAGCCGGTCTTTGCCGCCGTGGGCCGGGCGTTTCTGGATTTCGTCGGCGATGCCAAGCTGGTCATTCACAACGCCAGCTTCGACATGAAATTCCTGAACTGGGAGCTGAAGACCATGGGCCTGCGCGAGCTGCCCTGGGAACAGGCCATCGACACGCTGGCCATTGCGCGGCGGCGGTTTCCCGGTTCCCCGGCCTCGCTGGACGCGCTGTGCCGCCGGTTCGGCATCGACAATTCACGGCGCGAGAAACACGGGGCGCTGCTCGATTCCGAAATTCTGGCCGAGGTCTATCTGGAACTGGTGGGCGGGCGGCAGCCCGACCTGGTTCTTGCGCCTTCGGGCGGACAGAAATCAGCATCGGCCGGGGATGGCATGGTGGGCGGCGACTGGCGGCCCCGGCCGCGTCCGGCGCCCCTGCCGCCCCGGATCACCGAGGCAGAGCTTGCCGTGCATGAGGCTTTTGTCGCCAAGCTGGGCGAGGCCGCGATCTGGCGCAAGCGGCTCGGCAATTCTTGACAAATGGTTAATCTGCCTGACCCAAGCCATTGAAATTGCTTGGGTCAGATAGATGTCCCACCGTGGGACAATCAGGCGAAGCTGATCTCGTGCCGCATCGGCAGGCGGCGAATGCGCTGGCCGTTCAGGGCGAAGATCGCATTGGCCAGGGCGGGCGCGGCGGGCGGGGTGCCGGGTTCGCCCACGCCCCGGATCTTGCCGCCTTCGGCCAGGACCCGCACCGCGATGGGCGGGCATTGCGCCAGGCGCAAGGGTTCGTAGTCCCAGAAATTCTGCTCGACCACCGCGCCGTCCTTGAAGGTGATCTCGCCATTGATCGCCGCCGACAGGCCATAGACCATGCCGCCCGACAATTGCGCCTCGATGTTGCGGGGGTTCAGCGCGATGCCCACGTCGGCGGCGATCCAGGCCCCTGTCAGGCGGATGCCCTGCGCCGTCTGCTCGACCTCGATCACCTCGGCCACCGGCACGCCGAAGGACAGGCTGAAGGCGACGCCCTTGGCCCGGCCCGGCGCGCTGCCGCCCCAGCCCGACATCTCGGCCACCGCCTCCATCACCTTGATCGAGGGCGCGTGGTCCATCTGCCGCATCCGGAAGACCATCGGGTCCACCCCGGCCTGATGTGCCATCTCATCCAGCGCGGAATCAAGGAAGAAGGCATTCTGCGACGCCCCGACCGACCGCCAGAAGCCGATCGGAACCCCGTCGGGCGCGCGATAGCCCCGGGTACGGAAATTCGGCACCGCATAAGGCTGTTCCCAGGCGCCCTGCAAGATCGTGGAATCCGGCCCCATCGCGGGCATGCCGATCCGCCCGAAGAATGAGGTCATCAGCGACCCGGCGGCGGTCTGGACATCCAGCGCCTCGATCATCCCGTCCGTCATCCTGGCCCTGATCCGCGCCGCCGCCACCGGGCGCAGCATGTCATGGGTCATATCTTCTTCGCGCGACCAGGTGAGAAGGACCGGAACGCCCGGCATTTCCCTGGCAATCGCCGCGACCTGACGGATCACGTCGATCTCGCCCCGCCGCCCGAAGGCGCCCCCCATGGACAGGGTGTGGATATCGACCGCCGTTTCCTCAAGCCCCGTCACGTCGGCGGCATGGCTGCGCGCCATGGTGGGGAATTGCGTCCCGACCCAGACCGACAGCTTGCCGTCCTTGAGCAGCGCCGCCGCCCCCTGCGGCTCCATCGGCGCATGGGCAAGGTAGGGGACGACATACTCCGCCTCGAAATCCGCGCCAGCCGCCAGGGCCGTTTCCGCATCGCCATCGTCGCGCGGGGTGGATTCCAGCCCATCCTGGCTGAAAGAGGCGAGAAGCTGGTGCTCCATCTCCTCCGACGTCAGCGCATGGACTGCCGGCCCCCATTGCGGCACCACCGCATCGGCGCCCTGAAAGGCGGCCCAGGTCGTTTCGGCCACCACGGCAAAGGCGCCGGGCAGGGAAATGACCTTGATCACACCGGGCAGTTTCTCGGCGGCGGCGGAATCGAGCGAAAGCAGCGCGCCATTGGGGGCCGGATTGGCGCGGACCGTGGCGAATTTCATACCGGGCAGGCGCATGTCGATGGCATAGGTCTCGGTCCCGGTCGATTTCGCGACCACGTCGAGGCGCGGCAGGTCGCGGCCCAAGAGTTTCCATTCGCTCTGCGGGCGCAGCGCGGGCGCATCGGACCAGTCCAGCGCCGCCGCCTCGACCGCAAGTTCCGGATAGGGAATCCGGGTGCCATCCGCCGTGACCACGGCGCCGCCTTCGGTTTTCAGCGTATCGGCCGCGACCCCCAGCCGTTTCGCCGCCGCCTGCACCAGCGCCTGCCGGGCCAGCGCGCCCGCCGCCCGCATCCTGTCGAAATGATCGGGGGTCGAGGACGAGCCGCCCGTCAGTTGCATTCCCAGGAACTTGGCCGGAATGTCCATCGCGCCGCGCAGGGTTTCGGCCAGCCAGGATTCGTCGGTCGGGCGGAAGGGCACGCCTTCGGCCATGGCCGCGCCATTGTAATAGGCCTTGCCGGGCGGACCATGCTGGACGCGGACCTGATCCCAGGCCAGGTCCATCTCCTCGGCCACCAAGGCGGCAAGTGTGGACTGCACCCCCTGCCCCATCTCGGCGCGCGGGGTGATCACGGTCACGCCATCCTGGTCGATCAACACATAGGGGTTGAGCGCGGCCAGCCCCTCGCCCGCGATGGGGTTGGGGTGCGGCTTGCGGTATTGATACCAGCCGAAGGCGACACCCCCGGCGATGGCGGCAGAGCCGATCAGGAAGCTGCGGCGGGCGATAGTGCCAAGGCGCGACATGGATCAGACCTCCTTCAGCTTCTGGGCGGCAAGATGGACGGCAGCACGGATGCGCGGATAGGTGCCGCAGCGGCAAAGATTGCCATTCATCGCCTCGTCGATCTGGGTATCCGAGGGCGCGGGCGTTTCGGCCAGCAGCGCCGCCGCCTGCATGATCTGGCCCGACTGGCAGTAGCCGCACTGCGCGACCTGCAACTCGACCCAGGCCGCCTGCACCGCATGAAGCGCCTGTGGCGTGCCCAGCCCTTCGATCGTGGTGACCTGCGCCCCCGCCACATCGCCCAGCGCCGTCTGGCAGGACCGCACGGCCTGCCCGTCAACCATCACCGTGCAAGCCCCGCAGGCGGCAACCCCGCAGCCATATTTCGTGCCGGTGAGGTTCAGCCCGTCGCGCAGCGCCCAGAGCAGCGGCATGTCATCGGGCAGGTTCAGGCTTTCGGGCTTGCCATTCACGGTCAGCTGGATGGGCATCGGTGCCTCCTCTTCGTTTCTGACACTATGGTCACAAAATGTCAGGACGTCAATTGACAAAATTGACGGAATTTGTCAGAACGACACCATGTCCACCGACCCGCCCCCGAATGACCGGATCGCGACGATCCTTGCCGCCGCCTTCCGCGCCTTTGCCGCCTATGGATATCGCCGGACCACCATGGACGATATCGCAACGGCGGCGGGTCTGTCGCGCACCGCGCTGTATCAGAACTTCCGCAACAAAGAGGACATCTTCCTTCAGCTTACCCGGGACTACATGTCTGCCGCCCTGGCGGAGATGCGCGCGGTCTTTCGCCGCGAGGGGCCGCCTGCGGAGGTGCTGGAGGCGGCTTTCGCAGCCAAGGCCGGCAGGTTCATGGCGATCATTCTGGACACGCCGCATGGCCGCGAGCTGATGGAGGCGGGGTTTGCGGTTGCGGGCGATCTGGCGCAAGAGGCCGAGGCCGGGATGCAGGCGCTTGTGCAGGATTGGCTGCAAGGTTTCGAGATCGACCCGGCGCTGGGCACGGCGGCCGATCTGGCGGCGACGGCGCAGGCCGGGCTGAAGGGGCTGAAGCTCACGGCGCGTTCACTGCCGGAATACGAGACCGGGCAGAGGACTCTGGCCCGGCTGGTCGCGGCGGGGCTTGGCCCGCGCAAATCGGGCAAAGCTGTGAAAGACGCCTAAAAGCCAATCGGTTAAGCGCCCCTTCATTCCCGCGCCCTATCCCTGATCCCGGGTGTGAAAACGGGTGGTGGGATGGCAGGGCAGACAAATGCCGCGCCGGTCATCATCAAGCGGAAGAAGGTTGTCGGCGGCGGCGGTCACCACGGCGGGGCGTGGAAGGTTGCCTATGCCGATTTCGTGACGGCGATGATGGCCTTCTTCCTCTTGATGTGGCTGTTGAACGCGACGACGGAAAAGCAGCGCAAGGGGCTGTCGGATTACTTCAATCCATCCATCCCGGTGAACCGGGTTTCGGGCGGCGGCGATGGCACCCTGGGCGGCGAGACGCTGTTCACCCAGGAAACCAAGGTGCATAACGGCACGGGCGGCACTTCGGCGGACGAAGGCTCGTCGGATGGCCAGGCATCGGACACGCTGCGCGACGAGGGCGAGGACAAGAAGCTTCAGGCGGTGGAAAAGGCGCTGTTCGACCGCGGCGGTGAAAGCCGGACGATGGAGCAACTCTTGCAGCATGTGGTGACGCGCGTGACTGACGAGGGGCTGGTGATCGAGCTTTTCGATCTGCCCGACGCGCCGCTGTTCAAGGACAGCACCGCCTCACCCGAGCCGATCACCGTGGCGCTGGCCGCGATGCTGGTCGAGGTGATGAACCTGACCGCGAATGGCGTGGCGGTGAATGGCCATGTCCATACCTATCCGGTGACGCTGGCCAACAACCCGGTCTGGGACCTGTCGGCGGCGCGGGCGCAATCGATGCGGATGCTCCTGGAAGGCGCAGGCTTGCAGGCGGCGCGCCTTGAACGCATCGGCGGCTTTGCCGACCGCA